>Ga0210394_10000191_pt1 | contig 147144 bp, 125 predicted proteins | sample IncBWC12MmetaG_FD_160121 | JGI IMG/M metagenome (GOLD analysis project Ga0210394, IMG submission 160121) | Forest soil microbial communities from Barre Woods Harvard Forest LTER site, Petersham, Massachusetts, United States - Inc-BW-C-12-M | ecosystem: Environmental > Terrestrial > Soil >... | reverse complement strand
GTGAGTCGAGCATGATGGTGGTAGTCCATTCGGCCTCCTGGTTGGCTTTTGCTTCGCAACATCAGCTTCCCAGTTCTCGGCCGGATGGACAACAACCTATTGAAACTTCACATTTAGCCCCTGAGGACACTCTTCCCTAATCTGAACTCCATATAAGTTCTAGTTTCCGACTTGCGTTCAGCCCGGCTACTCGACTGACTGAGCTACAATATTCTCCATGAAAGCTGAAATCATCGCCGTTGGATCGGAACTGCTCACACCCGACCGTGTGGACACCAACTCGCTTTTCGTCACCGAAGAACTAAACAAGCTGGGCATCGAGGTTTTGCGAAAAACGATCGTCGGCGACAATCGCGAGTTGCTTGCGGAAGCGTTTCGCGATGCCTTGAATCGAGTGCCGGTCGTGATTGCGAGTGGCGGCCTGGGCCCCACGGAAGACGACCTGACCCGTGAAACCGTCGCCGAACTTCTCGGCCGCCGCCTGCAGCGAAATGATGACGTCGTTCGCGCGATAGAAGCGAGATTCCGCAGCTTCAAGCGCGATATGCCCGCCGTGAATCTGCGCCAGGCCATGGTGCCGGAAGGAGCCGAAGTTCTGGAAAATCCGCGCGGCACCGCCCCCGGCTTGTGGATTGAAGACAAAGGCCGCATGGTGGCGCTGCTGCCCGGCCCACCACGCGAACTCAAGCCCCTGTTTCTCGAACAAGTGCTGCCGCGCCTGCGCCGCCGCGTTTCCGGCGTGCGCATGTTCCACCGCGAGCTACGCGTCACCGGCCTCGGCGAATCGCACGTCGAAGAGCGCATCCGCCCGATCTACACACGCTATCCGCACGTGAACACGACAATTCTCGCCGCGCCGGGCGAAATCCAGATCCACCTGCGCCTCTGGACCGATGACGCGACCCAGGCCGAAACCACTCTCGACGAAATCGTTCGCAGCTTCGAACTCGCACTGGGCGACCGCATCTTCGCTCATAAGGCCGTGAGTCTCGAAGATGTCGTCGCGGAGCTTCTGACCACCAACCGCGCAACGATTTCGACCGCGGAAAGCTGCACCGGCGGCCTGCTCGCCGAACGCCTCACGCGCATCCCGGGCAGCTCCACTTATTTTCTGGGCGGCGTAATCTCCTACAGCAACGAACGCAAAACCGTCTGGACGGAAGTGCCGGCGGAACTCATCGCTTCCAAAGGCGCAGTTAGCGCCGAAGTGGCCATCGCCCTGGCCGAGGGAATTCGCCGCAGCGTCGGCAGCACATTCGGAGTCGGCATCACTGGCATCGCCGGCCCGGGCGGCGGCAGCGAAGAAAAGCCCGTCGGCACGGTGCACATCGCATTGGCCACGCCCACGGGAACGAAGGAGCGGCTGGTGCATCTCCCCGGCGATCGGGAAATGATCCGTTTCTACGCTTCGCAACTCGCACTCGACATGGTGCGCGTCCACTACCTCTTCGACGGCAAGCCCCAGCCGCGTCGCGTCAATCCATCTACCTGAAGCGGACTGCCTGCGTGCGACTTTTCATCGCCATTGAAATTCCCGAAAACATCCGAACCGGCTTTGCGTCTCTCCTGAAAGAATTTCGCCCCATCGCCCCGCAGGTGAAGTGGGTTCGCCCCGAAAATCTGCACGTAACGCTGAAATTTCTCGGCGAAACCGAACCCACGAAATTAGGCGCGTTGCAAAACGTGCTCTCCGCCATTCGTTCCGCGGAGCCTGTGGGTCTCGAATTTCGCGGCCTCGGCTTTTTCCCCAACGACAAACGCCCTCGCGTCCTCTGGGCGGGAATGGAAGCCTCCGCGAATCTGAAGTCGCTCGCCGCGGAGGTCGATCAGGCCACGCACTGCCTCGGTTTCCCGTTGGAAGAACGCCCGTTCACGCCTCACCTCACATTGGCCAGGTTTCCCCTTCCCGGCGTCCTCCCAAAATTGCTGCAGGCGATTCAGGAAAAGTGCGCACAAGCATTTGGCTCCTTGCGCACGGGAGAGTTTCATCTCATCGAAAGCAAGCTGAAACCCACCGGAGCGGAGTACACTACCGTGCAAACGTTTCGTTTCGTCACGGAGGCTTAGGCCTGCATGTCGTTCTTCACGCCGACCACTTCCCTTATTCTGGCCGCCGCGTATTTTCTCGGCTCGATTCCCTTCGGCTTGATCCTCGCAAAGCTGCTAGCAGGAAGCGACATCCGGAAATCCGGCAGCGGCAATATCGGCGCCACCAATGTCGCGCGGGTCGCGGGTCCCGCCGCGGGAATCTTCACGCTCACCCTCGATGTCGCCAAAGGTGCCGCCGCCGTATGGCTGGCCGGGCGATTCACCGAACAGAGCTCGACTGCAATGACGCTCGCCGGCGTCACCGCGCTTCTCGGCCATTGTTTTCCCATTTGGCTGAAATTCAAAGGCGGCAAGGGCGTCGCCCCCGCGCTGGGTGTTTTCTTGATGCTCGCGCCGCTGGCAGCCCTCGGCGCCCTGTTCGTATTTATTGTCGTCAGCGTGGCCTGGCGCTACGTTTCCCTCGGGTCCATATCCGCCGCGGCGGCGATGCCGTTGCTGATGTATTTTTTGTGGGCGCCAGGACACGCGCCGCCGCTGGTGGTCGACTTCGGCACCCTTTTCGCATCCGCATTGGTGATTTTTAAGCACGACGCCAACCTGCAGCGCCTCGTGGACGGCACCGAACCTAAATTCTCCTTCGGCGGTTCCAAGGGTGACGCAACATGAGCCGCATCGCCATTCTTGGCGGCGGAAGCTGGGGCACCGGACTCGCCGTCGTGTTGTCAGCCAGCCGCCGGAAACATGAAATCCGTCTATGGGTCCGCGATTCTTCCCTGGCGGCGTCCATCGCGCGGGACCGCGAAAACAAGAAATACTTGCCCGGCATCTCCACCCCGGACTGTGTGAAAGCCTCCGCGAACCTTGAGGAAGTTTTGCAAGAAGCGCAAATCGTGGTCGGCGCGGTCCCCTCCGCGCACACGCGCGGCATCTTTGCCCTGGCGCTTCCCCATCTTTCGCGCGAAGCGGCCTTCGTCAGCGCCACAAAAGGGCTCGAGCCGGCAACCCACCTCCGGATGAGCGAAGTCATCTCCCAAGTCATCAACGCGCGTTTCGTCCCCAGCATCGCCGTGCTCTCCGGCCCATCCTTCGCCGCGGAGGCCGCCCAAGGCCAGCCGACCGCGGTCGTGCTCGCGTCGCAAGGCGCGGCCCTCAGCGCCTTCTTGCAAGAAGAATTCTCCGGCCCGGCGTTTCGCCTCTACACCAACGATGACGTCCTCGGCGTAGAACTGGCCGGCGCCATGAAAAACGTAATGGCCATCGCCGCTGGTGCCTGTCAGGGGCTGGGCCTCGGCGCAAACTCGCTCGCCGCGCTGATCACCCGCGGCCTGGCAGAAATGACGCGCCTCGCCGTGGCTCTGGGCGGAAAGCCGGAAACCCTCAGCGGCCTCGCAGGTATGGGCGACCTCATCCTCACCTGCTACGGCACCCAGAGCCGCAACCGCCGCGTCGGATTCGAATTGGGCCAGGGCCGCTCACTCCCCGAAATCCTGGCCGGCATGACCATGGTCGCCGAAGGCGTTGGCACCGCGGCCGCCCTATTGGCCCTGGCGAAGGAAAATCGCATCGAGCTCCCCATCACACAACAAGTCCACAGCATCCTGCACCTCGGGAATTCCCCCCGCGAAGCCATCCGCGCCATCATGGAAAGGCCACTTAAGCGGGAGTAGACGGCCTGGAACCAACCCTCTAGTACCTTCAGCCCAGTTGCACTTCCGCGCCCCCTGTCCCTTAGGCCAGCCGCTTTCCACGCCGCCCCCTTCTAAAATCAATGTGTTGCGATGGCGGAGATAGTTCCATCGATTTTGACGCGCCTCCGATCCGGCCGGGTGCGCATCCTATGGCTTGTGCTCGGTGCGCTCCTTCTTGTGAGCGCGCTCCCCATCGGTTTGTACCATCGTCAGGTTCTCGAACTCAGCCAGGAAAAACTAGTGGATACCGAGCGCGTGCAACAGACCGAGCTGACCCGCTCGCTCGCGCAGGAAGTTCAGTTCTTCGAATCCAACCTGACACAGCAACTGATCAGCCAGCGCCAGATTCTCACCCTGACGGGGCTGATCGACAACGTTACCGACCCCGTCGCCGAGCCCAAGGTCACCCGGCTCCTCGAAAATTTCGTCGATTCCAATCGCGATTCGTTCATCTATCTGACTGCCGTTGGCCGCGACGGCAAGGGGACCACCGCCTCGCAGGGAAATTTCCGCGCCGAGCAGGATCCCTTCGTTGCTAAGGCCCTGCAGCGCGCGTTCGTCAGCTGCGTTCAGTCCGTGAAATTCCGCAGTGATCCTCTGGCACTGGCGCCGGATAATCGTCCGGCATTCGTGATGGCGGTGCCGCTGAAGGACTCCCAGGACAACTTCACCGGCATGCTCGCGGCGGTGGTTTCGCTGGAACCCATTCTGCACCGCTTGCAGGATGCCAGCGTACGCGGGCGGGCGGTGTTTATCGTCGACCACTACGGCCACATCGTGGCCCATCCGGACACCAAGCATTTTGTCCCCGGCGAGGATTTAAGCGACAAGTCGAACATGGTCGCGCAGATTAAGGCCCTCCCCAAGGATTTGCGCAACACCGAAACCGTCCACTTCACCGAAAAAGAGAATAACCGCCAGGTGGAAATGGTCGGCACCTACAGCACCTTGCCGGAAGTCAACTGGGCCGTGATCTCAGAGCGCAGCGTGGATCAAGCCCGCGTCGACGCCGGTGTCACGGAACTCAACCAGCAGGCGCTGGCGTTCGTCAGCGTCGTGGTTCTGGTGGCCATTCTCTTTGGTTATTTCTTCGCCGTCGGTATCAGCACGCCCATCCGCTCGCTCGCCGCTTCCACGCGCGCCATCAGCCGCGGCGAGTTTCACCAGCGCACCCCGGTACGCGGCGCCGCGGAAATCAGCGAACTGGCCGAAAATTTCAACCTCATGGCCAGCGACATCGAAGAGTACATCGAGCGGCTGAAGGAAGCCGCCGAAGCAAACCGCGAGCTGTTCATCGGCTCGATCCGCATGCTGGCCGCCGCCATCGACGAAAAGGACCCGTACACCCGAGGCCATTCCGGCCGCGTGGCGAAGTATTCGACCATCATCGCGCAGGAGATGAACCTCTCGCCCGAGGCGCTCGACAAACTGAAAATCGCCGCGCTCCTGCACGACGTCGGCAAAATCGGCGTGGATGACCGCGTCCTCAAAAAGCCCGGCTCCCTGACGCCCGAAGAGTTCGAAATCATGAAGACCCACACGACCAAGGGCGCCAACATCATGCGTCCGGTCTCGCAACTCAAAGACATGCTGCCCGGCATCGAATTGCACCACGAGCACATGGACGGCCGCGGCTATCCCTACGGCCTGACCGGTCCGCAGATCCCTCAAATGGCGCGAATCATCGGCGTGGCCGATACCCTGGACGCAATGACCACCAATCGTCCCTATCAAAACGCAATGGATCTGGACTACGCGCTCGGCCGAATCAAGGCGCTCGCCGGCTCCAAGTTCGATGAAGCTATTGTGGTCGCCCTCGAATCCGCCGTAAAGGCCGGCAAGCTCCGCCTAACCGCCGTGGAAGTCCAAGTCTAATTTGGAGTGCGGAAGCTCTGCTTCCGCTTTTACGGCCTAAACCGGGCCTCCCATCTCAGCTGTTCGCGACCCGCCACCGGCCCCTCCCCACCCAATCTGTTACACTTTTCTTTCCCGCCTTTTACCGGGTGCGGGCCACTCTTATGATCACGCTCTTCGGAAAACCCGAACCGACGCTCCTCGAGCGCCTGAAAGAATCCGTCGGCAAAACCAAGGAAGCCCTTGCCGACACGCTCGATACCATCACCCAGGGTGGCCGCCAGATCGATCCCTCCGTCCTCAAGGAAGTGGAAACCGCGCTCCTCTCCGCCGACCTCGGCGTAAAAACCACCAAAGAAATCCTGGACTCCGTAAAAGAGCAGCTTTCCCGCAACGCCCTCAACAACGGCGAGCAACTGAAACGCGAAATCAAAAAGCACGTATTTCGTGCCCTCAATGTATACGGGAACACGCCGCGCCTGGTTGGAGCAGCAAATGGGAACGACCCCCGGGTAATCTTCATCGTCGGCGTGAACGGCGCCGGAAAAACCACCAGCATCGGCAAACTCGCCAATCGCCTGCGCCAGGATGGCCGCAGCGTCGTTTTGTGTGCCGCAGACACCTTTCGCGCCGCTGCCATCGAACAACTCGAAATCTGGGCCCAGCGCAACGGCATCGAAGTAATCAAACAAAAATCCGGCTCCGATCCCGCCGCGGTAGTCTTCGACGCAATGGCCGCAGCAAAAGCCCGCGGCGCGGACGCCGTGATCGTGGACACCGCCGGCCGCCTCCACACCAAATCCAACCTCATGCTCGAACTCGAAAAAATGAAACGCACCGCCGCAAAAGTGATTCCCGGCGCGCCGCACGATGTCCTGCTGGTCATGGACGCCACCACCGGCCAAAACGGCCTCGCCCAAGCCCGCGAATTCACCTCCGCCGTCGGCGTAACCGGCATCATCCTGACCAAGCTCGATGGCACCGCCAAAGGCGGCATCGTCGTCGCCATCTCCCGCGAACTGGGCCTGCCCATCCGCTTCGTCGGCACCGGCGAACAAATCAACGACCTCGTCCCCTTCGACGCCCAAACCTACGCCGACTCGCTTTTTGACTAAAACCGTGAATTCCCACGACACTCATTTCATGCAACACGCGCTGGACTTGGCACGCAAAGGCATCGGCCTAGCCAGTCCAAATCCAACCGTCGGCTGTGTCATCGTAAAAGATGGTGCAATCCTGGGCGAGGGCTTCCACCAATACGATTGGAAAGACCACGCGGAAATTGTTGCCCTCAAACAAGCCGGTGAACGCTCTCGCGGCGCAACACTGTACGTGACCCTCGAACCCTGCAATCACATCGGCCGCACCGGACTGTGCACCGAAGCGATAATCGCCGCGGGAATTTCGCGCGTAGTGGCGGCGATGGAGGATCCGAATCCGAAAACGCGTGGGGCGGGATTCGGCCGGTTGCGCGCAGCCGGCATCGATATCGAAACCAGCCTGCTGGGAGAGGAAGCTCTGCATCTCAACGAATCGTTTGCCCACTGGATCACCACGCGCAAGCCCTTCGTCACATTGAAATCCGCATTGACGCTCGACGGCCAGCTTGCCTTACCGAAATCGCCCAAAAGCAAGAACCGCGAATGGATCACCAGTGAAGAGTCGCGCGCCGAAGTGCACCGCATGCGCCACGCCTCCGACGCCCTGCTCACCGGCATCGGCACCATTCTCGCCGACGATCCACTCCTCACCGACCGCAGCGGCCTCCCGCGCCGCCGCCGCTTGCTCCGCGTAATCCTGGATACGCGCCTCCGCCTCTCCCCCAAGTTGCGCATCGTGCAAACCTCCGACGACGATCTCCTCGTCTACACCTCTGCCCTGCTCAAAACTCCGAAAGCCCGCAAACTGCAAAATGCCGGCGTCGAACTAATCGAAGTAAAGCGCAGCCGCAGCGGCCTCGATCTAAGCGCAGTCGTCAAGGATCTCGGCCGCCGCGATATCCTCAGCGTTCTCCTCGAAGCAGGCCCTCACCTCAACGCCGCCGCCTTGTCCGCCAACCTCGTAAACAAACTCGTCCTCTTCTACGCCCCCAAACTAGCCGGCAATTCGCGCGCGCCGCTGGCCCACCGGCTCCAATCCGTAATGCCTCCCCTCCTGATCCGCTCCGTCCAACAATTTGGAGCCGACGTTTCCCTTATTGCCTACCCGCGAGCCTAATCGCGCAAACCGCCTTTGTAGGGGAGGGGCTTGCCCCTCCCTCTTGGGTTCCTCTTGCCGTTGTAGCGGCCGCTTTCTGAAGCGGGCGCCTTTTGCCCGTCCCGGACGGATCTGCGGGGCGGGCACCCTTCCGCGCGCAACCACGAGCCAACGATCGTGGCTTGACGGTCTAAATCGCCCGCCGCAGACGGCGGCCGCTAAAACCGCGGCGCCGCCTAATCCGCTTTGCACACGCGCGCCAAAAAATCTCCTATCCAATCGTCCGCGGGTTTGCGACCATTTCCCTCGAACCGCCCTGCACCCATCGCCTGACGGAGGCCCTTCCGCGTGAGCGAACCACCGCGTTCCTGGCGTCTCGGCTTCTGGAGCCTCATCGCCACGCAATTTCAAGGCGCCTTCAACGACAACGCACTCAAGTTCCTTGTCCTCTACCTCGGTCTGCAGACCAATCTTTCCCCGGACGAAGAGGCCTCCAAAGTCCGCGTGGTCGGCCTGCTCTTTGCCGCACCGTTCATCCTTTTCTCCATGACCGGCGGTTTCCTCGCCGACCGGTTCAGCAAACGCTCGGTCACCATCGGCACAAAATATTTCGAGATTGCCGTAATGGTCCTGGCGATCGCCGCGTTCTGGCTGCACAGCATGCCCCTCTCGTTGGTTGCGCTTTTCCTCGCCAGTACGCAGGGTGCCCTCTTCGGCCCTTCGAAATATGGTCTCCTACCCGAACTCTTGCCGGAGACGCGTCTTTCGTGGGGCAACGGCGTCATTGAATTGGGCACGTTTCTCGCCGCTATCGCTGGAACGCTTGCCGGCGCGCATCTCTCCGAGTGGTTCGTCGGGCGCCAGCAATATTCGGGTTTTGTCTTTCTGGGTTTGTCCGGCCTCGGGCTGCTAACCAGCCTCGGGATCTCCCGCGTACCTGCCGCCAATCCGGCCAAACAGTTCCAAATCAACTTCCTCGGCGATTTGCGGGCTCAGGTGCGCCGCATCCGGCAGGACCGCGTGCTCCACCTCGCCGTCCTCGGCAACACGTATTTCTTCTTCCTGGCTGCGTTACTCCAGTTTGTCATCGTCTTCTATGGCCGTGATGTTCTGGCGCTTTCCGCCGGCAAAGGCAGCTTCCTGCAAGCGGCCCTCGCTATCGGCATTGGTTTTGGAAGTTTAGCGGCTGGCTATCTCTCCGGCGGCAAAATTGAATACGGCTTGATTCCGCTAGGCGCCGCAGGCATTACTATCTTCGGTTTTCTCCTGGCTCTACCCAACCTGGCTTTCGGCGCGGTGCTCACCTTGCTTGCGGGCCTGGGATTTTTCAGCGGCTTCTTCATCGTCCCGATCAGCGCCCTCTTGCAGCACCGTCCCGAGGAGCAGCAGCGCGGAGGCGTTCTTGCCGCGGCAAATCTGCTTTCCTTTGTCGGTATGCTTGCAGCGTCCCTGGTCTATTACGTTGCCGAACGCTTCCTCCACTTTGGCTCTCTTGCTTTCTTCTTCTGGGCATCCGTAGGCACGCTAGGCGCGCTTGCTTATGTCCTATGGCTCCTGCCCGATTCTCTGCTCCGCCTGCTGCTCTGGATTGCCACCCACACGATTTACCGCCTCGACCTAAAAGGCCAGGAAAATGTTCCTGTCCACGGCGGTGCGCTCCTCACCCCAAATCATTCCTCCTGGATAGACGCGATTTTGCTTGTTTGTTCCACCGACCGCCCCATCCGCTTCCTCATGTTCAAGGGCGTCTACGACCATCCCCTCATCAAGCCCTTCGCGAAAATCCTAAAATTCATTCCCATCGCTTCCGACCAGGGCCCCCGCGAAATGATCCACTCCTTGCGTGAAGCCTCCGACGCCCTCCGCAACGGCGAACTCGTCTGCATCTTCCCCGAAGGCGAAATCACCCGCATCGGCCAGATGCTCCCCTTCCGCCGCGGCTTCGAACGCATCGTAAAAGGCATCGATGTCCCTATCATCCCAGTAAACATCGACGGTCTCTGGGGCTCGATTTTCAGTTTTTCCGGCGGCCGCTTTTTGTGGAAGTTGCCGCGCCACATTCCTTATCCCGTCCGCGTCTCGTTTGGAAAGCCGTTGCCCTCGACTGCAAGCACGACAGACGTGCGCACCGCCGTGCAGGAATTGAGTGTGGATGCCTTCAATCGCCGCCGCCGCTATATGAAGCCGCTCACGCGCTCCTTCATCAAAATGGCCCGCCGTCATTCCAGGCGCTTCGCCATGGCCGACGGCCGCACGCCTAAAGTCACCTTCGGTGAAGCGCTGACCAAAACGGTTTTCCTCGCGCGGCGCCTGCGTCCATTGTGGGAAGGTCAAAACATGGTCGGCGTTCTGCTGCCACCTTCGATCCCCGGCGCGCTCGTAAATTGGGCCGCCATGCTCCAGGGCAAAGTGCCGATCAACCTGAACTACACCAGCTCAAACGAATCCCTCGCTTCTTGTGCGCGCCAGTGCGAACTGCAGACGGTGGTCACTTCAAAACTCTTCCTCGAAAAAGTGCACATCGAGCCTCCAGGAAAAGTCATCTACGTCGAAGACCTCGCGGAGAAACCGAGGCTCTCTGAAAAGCTTATAGCGCTCCTTTCCGCAAAATTGCTTCCCGCACGCTTGCTGGAGCGCTCCCTCGGCTTCAACCGCAAGCCGTCACTCGACGACACCGCCACCATCATTTTTTCCAGCGGCTCCACGGGCGAACCCAAAGGCGTTTTGCTCTCGCACTTCAACCTCGCTTCCAACGTCGAGCAGATCGAACAGGTTTTCCATCTCCACAAAGGCGATTCCATCCTCGGCATTCTTCCCTTCTTCCACTCCTTCGGCTTCACCGGCACCCTCTGTCTGCCCGCCCTGACGGGAATCGGCGCGGTCTTTCATCCCAGCCCGCTCGATGCGCAAGCCATCGCCGCCCTCGTCAGCAAATATTCCGTAACCATGATGCTTTCCACCCCGACGTTTCTGAACTCCTACACCCGCCGCTGCCCTCCCGAATCCTTCGGCAGCCTCCGCATCGTGATGGCTGGAGCGGAAAAATTACCCGAACTCGTAGCGCAAGCCTTCGAAGATCACTTCGGCATCCGCCCCCTCGAAGGCTACGGCTGTACGGAATGCTCCCCGGTTGTAGCCGTCAACACCTACGATTTTCGCGCCGCCTATTTTCGCCAGGTCGGAGCCAAGCGCGGCACCATCGGCCATCCGCTGCCGGGGATCGGCGTCCGCATCATCGATCCCGACTCCGGCGAATCGCTTCCCGTGGATAAACCGGGATTGCTGCTAGTCCGCGGCCCAAACGTGATGGTCGGTTATCTGAACCTCCCCGAAAAAACCGCCGAAGTCTTGAAAGACGGCTGGTACAACACCGGCGACATCGCTACCCAGGACGAAGACGGCTTCCTCCGCATCACCGACCGCCTGAGCCGCTTCAGCAAAATCGGCGGCGAAATGGTTCCCCACATCAAGGTGGAAGAAAAGCTCCACGAACTCCTCGAAGCCGACGGCCAGATCCTCGCCGTCACCGCGATCCCCGACGAAAAGAAAGGCGAACGTCTAGTAGTAGTGCACACGCTGAAAGAAGACGTCCTGAAAGATTGCCTGGAAAAACTCTCCAAGAGCGATCTCCCCGCCCTCTGGAAGCCCCGCCCCGATCAATTCATCCACGTAGAACAATTGCCCTACCTGGGAACCGGCAAGCTAGACCTGCGCCACCTGCGCGAAATTGCCATGTTGCAAGCAAACGTATCCAATTGAATTTGTAGGGGAGGGGCTTGCCCCTCCCTCTTGCCTTTGTAGCGGCCGCCGTCCGCGGCGGGCGCCTTTTCATGCCGCAGGGAGCACTCGGGGGGGATTCGTCAAGGATTTCCGCTAACAAAAACGGTATCCTGTAGCGGCCACCTTCAGGTGGCCACTCCGCACCAGTCGAGAGTCAAAATGTTCACCGGAATCATCGAACACCTCGGCACCGTAGAATCGCTGAAGTCCAATGCCGAAGGCGGCCGCCTGAAAATTCACGCCCCAAGCGTCGCGAAGAATCTCGAAATCTCAAAAAGCATCGCGGTCAACGGCTGTTGCCTCACAGTTGTGGCAGTGCAGGAGGAGCACTTTTCCGCCGACCTCTCCGGCGAAACCCTGCGCAAGACTTCCCTCGGTGAATGGAAAACGGGCACACGTGTCAATCTGGAGCAACCGTTGACCGCCGGAAAAGAATTCGGCGGCCACTTCGTCCTCGGCCACGTGGACACAATCGGCCGCGTAGTTCGGCTGGCACCCGAAGGCGAAAATTGGTGGTACGGCGTTGAAGTTCCCGAATCGTTCGCTCGCTACATCGTCCCCCAAGGCTCGATCACCATTGACGGCATCAGCCTGACAGTCGCGCGCTGGAACGGCCGCGTAGCGGAAATCGCGGTGATTCCCTTCACCTACGAACACACCAACATCCGCGACAAAAAAATCGGCGACGCCGTAAACCTCGAAGGCGATGTATTAGGAAAATACGTCGAGCGCTATTTAGAAGCCCGCAACCCCGTTAAGTCCACCAGCAAATTGAGTGTTACGGAATTAGTCAGCCAGGGCTTCTAGCCGAACTATCGAACCCTGTAGCGGCCGCCTTCTGAGGCGGGCGCCTTTTGCCCGCCCCGAATGGCTCTACGGGGCGGGCAGCAGTTTCGGAAATTACCTCTACGCTCTCCTCTTCGACCGTGCCCCGCGCCAGTACAAAATCAATCCCAGAAAGATAGAAGCCAGCGTTCCCCCAACCAGCCGCAACTCGAAACTCCACTTATTCACGGTATCCCCCGGCGGCACCAGCGAAACAAAAATTCCCACCAGCACCACCACAAATCCAAGGATCCCGCACGCCCACAAACCGAACTTTCCACCCGGAATCAAGATCGCGTGCGGATTTTCCGCGCGATCCTTCCTCCCCGCAAGTTTCACCACTCCCGCAAACATGTAAAGAAACGGAATAAAGTAAAGAATGATCGCCGCATCAATCAGCATCTGGTAAGCGGCCTGCACCGTCTCGCTCTTGATCTGGCTGAGCAGCAAAATCGCTCCCGACACCCCCGCCTGTACCAGTATCGAAACATACGGCGTCTTCCATCGAGGGTGAATTTTCCCGAACGCCGCCGGCAAATAACGATCGATCCCTACCACAAACGGAACCCGCGCGATTCCCGCCACCGTGCTGCCAACCCCGCCCGCATTCCCCACCGTCACTAGAATTGCCGCGAGTATTCCCAGGAATCCCACCTTCAGCACCACCGACCCCGCCGTAATCGCGTGGAACACGCCGCTCTTCGGGTCCAGGTCGCCCGCGGGCACCAGCGTAAGAATCGCAAATGTCCCCACGATATACATGAACGCAATCAGCGCTCCCGCGCCAAATACCGCGCGTGGCAACGTGCGCCGCGGATCGCGCACTTCTTCGCTCATCGCCGAAACCAGTTCCAGCCCGGTAAACGCAAACGCAATCTGCGACCAGAAATTCACCGTATCCCAATTCCACGTTGGCATCATGTTGGCAACAGTAAAGTGCGTGGCCGCTCCGCCACGAAAATAAATCAAAAGCGCCACGCCAACCAGAACCAGCAGCGGCACGTATGTGCCGACGCCGCCCGCATTCTGCAGCCACTTCCCGATATTCAACCCGATGATATTCAGCAGCACCGCCACCAGCAGCAGCGCAATCGATACCAGCAGCAGAAACGTCCGGTCCTGCGAAAGCGGCCCGCCCTTTTCCCCAATCACGTATGCGCTCATCGAAGCGCTCGCCAGCAACAACCCGGGAAAATAAAACACCGTGTAAATCCAATAGGTCCATCCCGCCACGAATCCGTGGAAATCCCCGAACGCCTCCTTGGCCCAAACGTACAACCCGCCCTCTTCCGGAAAGCGCGAAGACAATTCGTTGATCACGAACGCCCCGGGCACGAAAAAGAACAGAGCGGCGATCACCCACAGGCTGATGGAGGAAGTCCCGTTATGCCCCGCGGCCGCGATCCACCGCGGTCCCAGCACCGTGGCAATGTTAAACAACAACACGTCCCAAAAGCCCATCGTCTTGCGCAACTGTGATTTGGGATCGGTAATCGTCGCCGCGGAACTGCTCACAGCGTCACGTCCAGCGCGGGAATCAGCTCATCCTGCAACAGGAAATCCCGCAAGAACGGATCGGTGGAATTTTCGAATTCCGCCCATGACGCGAACACCTGCGCCCGTCCGTCCTGCAGGAAAACAATGTTGTCGGCGAGACGCCTCGCCAGATGCGTATCGTGCGTAACGACGATCGAAGTCTTATGGAACGCTTCCTTCAGCCGCAAAATCAAATCCCCCATGTGCCCGGCCATGATGGGATCCACCATCGTCGTCGGCTCGTCATACAGGATCGCCTCTGGATTTTGCGCCAGGGCCCGCGCGATCGCCACCGCCCGCTTCATTCCCGTCGAAAGTTCGCTGGGAATTTTGTCCAGCACTTCCTCCACTTCCAGCATGTGCGCAAGTCTTGCCACGTAAGCGTCCACGTCCTCCGCGGTAAGGCCCGGCTGGTCCTCCAGCGGAAATGCAATATTTTCCGCGACGCTCAGTGAATCAAACAATGCACCGGATTGAAACACCATCGTGACCTTGCGGCGAATCTCTTCAAATTGCCGCTCTGTAAAGCGCGTAACGTCCACGCCATCGATCAAAATCTGCCCGGAGTCGGCTTTAAGAAAGCCCATGATGTGCTTCAGCGAAACCGACTTGCCCACGCCGCTGCGTCCCATGATCACGCAGGTGGCGCCGCGCTTCACCTTGAAGCTGACGTCCTGCAATACCACGTGCTCATCGAACGCTTTGTTGACGCCGCGAAATTCAAAATAGTATTCCGCGGCGCTGCCTCGGCCTTTATCCGTCAACCCACTATCTTTAAGGTCTTCGCTCATCGAATCGTCGTGATACTCATCCTTGTTGGGGCGGGGCTTGCTTGCCCTGAGTCTGATCGAAGGGCCCCGCCCGCTCATCCGTTCGCGCAGCCCGCTCCTTGAGTACCCTCCACGCCTCTTCGTAATCCGCCGGCGTATTCATATTCCAAAAAAGCCGTCCATCGGTATCAAATCGTTTCCAGTCCGCCTCGTCAAGCACTTCCATGGAAACATGTTTCATGGCTTCGGTTACCTTGCGGCCGCCCGCATCGAAGGCGGCCTGGATAGCCGCCGCAGAGGCCGAGCACCAGCAGGCGCAGAGAGGCTCAAGCCGGTGCGAGGCTTCTGGCACGATGATCGCAGCTTCACTGGCGAGTGCACGGTCAGTCAGGAAACGTAGAAACTCCGTCGTCAGGAAAGGCATGTCGCAACTCAGGATCAAGGCAAAAGAGCACGGATTGCGCTCCACGTCCCGGGTTTTGTCCGCCGTGTCCCTCGCCCTCAGATAATGGAGGGCCGTGAGGATTCCACCAAGGGGGCCCTGGCCGGGCCAGCGATCGGCGATCACGGGCCACGGCGCGTCAACGTACTTTCCTGCTGCCGCGACGATCGTAACGTCATGGCAGACGCTCGCCAGCAATTCGCCAGTGCGTTCGAGCATGGTTTTACCGTCCAGTCGCACCAGCGCCTTGTCGGTGCCAAAGCGCGTGCTGCCTCCTCCGGCCTGCACAAAACCGTGGACGATCATTCTTCCTCCTCAGGAATTTCCTGGCCCGGGCGGCGAATACCCAGTTCGCGAAGCCGCTCCTGCAGGCTTTGCCGGTGCAAACCGATGGTCGCCGCCGTTCGCGAAATATTCCAGCGATGCACCCCAAGCTGCCGCAGCAAGTACGCAATTTCAAACTTGCGCTTTGCCTCCCGAAAATCTTTTTCCTTCAGCCCCAGATCGTCCCCGTCGGCACCGCTCTTGGCCACAACGGGCCCCCCATCCAAAACCTCCTCCGGCAGATCGCCGGCTCCTATCTCTTCCCCGCGCGAAAGCACCAGGCTGCGCTCGATCGCGTTCTTCAGCTCACGCACATTTCCCGGCCAATCGTAGTTTTCGAGCGCCTTCAGCGCCTCCTTGCCGAGCCGCGGCGTCCGCCCCAGCCGCGCCCCGTGCAAACGTACAAACGCTTCCGCCAGAATGCCAATGTCTTCCTTGTGCGCCCGCAGCGGCGGCAACTCAATCGTCACCACGCGCAATCTGTAAAAAAGATCCTCGCGAAATTTTCCCTCGCGGATCGCCAGCGGCAGATTCCGGTGCGTCGCGCTGATCACCCGCACATCCACCGGTATCGATTGCGTCCCGCCCAGCCGCTCTACGGTGCGATTTTCCAGCGCCCGCAATACCTTCGACTGCGTCACCGGATTCATGTCGCCAATCTCGTCCAGAAACAACGTCCCGCCGTGCGCCTGTTCGAAGCGCCCTTTTTTCTGCTGCGCCGCCCCGGTGAACGCCCCGCGCTCATACCCAAAAAGTTCCGATTCAATCAACGTCTCCGGTAGCGCCGCGCAATTCACCGCCACCCATGCCTTACCGTTCCGCTGCGACCGCGCGTGGATCTCCTGCGCCAGCAAATCCTTCCCCGTCCCGCTTTCCCCAAGTATCAGTACCGTGGAATCCGTCGGAGCCACGCGGTCGGCCAGTTCAAACGCTTTTCGCACCGCCGCCGAACGCCCAATCATCTGCCCGAAATGCCCTTCGGTAGCCACGCGGCGGCGCAAGGTTTCATTTTCTTGTTCCAGCCCGACAAGTTTCAGCAGATTCGCCACCCGCTGCCGCAGCTCCTCAAGCTCAAAACCCTTAACCAGGTAGTCTGCAGCGCCAAGTTGCAAAGCCTCGACTGCCGTTTTCGCCGTGTCCAGGGCCGAAACCATCAGCACTGGCAGATCGTATCCCTCCTGTCGCAACCATTTAAGGAAAGAAAGTCCATCCTCCCCGGGGAGCACCACATCCAGCAGCAGCAAATCCGGTTTCTCAGTGAGTAGCGACGAACGTCCACTGGCCGCCGAATCTGCCTCGACAATGCGGTAGCGGCTTTCCAGCGCCCGCCGCAACGCGTACCGCGATGCCGGCTCGTCATCCACAATCAGTACGGTTTTCATCCAATCAACTCCGGGCCGCCGAAATTTGGCTCCATAGGGGTCGGAGCTTTAGCTCCGACATTAGCAGGCCCATGAAAATGGGCTTTAGCCAGTGAGGAATTGCTTTCTCTCGGATCATGAGACCTTCTCAACTGGAAAGTTCAGGCGAATCTCCGTCCCGCGCCCACCGCCCATCGGGCTCTTAATTTCCATCGTGCCGCCCGCTTCCTGCAGCCGCCGGTCAACAATCGCCAGCCCCAAGCCCGTTCCGCGCGCCTTGGTCGTAAAAAATGGTTGCAAGACTTTAGCCTGGTCGGCCGCCGAAATTCCCGGCCCGTCATCTTCCACGCACACGCTGCAGACTTTCTCCGATGCTTGCAGGCTGATGCGCACGTGCCCGCCATCCGCCACGGCCTCGATGGCATTCAACACGACGTTCGAAAGAATATCGTTCGCGGCTTCCTCGCCGATCGCGGCACGCGCTCCGCCATTGTTATTCGCAAGCTGCAGGGAAACGCGCCGCTCGTCCGCAGCATGCCGCAACACATTGGCCACAGTTTCGGTGACCTGGGAGAGATTACAACTCTGCGCTCCGCTTCCCGCCCGAACACCCGGCCTGCTGAACTGCAGCAACTGGTTCAGCCGCGCCGATAGCCGGTTGATCTCCTCCAGCACCATCTGCGTTTCCTGCCGCAACGAAGCCGGAAGCTCCGCGCTTTCCAGCTGCACCTGCAGAATCGTCTTGATGGAGCCCAGCGGATTCTTCAGATTGTGCGAAATACTCGCCGCCATCTGCCCCACCAGCGCCAACCGCTCCCGCTCCGCCAATTCCCTTTCCAGCTGCAGCTTCTCCTCGATCAAACGGCAAAGATCAAACGCCCCCGGCAACTGCTCGCACAAAAATTCCAGCGCAGCATATGTCTCGCCCGAAATCATCGCCCCGTGCGCTCTCACCTTCAGTGATCCCAGGTGTTCCGATCCTCGCCGGATCTCGAATGCGTAAAATACGCCGCCTTCCGCCCCTGCATCGGCTGGCGAAGCCTCTGCCGCGCCATCAAGATCAAACTTCGCCTCCGCCAACTGCAGCTGCTCCGCAATCCACTCTTCGCTGAACTTCCTGAGCTTGCCTTGATCGCCGAGCCGTGCCACCGCATTGATCGGTCCCATCAACTTTTGCGCGCGATCGACCTCGGTCTGCGCTGTCTGGCGAAGCGATCTCCTCAGCAATCGTTGCAGCGGCTCAAAGAAAACGACCGGCAAAAACAGCAGCAGCGCCGCCGACGCTTCGGGGGGAAGATAAGGATCCAGCCATAAACTCGCCCGCCGAACCAGACTCAGATAGAGAACCGCCAGAAACACCATAAACACGGCGTAGATCAAATTCCGTTGCCGCCCTATATCCAGAAAATTAAATCGCTGCACCTCCCGGATCATGGTGACAAATGGCATTAGCACAGCAAGCGCCAGCACTGGTTCCAGTGCAAAAAGAGCCCAGCCTCCATGCTGTTGTTGAGCGAAGAAGAACGCAGGTAGCAACGCGGCCAGCAGAAGGAAATCAAATCGCCAAGCGTGAAATAGTTTTCGCTCCTCCTCATCTCGAGGCGTTCGGGAAAACTTCCACTGCCAGTAGGTCGCAACGCAGATCGCCAACACCAGCCAGACTTGAAATTCGGTGCTCAACTGATGTGAAGGAGCTTCGAGCTTCATCCTCTCTCCAAGCCGCAGAGCCGCAAACAATCTCGGAGAAAGCAGCAACGCCGGCCCATACGCGGCGATGATCCAGACAGTCTTAGTCGCTCGTGTCGTTATCATTCTTCGCAACGAGGCATACTCCACATGCAAATGCACCAGCAACGGAGCAATAAACCACAACCCGAGGCAAACGGTCGTCCAGGCAAACGTTGAAAGCGCAAGCGGCGGAGTTCCGTAGTAGATCCGGGAATTGAGCGCCAGCAAGCTGCCGCCAAAAAAACAAACCAGCGACAGGCATAGAAAAAAGAAAATGCGCTCCAAGTTGCGCTTCCGGCGGTGCCCCAGGATCACTATCATCCAGAAGAACGGAAGCAGCGTCCCGGCGGTCAGGTAGATGAGTCGAAGATAAGTTGATCCCGGCATCGTAGATGTCGCTGAGTCTATCTCTGGCCAAGAGGCAAGGCAACGACCAAGTGCAAGGAAAATCTGGCAGCACTAACTTATTGCAAATAAATATGTTAACTAGATTTTGGTCAAGAAATCTTGAACCGCCAGTGCCCTCCCTGCCGGGATTTTGCTTGACTTGAAAGGAATTATTGCTATATTAGCAGTCGGTGCCGAGGAGTGCTAACCACCTTTCCTGCTCTCCTCAACCCAAATTGTCAAAGGCTTACCGTTAGATCACCTATGGAGGTTTTTCAAAGATGGCAGTCAATCTGACCCCGCTGCACGACCGTGTGATCGTGAGGCGCATTGAAGAGAAGGAAACCGTCAAGGGCGGCATCATCATCCCCGACTCCGCGAAAGAGAAGCCACAAGAGGGCGAAGTAATCGCCGTCGGTGCCGGCAAGCGCGAGAAGGGCGAGCGTGTGCCTCTCGACGTGAACGTTGGCGACCGTGTGCTGTTCGGCAAGTACAGCGGCAGCGAAATCAAAATCGATGGCGAAGAACTGCTGATCCTCCGCGAGGAAGAAATTCTCGCGAAACTCGGCGGCGCCGCCAAAGCGGCAAAGAAGTAAATCGGGTAACAGCGAACAGATAACAGATAGCAGGAACCAAAAACGAAGTCCGAGCTTCCTGATCGCTGTTATCTGATTACTGATTGCCTTTATCAAGTTCCACGAATCAAAAAGATTCTCGAATCAAGTTACGTCAAGCACCAAATTCAGGAGGAACCAAGAAATGGCGAAGCAGATTGTTACCGGAGAGAATTCCCGCCAAGCGATTCTTCGCGGCGTGAATGCCCTCGCGGACGCAGTTAAGATTACCCTCGGCCCCAAGGGCCGCAATGCGGTGATCGAAAAGAAGTTCGGCGCGCCCATCATCACCAAGGACGGCGTGACCGTTGCCAAGGAAATCGAACTCCGCGACCCGCTCGAGAACATGGGCGCGCAGATGGTTCGCGAAGTCGCCAGCAAGACCAGCGACGTCGCGGGTGACGGCACCACCACCGCCACCGTTCTTGCCCAAGCCATCTTCCGCGAAGGCGTGAAGACGGTTGCCGCAGGCGCCAGCCCCACCGCCCTCAAGCGCGGCATCGACAAGGCCGTCGAAGTCGCCGTCGAGGAAATCAAGAAGCTCCACAAAGACGTCAAGGGCGACATGATCGCCCAGGTTGGCACAATCTCCGCCAACAACGACAAGCAGATCGGCGGCATCATCGCCGAGGCCATGAAGAAGGTCGGCAAGGACGGCGTCATCACCGTGGAAGAATCCAAAACCATGGACACCACGCTCGAAGTCGTCGAAGGCATGCAGTTCGACCGCGGCTACCTCTCCCCCTACTTCATCACCGATATGGACCGCCAGGAAGTTGTCCTCGAAAACGCTTTGATCCTCATCCACGAAAAGAAGATCAGTTCGATGAAGGACCTCCTCCCCCTGCTCGAGCAGATTGCCAAGCTCGGCAAGCCGCTCATCATCATCGCGGAGGACGTCGAAGGCGAAGCCCTCGCCACCCTCGTGGTGAACAAGCTGCGCGGCACCCTGCAGTGCGCCGCCGTCAAGGCTCCTGGCTTTGGCGATCGCCGCAAGGCCATGCTCGAGGACATCGCGGTGCTGACCGGCGGTAAGGCCATCACCGAAGACCTCGGCATCAAGCTCGAAAACGTCAAGATCGAGGATCTCGGCAAGGCCAAGAAGACCACCATCGACAAGGACAACACCACTCTCGTCGAAGGCGCCGGCAAGGCTAGCGAAATCGAAGGCCGCGTCAAGCAGATCCGCCTCCAGGTGGAAAACACCACTTCCGACTACGACCGCGAGAAGTTGCAGGAGCGGTTGGCCAAGCTCGTCGGTGGCGTTGCCGTCATCAAGGTGGGCGCTGCAACCGAAACCGAACTCAAGGAAAAGAAGGCTCGTGTTGAGGACGCCATGCACGCAACCCGCGCGGCTGTCGAGGAAGGTATCGTTCCCGGCGGCGGCACGGCTTTGCTGCGCTGCCTGAACGCGATCGACAAGCTGAAACTGCACGACGACGAAGCGGTCGGAGTTGGCATCGTGAAGCGGGCGCTCGAAGAGCCCTGCCGTCAGATCGCCCTCAACGCCGGCTTCGAAGGCGCCGTGGTCATCGGCAAAATCCGCGAGTCGAAGGACGAAAACTTCGGCTTCAACGCGGACACCGGTGAATACGTAGACCTCGTCAAGGCTGGCGTCATCGACCCGGCCAAGGTCACTCGCCTCGCTCTGCAAAACGCCGCGTCCATCGCCGGCCTCATGCTCACCACCGAAGCACTGGTGGCCGAGCTCAAGGAAGACGACAAGAAGGGCGCAGCTGCCGGCGGTCCCGGTGGCCCAGGCGGCATGGGCGGCATGTACTAAAACGCTCGTCCAACCAATAACTCAAAAGGCGGCCGGTTTTTCTCGGCCGCCTTTTCCTTTGCCCGTTATTCCCGGCAGAGTGTGTTTCCGAAAACGGAGATTAACCCAGTCAGGATCAGCCCTCCCGCAAATCGTGCCCCAAAACCGTGTAGCGCCCTCCTTCCGGGGTGGGCGCTCTTTAATCACCAGAAACGCGGTCGGTCTTCTGCCACCTTTTTCTTTCGTGCCCCACATTCGTCCGCAACGCGCAGCGACCCAAACACGTCTATCCAACTAAAGGCGCTCCTTAGGTGCAAACATTCTGCTGACCGGAAAGGATCATCATGCGACTCCTGCTTCTGCTCCTGTTTCTGGCGTCTTCCGCTTTTGCCCAAAAAGGTCCCGCGTCACCCCCCGCTTCCTGCGGACCTGCAAATACTCAATTCAGCGTGAAGCTTGATCGAAGCCAACATTCTTTGGGCCAGCCGGCACCGGGGAAGGCTCTCGTATATGTTCTGGAAGAATTCCAAACGGGCCACGAGGGATTCGTTACTCCCACCATTCGCGTGGGCCTTGATGGCGCCTGGATCGGCGCAACCCGGGGCCAGTCCTACCTCTTCTTCTCGGTCGATCCCGGCGAACACCATCTCTGCGCCAACTGGCAATCCAGCGTCTCATCCATCGCCAGCCAGTATTCGTTGACCAGTTTTACCGGGGAAAGCGGCAAGCTCTATTTCTTTAAGGTGGCACCGCGCTTGGAATCTTTTCAAAATGGAGGGAATGCCTGGCAGAAGGATCTGGCCCCGGTGGAACGTGACGAAGCGAACTACCTGCTCGGCATTTCCTCACTCAGTATCTTCAGTCTGCACAAATGACCAACGATCACGAATGCAAGCATTTCCTTCAAAATGATCTACGGAGAATACTCGAAGCCTTCTGGACTCTGCGGAAAGCCTGCAACCAATTTCACGCTGCCAAGATTGCACACATCGAGACAGATTTACACGCCCCTGATCCCTTGCTAATCATTCCCTAAACATGGACTCAGGTTGGCAGGCAAGTGACTCATTCCCGGCCACTAAGATTGGCCCAGCAGGCCCCGCAGGCCCGCTTTTGGCAATACGCATGCACTACCAGAGCCGACATGCAAACGAACGAATTTATCTTGAATAATATAAAGTTATCAAAGCCGCCAAAACTATACCGCGCCTACGACTTCGTCGGTCAACTGCTCCGAATCTTCGCCGTCCTCGGCGCGCTCACTCTTTTCACACTCTCCGTCGGTCTCGCATTCATGCTCGGTGTCGGCCACTGGCTGGTGAAAGAAGATTCCCTGCAGAAGGCCAACGCCATCGCGGTGCTCAGCGGCAATTTCCCCGCCCGCGCTCTCGAAGCCGCTTCCCTTTATCGCAACGGTTACGCCAGCGAAATCTGGCTGACGCATCCAGGCCCTCAATCCGACGCGCTAACTCAAATGGGCATCCGTTATCCAAGCGAAGCCGATTTCAACTATCAGGTTCTCCGCCGCCAGGGAGTCCCTGCGAAAGCGATTCACATCCTCGATTCCCAAATCATCAACACTTCGGATGAACTCGAAGCAATCAGCAGCGCGCTCCAGCAGAAAAGCAATGCTTCGGTGATTGTGGTCACCAACAAAGCCCACACCCGGCGTGTCCACGAGCTCTGGAACAGGTTCGAACCTGCCCGTGGAAAACTCATCGTCCACGGCCTGGCCAACGACGATTTCGATCCCTCAGCCTGGTGGACACGCACGGCGGATACTCACCAGGTCATTCACGAACTTCTCGGCATGATTAACGTGTGGGCAGGGCTCCCGATGCAATCGGGTCTTCACCCGCGCGAAGCAATGGCTCAGAACGAGCTCCAGCAATCGCCGAAGCTCGTCCCGGTCACCACACAAGCGTCAACTTCCGATAGCGACGATTAGCCTAGCAACGCTTAGCCTGCCCTCAATCGCCCTACCCCGCCGCAGCCCCTGTTGCCTTCGGCGTCTTCGAGGCCAGGATATCTATTTTGTGGATTTCGGGCGGTTTGGAAAAAAGCTCCGGCGCTTTCGCCATCAGCGCCTTCGCTATATCGCCCGAAAGGTGCGCGTCGCGGCCTTTTTCACCCGGAAACGTATCGAAGATTCCGAACTTCGACGGATCAATCTTAACTGCGTACCAACTGGTCGTTTCCGGTTCCCTCTCTGCCAGCGGCAGGGCTGACTTCAAGAAGGCCTCCACCTCGTTTTCCTTGCCCGGTTTGCTTTCCACGACGGCCCAGATTGCAACTCGATCCATGATCAATGCCTCCCAATATTTAGGATAGGGTGAATTGCGCGGATTCACTCTGCAATTGGATGCAGCCTTCAGGTCCCAAGGTAGGACACGTGAACGTACGCGCCCGTGTGAACGTTGTACAGCATGTACCACCCGATGTGGTCCGGGTCTTCGTAAACTACAAAATCGTCTCCGCAGTCCCAGCACCAGTCCGCGCAAGTCGCCCAATCCCAGTCCGCCACCTGGAAGTAGAAGCCGCCGGGGAACCAGAACCGGTGATGATCCCGGTCAATCCGCTCGACGTGGTAGCGGTACGACGCGCCAAAATGCTCAAAGTGCCCATGCTCGAAGGGATGGTCGACATGGAAGCGTTTGTCATCGGGGTGGTCGTGCCCATACCAATGATCGTTGCTGACGTGCTGCGTCTCGTTGATTTTCCCGTTTGGATGGCGCTCCGCCTCTGGCTTCCCCTGCGGGGCTTCCCGATGGGTAGGCGCTGGGGGAATCCGCCCCTGGTTGGCTCGCGGCACGTCGTTTCGCGACTGCGCGCGCGGCGCTTCCGCGCGCTGTCCTTCGGGGTGTCCGCCTTCCGGATGCTGCGCGTAGACACCCGTGGTCCCAAACAATATCCCTGCGCCCAAAAGCAACAGCGATTGGCCCCTCATCTTTGCCTCCTCGGCAACAGCCGTTCAGATTGAAGTGGGCCAACACACGAAGTTGCTCGGATTGTACTCCGTTCTCGGCAGGAATTTCATCGGGGATTTTCCGGCTTTGCAACTCAGGTAAATCCTCTACCTGCGCGGATATCCCCGGCGGTAAGCGAGCTTCCAATCGACTAAAAGCGCTCGATCGTCGAGGGCAAGGCGGGCCGGTTGCTCGGCAAAGTTGATATAGAACGCCGCACCCGTGAAAACACCCGCCAGCATCAAGGCGATACAAGCCGCAATCAAGAATTCACCCCCTATCGCTTCGGAAAATTGGGATCGGCTTTCACTTCCAGTATCTGCGCCGTATGTCGCCGCATATGCCCGGAAGTCAGCAGTATCCACTGATAAGTGTCCAGCGTCTTGAACACCGGATGGTCCATGAAATGGTCCCGCAAGTCCTCTTGGGTCGTGCTTACAAATTCAATCGTGCGTGCGCGGCTCTCCAACACATTTTTCGTAATCTCCCCGGAAGTAGTCCACCGCCGTGTCGGCTGGATGGACTCGGGAGCTTTGAATTTGGCGGTGCGGTCAACCACCATCGTCATCAGCGAGTTGTCTTTCCCCTGAACCAATGCGCGCTTCTCCGGCTCCGCCGGCCCTTTCAGCGCCTGCTCCGTAATCAGGCTCAGAATGAATGTTTCCGTCACGCCGATGTGCTCGGCGCATTCGGCAATCGACCAGCGGTCCGGCGCGGGCTTGAAGTTCCACTGCGCCTCCGAAAGCCCGCTGGTGGCATCCAGAAAGGCTTTGCGAGAACCTTCCAACTCCGCGACGCCCTGTTCGCGCTCTTTTTGCGAAAGCGTTTGCCCCACTCCTGGAATCAGCAACAACAATGCGAATGCCATCGAAATGATCTTCATGACTTCATCCTTTCAATTTTGATTTGACTGCCACTTTTCGCACTACGATTCCTTCGCCTGTGCCGCTTCCACGTACAGATCCAGAATCGCCGGCCACCCACCCGGTGCGCCGACCTGTTCCCGCATCTTCATCCATCCCTCGCCGTGCCTTTCCAGCCGCCGGTGCTCGAATTCAACCCGCGTCGACTCTGGTCCTTCGGCGAAAAAATCCAGCGCGACTTCGCTCGCCCGCCCCAAGTCTTCGCTGACGCTCCAATCGGGTTGTACGTGCCACGAAAGTACCACCCTCTTCGGCGGCTCCCAGGCCAGCACGCTGCCCCAAATGCATTCCGCACCCTCCACATTGATTTCGTACCACCGCCCTCCCACACGTGGGTCAATCAATATGTCTTTGAACGGCGTGCCGCCAATGTGATGCGTTGCAGGCCACCATCTCCCCATGCGCTCGGTGAACACTTTGAACGCCTTCTCAATTGGAACGTTTACGTGAATCGTTTTTTTTACTGCGGCGGATGGTGCTGCTTCGGGAGCCATTGTTCTTCTCCTTTTGATGTTCTTCTTCAGCAAATTTTTTAAATGCCGAAAGCGCCTGGTCCCACAGTTGCGCAAAGTGGTCGCGCAACATTGCCAGGCCCTCGGGATTCAATTCATAGATCCGCCGCGCACCCTCCCGCCGGTCTCGCACCAGCCGCGCATCCTTCAACACCCGCAAGTGCTGCGAAACGGCTGGGCGTGATACCGGCAAGCCGGCGGCCAACTGATTCACGGCCTGGGGATGGTCGCCCAGCATCTCGAAAATGGCCAGCCGGGTTGGATCGCCCAGCGCCGTCAACCCGCTTTGTAGGTAAGCATCCACTTACGGTAAGTTACTACTTACCGCATTTTCTTGTCAAGCCGTCTTTTTTTCCCACCTCTCCCCTTCCCCTTTTCTTTCCCCACCCTCTCTCCTTTTCTCCCGCCCTCCTTCCTTGCTCCCTTTCCACGGGTTCGATAGACTTGGCCTTCCACACTCTTGCTCCTCAGGGGGGAGCGGATCTCATGCCCGGATTCTTGCAACGCTTCATGCCGCGCGATGGGGACTTCTTCGTCCTCTTCCGCAAACAAGCCGAAAACATTGTCAGCGGCGCCAACGCGTTCACCAGCATGCTGGAGCACTACACCGGCGTCCCCGAGCAGGTCCAGCGTGTGAAGGCCATCGAGCACCAGGGCGACGAAATCACCCACCAGATTTTCCGCAAACTCAACCAGACCTTCATCACTCCATTCGACCGCGAAGACATGCATGAACTCTGCGGCACCATGGACGACGTCATCGACCTGATCGACGCCGCCGCCAGCCGCTTCGTGCTCTATCGCGTCGATCGCGTGCGTTCCGGCACCATCGAGCTCACCAAGGTCCTCGCCGCCGCCACCGTCGAGCTTTCCTGCGCCGTCCACGCCATGGAATCGCCGGACAAGGCGCTGCAGCACGTTATCGAAATCAACCGCTTGGAAAATGAAAGCGACCGCATCTGTCGCACCCTGATCGCCCAGCTCTTCGAGGAAGAAAAGGACCCTGTCCAGATCATCAAGTGGAAAGAGATTTTTGAAGTGATTGAGACCGCCGTTGACAAGTGTGAAGACGTCTCGAACGTGATCGAGAGCGTCATCCTGAAGAACGCCTGATCCCCGTGAGCCGATTCGTTCTCGTACTGATAACTGTCTTTCTTACTCTGGCCTTTGAATTTTCAAATGGCTGGCATGACGCCGCCAATTCCATCGCCACCGTCGTCTCCACGCGCGTGCTTACGCCCTTCCGCGCCGTGCTATGGGCGGCCTTCTGGAACTTCGTTGCGGCGTTCGTATTCGGCACCGCTGTGGCCGCCACCATAGGCAAAGGAATGGTTCATATCGAGCTGGTCAACGAGAAAGTGCTTCTCGCCGGACTCCTGGGAGCGATTATCTGGAATCTGATTACCCTGACCCTCGGCTTGCCTACCAGTTCGTCTCACGCGCTGATGGGCGGCTATGGAGGCGCGGCTGTCGCTCACGCCGGATTCAAAGCGCTCATTCTTCATGGCTGGTCAAAACCGGTACTCTTTATTTTTCTTTCACCGGTGATCGGCATGGTCGTAGCCATCCTGGTAACGGTTTTCACCACATGGATCGTAAAAGACCAAAGGCCTCGCAAAGTCGATCGCTGGTTTCGCAGACTCCAGTTGATCTCCGCGGCGGGCTATAGCCTCGGCCACGGCACCAATGACGCCCAAAAAGGTATGGGCATCATCACCGCTGCACTGGTGGCAGGGGGATTAATGAAGGATTATGCGGTGCCTTACTGGGTCATCATCTGTTGCCACCTAGCGATGGCTGGGGGCACGATGGCCGGTGGCTGGCGAATCATCAAAACAATGGGCCAGCGCATCACCAAGCTGACTCCGTTTGGTGGCTTCGCCGCAGAAACGGCCGGGGCGCTCACTTTATTTACCACCGCGCGCTTTGGAATCCCCGTCAGTACCACTCACACCATCACCGGCGCCATTGTTGGCGTCGGCGCCGCCCACCGTTTGACGGCCGTTCGCTGGGGTGTCACGCAGCACATTGTCGGGGCCTGGCTATTGACGATCCCGGGCGCTGCTCTTCTTGGCGCGGGCCTCTACCACTTCATCGTGCCGTTCCTCAAATAGTTCCGAGCGCCCGATTCCTATCAAGTATGGGTTGTTCCCACGGTTCAAGCGCGCACAGTGGCGGCACCAACCTCATTGCGTACAATGGGTGCCACGCGTGTCCCGAGAATTTCGATTGCGCGCAGCATCTTCGCGTGCGGAAGTGTCGACACCCCCATCTGAAAGGTAAGCCGCGAGATCCCCCCGAGCACTTCGTTCACATGCAGGATTTTTTCCGAAACCGTTTCGGCATCGCCAATCAGCAACGCCCCCGTGGGCCCACGCAAGGCGTCATACTGCGATCGCGTTGCCGGTGGCCAGCCGCGTTCCTTGCCGATTTCGGTGAACGTGTGTGCGTAACCCGGGAAAAAGTCGTCCGCGGCTTGCTTCGTGGACTCCCCCAGAAACCCAATCATGTGCAGACCGACGCGCAGCCGTTCAGGCGAGTGGCCCGCCCGGCGCCCGGCCTCACGGTATACGTCGATAAGCGGGCGGAATCGTTCCGGCTCACCACCAATGATGGCGACCATCAGCGGCAGCCCAAGAATTCCCGCGCGAACGAAAGATGTCGGCGTACCGCCCACTCCCACCCAGATTGGCAGCTCATCCTGCAGTGGCCGCGGGTAGATGGCCTGGCCTGTCAACGCCGCGCGGTGCTTTCCCGACCAATGCACTTTCGTGCTCTCGCGGATCTTCAGGAGAAGCTCCAGTTTTTCCGCGAACAGTGAATCGTAGTCTTCCAGGCGCAGCCCGAAGAGCGGGTAGGACTCGACGAAGGATCCGCGGCCTGCAACGATCTCCGCGCGGCCCTGCGAGATCAGGTCGAGCGTCGCAAATTCCTGGAACACCCGCACAGGATCCGCCGCGCTCAACACGGTGACTGCGCTCGTAAGCCGAATTTTCTTGGTCTGCGCCGCAGCCGCGGCAAGAATCACCGCCGGAGCGGAATCGAGAAACTCCGCCCGGTGGTGCTCGCCAATCCCGAAAACGTCGAGCCCCACCTGATCGGCGAGCTCGATGTCCTCCAGCAGTTGTCGCATCAGCTCAACGGGCTTTAGTGTTATCCCGCTGGTTGGATCGGAAATCGCTGCCGCAAAGCTATCAACCCCAATTTGCATAATACTGACTCCTCTTCATCGGAACGAGCCTCCCGCTCAGGCCAACGCTCAGACACAAGTGCCTGAGCAGCGGCGCGCCACTCCATTTGAGCGTGCGGTGAAACTGTGTCGCGGTTACTCCGTGCGTTGCACGAAAATTCCCGCCAGATGTTGTTTATTGCGGATCGCTACAATCGCCCACAGCAGGGCCACGATGATCGCCATCGGCAGGCCGGGTGCCCCCAGCAATCCGTGAAAGCAAAGGATATTCACGATCACGGGGCCGATCAGCACGAGTGCCAAAGGCACAAAGCGGCCCACCAGGAACAAAACCCCGCTGATCACCTGCACCCCGAAGATCACCACGTAGTACTTCGTGCCAAAAAGGGCGCCGGCAAACTGCCCCGCAATCCCCTCGGGCATCGGCGCCTTGATGAAGTGCAGGAAACCGTTCAGGCCGAATACCAAAAAAACCAGCCCCAACAGCAAGCGTGCAATTAAAGATGCGATTTTCATGTTCTTCTCCGTATGCCGGGATTTTCGTGCTCAGAGACTCGCGTGAGAATGTACTTTTTCCAGCGAAGGTGCAAGGAAAGTTTGCGGATCCATCTTTCCGGCCATCAACTGGGCTGTGCCTTCCGCTGCGATAATCGTTACATCCGTCACGCCGATGAAGCCGAATACCGCTCGCAAATAGGGTGTCACAAAGTTCAAGGATTCCATGGCGGTTCCCTGCGCATAAACTCCGCCGCTTGCGATCAGCAGTGTCGCCTTCTTGCCGGTCAGCAGCCCTTTCGGGCCGTTTGCTCCATACGAAAAAGTCTTTCCCGCACGCGCCACCTGATCGATCCAAAGCTTCAATGTGGAAGGTATGCTGAAATTGTGCATGGGAACTCCGAAGACATACTCATCGGCCTTCTGCAGTTCTGCGATCAACGTATCGGAAACGGCCAGTGCCTCCCGTTGTTCCGGGCTATGCGAACCTTCAGGAGTATGCGCCGCTCCGACCCAAACACCATTCACCGGAGCAAGCTCCGTCCTGGTCAGATCACGCGAGATCACTTCGCCGCCGGGATGAGCCTTTCGCCAGGATGCGGCGAACTGCGCCGTCAATTTTCGGGAAATCGAGTTTTCGCCCATTGGGCTGGAATCAACTTTAAGTAGAGTGGCCATGATAGAATCTCCTTAATAGTCAGATGCAGTATACACGACATCTGTTGTATACAGTACCGCAACACCTGTCCGTTAGTCAACACTTGGGGCAATCTGCTATACTATGCACGTAGGCAGCTAGGAGTAGGCATGCTTTACCAGGACTGTGAAAAACTCGATCCGCGCATCCGCAGGACCCGCCAGCTCTTGCAGGGCGCTCTCAAGCGCCTGCTGGAAGAGAAGGACTTCGACAAGATCACCATCCAGGACATCACCGAAGCCGCCACTCTCAACCGGGCGACCTTCTATGCCCACTACCCCGATAAATTCGCTCTTCTCGAGGAACTCATTCGCGTCAGTTTTCTCCAGCTCCTCGATTGTCGGAAAGTCAGCTTTGACGGCTCCTGCGCCACCGCATTTCACCCCACCATCCTCGCCGTTTGCGACTATCTTGCCGAATTGCAAAAGTCCCACTCCTCAAAACACCGCCAGTTCGAAGCCTTTGTTGAAGGAACTGTAATCGACCAGATTCGCGTGATCTTGATGGACGGATACAAAAAACACCCCGTCGAGCGCAACATTCCGCCCGAGATGATCGCTGCCGCGGCGAGCTGGGCAATTTACGGTGCCGCGAAGCAGTGGGTTAATTCGCCGGACCGTATCCCCGCGGAGGAATTTGTTGCCACCGCGGCAAGTCTGGTGACGCCGATTCTGATGACGGGCATAGTCTCCGGCACAAATTCCTGACTCTTATCCGCCGGTTACAATTTGCGGTGGCGGTGCAGCCATTGGCCCCCTCGATAACCGCTTAGTGGCCGCTCGGAAAGCCCTCCTTGACCGCGACAACCGCGTTGCTTAGTATCGAAAAACCATGTCGGATCGCGAGTCCCGGGTCGGTCAGACCCTTTCTCACTACAACATCACCCGCAAGATCGCCAGCGGCGGCATGGGCGTTGTCTATGAAGCCGAAGACTCCCGTCTCGGGCGCCGTGTGGCCCTGAAATTTCTCCCGGAACAGATGGCCCAAAACACACAGCTCAGCGAGCGCTTCCAACGTGAAGCCCGCGCCGCCTCCGCTCTGAACCATCCCAACATCTGCACCATTCATGCGATCGAGAGCGTCGACGGCCAGAATTTCCTGGTCATGGAACTCCTCGAAGGGCAGACCCTCGCCCACATGCTCGGCCGCGTCACCTTCTCCATGGACAAGCTTCTCCCCATCGCCACGCAAATCTCCGACGCCCTCGAATCCGCCCACGCCAAGGGCATCGTCCACCGCGATATCAAGCCCGCCAACATTTTCCTTACCGATCGCGGCCAGGTTAAAATCCTGGACTTCGGTCTCGTGAAGATCGAACCCGAAGACCTGCAGGCCGGCGAACACAATTCCACCAAGATCGAACCCCAGCACCAGCTCACCTCTCCCGGCGTGGCCATGGGCACCGCCTCGTACATGTCTCCAGAGCAGGCGCGCGGCCAACTTGTGGACGCCCGCACCGATCTTTTCTCTCTTGGCTCCGTGCTCTATCAAATGGCCGGCGGCGCGTTGCCATTTGCCGGGGATACCTCCGCTGTGATCTTCGACGCCATCCTGAATCGCGACCCGCAGCCTCTGGACCAATTAAACCCTGCCCTGCCTGCGGAGTTCAGCCGCATCATCTCGAAGCTGCTCGAAAAAGACCGCACCCTGCGCTGCCAGTCCGCCACGGAGCTCAAGACCGACCTGAACCGTCTGAAACGCAATCTCGATTCCGGCGTCAAGCGCGCCGCCGAACTCAACGAATCTAAATCCGGCGTTGCCAAAACCGGAACGAAGTCCGTCGCCGTCCTCTACTTTGAAAATCTCAGCGCCGCGAAAGAGGACGAATACCTCCGCGACGGCATCACCGAAGACATCATCACCGAACTCTCTAAAATTCGAGGCCTGAATACTTTTTCGCGCCCCACAGTGCTCGCCTTCCGCGACAAATCCGCTACTCCCTCCCAGGTCGGGAACCTGCTCCGCGCCGCCTTTGTCCTCACCGGCACCCTGCGCCGCGCCGGCAACCGCCTGCGCATCACCACGCAACTCGTGGACACGCAGACCGAGTTCCCCTTGTGGTCGGAACGCTACGACCGCGAAATGAAGGACGTTTTCGAAGTCCAGGACGAAATCGCCCGCAAAATCGCCGAGGCCCTGCGCATCACGCTCTCCCAACAGGAACTCGAGGACCTCGCCACCAAACCCACGGAAAATCTGCAGGCCTACGACCTCTATCTCCGCGGCAAACGCTACGCCCGCCGCCAGACACGCCAGGACCTCGAGTTCGCGCTGCAGATGTTCGAAAATGCAGTGGCCATGGATCCCAGCTTCGCCCTGGCATACGCCGCCTGTGCGAACGCCTGCGCCATGTTCTATTGCAATTACAGCCGCGACGCCATTTGGGTCGAACGCGCCCGCACCGCTTCCGGAAAAGCTGTGGCTTTGCGTTGGGATCTTCCCGAGGTCATGGTCAGCCAGGCCTGGGTGCTCTACGCCACCGAGCTTCACGACGAAGCCGTGCGCATGGTCGAAAAAGCCATCGAGCGCAAACGCGACTGCGAAGGCGCCTACTATCTCTTGTGCCGCGCCTTGTTTTCCGCCGGCCGCTACCAGGAGGTAATCGACGTCATGGAAACCGCGCTCGAAGTCAGCGGCGAGGACTACAACGTCTACGTTCCTGTCGTCAACTCCCTCGGCGCTCTTGGCAAAAAAGATGCGCACAGGAATCTTCTTCTCCGCCGCATCGCCGCGCTTGAAAATCATCTCAAGCAGGTTCCAGAAGACGCCCGCGCGCGCGTCCTGATGGCCACGGACTATGCCGAATTCGATCGCGTCGAAGATGCCATCCGCGAACTGAACATGGCCATCACCCTCCGCGCTAACGAAGCCTCCATCCTCTACAACGCCGCCTGCACCTACGCCATTCTGAAACGCAAACGCGAAGCTCTCGAAACCATCAAGAAAGCCTGGGAAGCCGGCTTCAAAGATTCCGTCTGGGCCCGCCGCGATCCCGACTTGGCTCTCCTGCACGACGATCCCGATTTCCTGCGACTCTACCCTCTCCCCGCCGATTCCGAATCAGCCAACGCCCAAAGCAAAGCCGTCTAAGCAGGAACTTTCTGCCGCAACTCTTCCTTGTAGGGGAGGGGCTTGCCCCTCCCTCTTGGGTTACTCGGGCCCATGTAGCGGCCGCTTCCGCCGTACTCCAAATGTAGCGGCCACTTTCAAGTGGCCAACTCCGCAGCGCTCCCGAACCGTGCCCTTTCGGTTTTCTGTCACCAACCAAAAAGAGCGAAGCCCGGGATCACTCCCGGGCTTCGTCTGGTTCAGGGTCCCGAAACTGGCGCCGCGACTTCTCGCCAACCTCGGTGGTGGGTTAGAGCTTCTTTGTTTGGTGGGAAACTGCGGGGCGTACTACGGAGACCTTTCTGGGAGCCGTCCCTGCGGCTCGCTTCAATAATTTGCATAATAGTTTGCGCTGGTTGTCGGGAAGCATCTTCAGTTCACTCAAAAAATCTCGTATGTCGGATGTCTTCGCGCTTCGCAGATTTCTCTTGGCCGTTCCACCGGCTCTTGGAACCGTCGGCCTGGTTGTGGGCTGCTCTGGGTTGGGCGGGTACATGGAAGCTCCTCGTGTATTCCCTTTCATCTTTGGACTCGAGCGCCTGCCTTTCGTCCATTGACATTGCGCACTTTGCTCCAACGTCCGCGAAAGAACAATACCCGCGGGGTGAACAACTGGTGCATTTTCCATGAACTCCAACCCCGTTCTAATCGCCTGAACCCAAAATACTTACAGGAAGCCTTGCAATCTCTTCGTGCGCGCGAGCTCGGAGATGCCCGGTTGGTCACTCTGCCAATTCCCTTCCGCACCCTTCCAACTTTTTGTTATAGTCCAGAGAATCAAGAAAATATGGCCAATTCCTCCATTCCCGACGATTCCCGCCGGCTGCGCTTTGGTCCCTTTTCCCTCGACCCGCGCGCGGGCGAACTCTACAAGCGCGGAAAAAAAGTCAAAGTCCAACTGCTTCCGCTTCAATTGCTCGGCGCTTTGCTAGAAAAGCCAGGTGAGGTAGTTAGTCGTGAAGAATTGAAATCGCGCTTGTGGCCCGCGGACACGTTCGTTGATTTTGATCACGGCCTGAACACCGCGATCAAAAAACTCCGCCAGGCCCTCGGCGACAATCCCGAAAAGCCTAGCTTGATCGAAACTCTGCCGAAAAAAGGCTACCGCTTCATCGGCCGTTTGGAATCGAATGGCGCAAGTGCTCCCGCAAGGCCTTCGAGATCCACCGCCCTGGCAGGAAAAATACTTTCCGTTTTTGCCGAAGATGGCATCCAGTGCGTACTCGCGCCCGTGGACGCAAATTCCCGCGACGAATGGCAACGCCTCATCGCCCTCGGTGACGATGTCGGCGTCTCCATGATGATTACCAACAATCGCCTGCTGCTGATAGAAGTAGGAAAGCCGGTGCGCGTCCTCTCCGCCGACGGCCCCCAGGGCTGGCTCGAAACCCGCGTCCTCGAAGGCGAACACTACGGCAAAACCGCGCTCCTCCCCCGTAAATCCCTCCGCGCTTCACGCTAGCCAACGTAGCGGCCACCTTCAGGTGGCCAACCCTTTGAGTGCGGGAGCGAAGCTCCCGCTTTTTGCGATCTCTACGTCACCGGCCAAACTAATTTTTCTGGCATACCCCGCGGCCTACTTACTATCCGCCATCGTGCTCTTCGCCGCCTCCGACAACTTCATCACCAGCACCTGCCCATTCGAGTGAAACGATCCTCCTGTCGCCGTCCGAGCCTCCAGCATCGGCTGCTTCGGGAAAAAGTGCGTCACTTCCGCAACCAACCCCGTGCTCGAAAGCGTCTTCCGAACGTAATCTTTCTCCAGATCAATATCCGGATCGATCTTGTGCGTCAGCCCGTTGTTCCTCTGATCCTTCTCGAATCCAATGTCATGCGTCGCCGCGCCCACCCAAAGCATCTGTCCATTCACCGCGAACGGCGCCTTCCAGATCCGCAAGTGATTCCGCGAAGCCACCACCGTAATCGGCTCGGCGTGTGCCCACCCATAATCCTGCGGCCGTCCAAACAGATACAGTTGGCTCATCGGCATCGTCAGATACGATTCCTTGGACATGCTGGCAATGAATCCCGCCAGCACGGTCTCTTTCACATCCGAATCCACTTTCACCCAACCCGCGGTGGTGAACACCTTCTTCATCTGATCCTCATCGCCGAGTATAAGAAAATTTACCATGTCTCCCGCATTTCCCTCTTTGTCGCCGATGCGCCGCGGAATCTTCTCAAACAAATTGTTGTCCACGCCGGGAATACTCGAAACCTCTTTGGCAATTTCGCGCGGCGTCGACGAATCCACGGCATAAACTTCCACTTTCACCGTGTACGAACCCGTCCCCGTATCCACTTCCGACTCGTTGATTCCCAGCGCCAGTTTTCCGCTGACCGGCGCCACAACATCCTTCTTCGCTCCGATCACAAATGGCTGTGCAATATCGGCGTCTCCGATTCTTCCAATCACCGCTCCACGTCCCGCGCCGTTGTAGGGCAGGATCCTAAGCAGGTCCTTGAAGCCCCTCGTCAGTCCCTCTGGCCCGTTATCCGCCTTGGCATCCGCGTAACGCAGCGATCCCTCCGAACTCACCACAAAGCGCTGCCCCGGTTCCAGGCTGATTCCCGTATCCACCCAGACCTTCTCTCCCTCCAGTGTGAAACTTTTCGTCTGGATCACCTTGCCGGAATCTGCTGTAGCCGAGGGTATTGCTGTGGTTGTGCTCGCGGGCTGCTGCGATTGGAACGCATTCTGGTCGCCAACCGATTGAGCCAAAGCGGGGATTGCAGTGGAAAGAAAAAACAGCAAAAACGCGGAACCGAGGAAGGTTTCCAAACTTGCCTTGATCTTCATCAATCGTTCCTCACCTGGGCGGGGTTCCCCATCCTTCGTAACAGAAGCATGGATACTTCCGCAAGCCACTGAGTTGCCTTTCACTTACGGACAGGTCAGAGGTGCCTTCCCCTCATCTGCGCGCTTAAGCCTCCAGACAACGCTTCCCGCACTCACCCTCATCCATTAATTATAAGAATTCCCATAGGTTGAGGACTCCCTGCATCCTTGACTACCGGGGGGAGCGCCTGTACATTGACAAAAGGCTGCGACACCGCGATTCGTGAATGTCCGTATCTTCAGGGGATACCGCCATCCAAGACTCATGAGCCGGCCATATCGTTCCCACTAAAGTGGCAGACTGCCGTGTGCGGCAAGACCAGATGATCTTCAAGCATTTAGAAAAAGTAGGCATTGGACTGTTGTCGTTCGTACTGTGGGCCTCCGCCGCCACGGCGCAGGCGCCTCTCCCCCGCCAGCGTCCCCGCACTGCGCCGGCTACCAACATCACCGTTGACGGCAACGAAGCCATGTTCGCCACCATGTGCGCACTCTATGCCTCCGGCTTCGAAAGCGACATCAGCACCGATAACTGGTCCGCCTTCCGCGCGCAAATGCGCGACCGCCTGCGCAAGCAGAAAGGCCCCGCCGTTGACGCGGTCCGCCAGTTTTACCGCCAGCACGAATCGCGCGACACCGCCGAAATGCTCTCCCGCTACGTCTGGTTCGGCATCGTCTCCGGCCCTGCGCCAAAATTCCAGCCCGTTCTCCGCCGCGATGAACTCCCTCCCGATCTGCTGACCCTGGAAGGCTTCAGCGAAATTCTTTCCGCGTACTACACGGAGCAGAACATCGGCCAGCTCTGGCGCCAGGTCCAGCCCATCTACAACCAGGAAATCGAGCGCCTCCACGAACCCATTTCGCAGATCGTTCTCGTCGCCAACACCTATCTCCGCGAGCTGAATAATCCCGGCCAACTTCGCACCTTCTCCATCATCGTCGAGCCGCTCGTCGGCCGCATCACCAACGTTCGCAACTTCGGCGACCATTACGCCATTATCCTCAGCGGCAGCGAAGACATCCCCACCGATGTCGTTCGTCACGCTTTTCTCCATTTCCTTCTTGACCCGCTCCCCCTGATGTATCCCCACATCATCGCCGTGAAGCGTCCGATCTACGAAGTCGCCGCTAAAGCCCCCAGGCTCCCCGCCGACCTTCGCGACGACTTCCCCTCCTGGTTCGCGGAATGCACCGTCCGCGCTGTGGAATTGAAGCTCAAACGCATGTCCCCAAGCGAGCGCGAAGTCGCCCTCAATACCAACGACGCCGACGGTTTCGTGATGGTGCGCCCGATTTTCAAGGGCCTCGCTGATTACGAAAAAAACGAACCCTCCATGCGCAATTATTTTCCGGAGATGGTGCGCAACATGGATGTGAAGGTGGAAGTCGCCCGCGCGGCCGCGCTCACTTTCGCCAAGGAGACGACCCCGGAACAGTCCGCGCAGCTCAACACAGAAGCCCTCAATCGCAGGCGCCGCGCCGTCTCCACAACTTTGCCGGATGATCCCGCCACCATCGCGCAGCTCACGGATGGCGAACGCCTCATCGCCGACCGCAACCCTCGCGCCGCGGAGGCCGCATTCAAAAATGTCCTGGCGAAGTATCCCGACCAGATTCGCGCGTGGTATGGACTGGGCCTCGTCGCGCTTCTGGATCACGATGGCCCGCGCGCCAAGGAAGTTTTCGGCCGCCTCACGGCCGGAGAACACGCCGCAACGCAGGACCCGATGGTGCTGGCATGGTCGCACGTTTACCTGGCAAGAGTTTTGGACGATGAAGGCCACTTGGAGCAGTCAAAATCAGAGTATCAGGCAGCGCTCGCGGTGCAGGGAGCCCCAGCCAAGGCCCAACAAGCCGCCCAGAAAGAATTGGGCGACTTGAACCTTAGAAAATCCGCTGAGCGGCCGTAAGCCGCCCCGATACGGAGGAAGAAAGCGTTATGAAAAAGTCAGTTCAGTTTGCAACGTTGATTTTCGCGGCGGGGATTCTCCTCTCGGGTGCCCGTATTTCCGCTCAGGCCACCCAGCAGGCTCCCCCGACTTTGAATCCCGAAAAAAAACAGGACAAGCCTGCGGATGTAACTCCTCTTACGCTCGACAACACCCCGCCGCCGGTCAACGCCGAGGAGGACGCCGCCATTAAATCCTTCCGCGCCGCCCCGATCACTGATATTGCCAAGAAGGACCAGCTCGGCGAAGACTTCCTGCAAAAGTATCCGCAGAGCCGCTATCGTCCCGAAGTGTACTCCATGCTGGTTCGCGGCTACCTTAGCCAGGGCCAATTTGAAAAAATGGAGACCATAGGCGACAAGGAAATCGAGCTGAATCCCAACGACGCTCAGACCCTCGCCATCGTCGGCTCAACCCTCCCTCGCGTCATGAACGCTTCCACGCCCGACCCGCAGAAGCGCCTGGATAAGGCCGAGCAATATTCCAAGAAAGCACTGGAAGTCCTGCCGACTGTCGTGAAACCGCCCGAGCTTAGCGATGCGGATTTCCTCAAGGCCAAAGACCAGACCTCCGCTCTCGCCTATAGCGGCCTGGGACTTGTCGCCTTCCGCCGCGCGAAATATGCCGAGGCGATTCCAAATTTCGAACAGGCCGCCAAGCTGGACCCCGTTCCCGATCCCGTCAATTTTTACCTGCTGGGCATCTCGAACGAGAAAACCTCTCATTTCGAGGACGCCATCAACGCCTTTACCAAGTGCGCTGCCGTCCCCGGCAGCTTACAGGCCACCTGCAAGTCCGGCGCCGATGAAGCCAAAAAAATGGCCACCACGCAGCTGAGCGCGCCCAAGTAGTTCCTCCGTGCCGCGGCACGGAGCACGAACGGAAACCATGGCCCGCGGTGATGATAACCGGTTGATGGAGCATCTCGGGTACGCCTTTCGCGACCCGCTCCTGCTGGACCGCGCCCTAACGCACAGTTCCGCCGTCCCGGAGCTTCGCGCCGCTCGCGGCGAAGACATCGCCTTCAGCGCTTCCATCGTGCAGGACAACGAGCGCCTGGAATTCCTCGGCGACGCCGTTCTCGAACTTCTTACCAGCGAATACCTGCTGCTGAATTATCCCGAATGGACCGAGGGCCAGCTTTCGAAAAGTCGCGCGCGCATCGTGAACGCCCACTCCCTGGAAATTGCCGCCCGCGGATTGCACCTTGGCGAGCATCTCCGCCTTGGCCGCGGCGAGGAAAAAACCGGCGGACGCGACAAACCGGCGCTGCTCGCGGACGCGTTCGAAGCCATCGTCGCCGCCATGTACCTCGATGGCGGCCTCAGGCCGGCGCGCGAACTACTCAAACGCACCGTCTTTGAACAGGCGCTGGAAGACGGCGACCGCATTTCCGAATCGGACCGCAAGAGCGCGCTGCAGGAATTTCTGCAGGCCAAGGGCGAGCAACCCGCCGAATATCGCCTCGCGGGAGAAACCGGCCCGGATCACCAGAAGACGTTTCGCGTGGAAGTCTGGGTAAGAGGCGAATTGATGTCCAGCGCGGAAGGCACCACGAAGAAAGAAGCCGAGCAGAAAGCCGCCCGCAGCGCGCTTGATAAACTATTGCAGGCCGAAACGAACCATGGGGAAGAGGTTGGACCGAATGCCGGATGAATCGCTCGTTCATGACCCACTGACCGTCGCGCCAGAGCCGGTCGCACCAGAGAACGTGGCGGCGCATAAAACTGAATCGCCCCACGAACACTACACCACCCTTTCCGAATATCTCGAATCGCTCCTTGTGACCGTAATCCTCGCCCTCTTCGGCACAAGTTTCGTCGTTCAGGCCTTCAAGATTCCTTCGCCTTCCATGGAGAAGACGCTTCTCGTTGGCGACCATCTTCTCGTCAACAAATTCATTTTCGGCGGCCGCGGCCATTGGTACGAAAAACTTCTTCCTTACCGCGACCTGCAGCGCGGCGACATCATCGTCTTCAAATATCCGTTCCAGGATCATCCGCATTTCGTAAAACGTGTCATCGGCCTCCCTGGTGATCATTTGAAAATTGTCGATCAGCAAGTCTTCGTTAACGGCAAAGCCCTCGATGAACCCTACGTCGTCCACGATCCGGCCTCCGGCTACGATCCGCTGAATTACACCTTCCCTCCTCCCAGCAACCAACTGTTTATCCCGCCCGTGCAAGTCGAGTGGGCCCACGAAATCCGCAAATATGTTCAGGGCGACGAACTCGTTGTTCCTCCCGGCAAGTATTTCGCCATGGGCGATAACCGCGACCACAGCTCCGACAGCCGCTACTGGGGCTTCGTCGACCGCGAAGCCATCATGGGCCGCCCCTTTCTCATCTACTGGTCCGTCGACGCTACCAGCAACGATTACTCGGACTCCTCCTTCACCCAGCGCATCCTCGCCATCTTCGACACCCTCACCCACCTCCCCGCCCGCACCCGCTGGAACCGAATGCTCCACACCGTCCATTAAGTCCCTGGCGCAATTTCTGGTAGCGCCGGCTTCCAGCCGGCAAGCGTTCTTGTAGGGCGCGTCAGGATGACCCTGTTTTTTCCCCGCCACTTTTGAGAAACTTCAACGGCATGCCTCGCTTCCGCACTTACGGCAAATGGATCGGCGCTCTCGCGATTCTGCTCGTTCTCGCGCAACTTGGTCTGCCGTTTCTCCTCCGGACCCGCCGCATGCGCACCTACCTTCTCGCCCACCTGGAAAAATCCTTCGGCCGCCCCGTGGAAGCGCGGAGTTTTTCCATGGACATCCTCCCCTTCCCCCGCGTGGACGTCGAAGGCGTCAGCATCAATGAAAATCCCTCCTTCGGCCACGAATACTTTCTTCGCGCGGACCGTCTCACCGCCAATGTGCGCTGGCTTGGCCTGTTGCGCGGCCACTTCGATTTCGGCACCATCTCGCTCTCGCGTCCCAGCCTGATTCTCGTTCGCAACGAGCTGGGCCGCTGGAATCTCGAAGGCTGGCTGCCCCCGGCCCCGTCAAAATCCTCTCCCGCAACAATTTCCTACGGTCCGCAGAGCCCCGCCGACTCCGGCAATCACCTGCAAAAAATCGAATTCGACGACGGCCGCATCAATTTCAAAACCGGCGACGAAAAACGCCCCTTCGCTTTCACCAACGTTTCCGGCAGCGTCGAGCAGATGGACCCCGGCCGTTGGCAATTGCGACTCGAAGCGCAACCCTGGCGCAGCGGCGTCCCTCTCCAGTCCACCGGTACCTTGCAAGTTCGCGGCGAAGTCGCCGGCACTTCCGCTCGCCTGCAGCCCGCCGAAATCCAGGTGCACTGGGACAAAGTCTCCATCGCCGATCTCTTTCGCATGATCACCGGCAACGATTACGGCGTCCGCGGCGCATTCGCTCTCGACGGCAACGCCAGTGTTGGCAAACCGGATCCCGGTGAACGTATCCCTCCCGGCGCCTGGAAGTTTTCCATGCACGCCAGCGCCGCAAAAATCCATCGCTGGGATCTCACCGAACGCAGCGACAATCCCAATCTCAGCCTGCACCTCAAAGGTCTTTGGGACGTTGCCGCCGGCGAAGCGCGCGCGGACACGTTGACCCTCGATCTCCCCCATTCTCATTTCGAAGGCGCCGCCAGGCTCAAGACCGCTGGAATGTCCGATTGGAATCTTCGCGTCGAGGATTCCGGCATCCAGGCGCAGGATCTCCTCGCCTGGTACCGTGCGTTTCAACCCGACGTGGCGGAAGCCCTCGACGCCCGGCAGCTATTTAAAGCGAGTTTCGCCCTCCGCGGCTTTCCGTTGTCATGGGAAGACGTGCAAATTTCCAGTGCCGCCGGCGAACTTCGCCTGCCCGGCTATGCAAAACCCCTCCGCGTCGGCACGGTATTAGGAGCGGCGCACAACAATTTCTTCGAGTTGCTCCCAGTTCAACTCTCTCTCGAATCGCCCAGGAAAGAAGCTCCCGCAAAGCCCGAGAAAACTCCGCCAAAAATTGCCGTTGCCGTCGCCATGGATCAGCTCGAGTTTCGCTTCCGCGATGATTTCATCGCTGGAAAAGGCTCCCTGCGCGTCACCGGAAAATTGGACGACGCGGGCGACTTCTTCAAAGCCGCCGCAGCCTTTGGCCAAACCCTGAATCGCGGCTGGGAGATTACCGGCGGCACTTCCGGAAATGTGACTCGCGAATGGGATCACGGCGTCGCCAACGGCCGCTGGAGTGGTTCCCTCACCTTCACCAAAGCGCAATTGCAAGCCGCCGGCCTGAACCTTCCCTTGAAACTCGACGACGCCCGCATCGAATGGAAAAACGGCCGCCGCAACGCCACCATCACGCGCGCCTCCGCGTTTGGCGCCACTTGGTCCGGCTCGGTCAGCGACGCGCCGGCCCTCGACGATTCCGCCGGCAACAACTGGAAGTTCCAGCTCCACGCCGATCATCTCGACGCCACCGATCTCGACTTCTGGTTCGGCCCCCGCGCCCGGCCGAACTGGCTGCAGCGCCTCCTTCCTTCCCTGCTCGGAAAATCCGATCCGAGCGCCAAGCCAAGCGAACTTTTGCGCCGGATCACCGCCGAGGGCGACCTCGAAGCCGATTCTCTCTTCATCGAAAAAATAAAACTTGGGCATGCTCGCGCGCACGTCGCTTTTCACGATCTGCACCTCGAAGTCCGCGACGCCGAAGCCGAATGGGCCAGCGGCACCGCACGCGGCAGTCTGAGCGCGGTGTTTTCCGTTCCTCCTCGATATGAAATCTCCGCCGAGATTGATCGCGCGAATCTTTCCGACCTTCCCTGGTCCACGCACTGGTCCGAGTATTGGGGCGGCACCGCATCGGGAAAGCTGCACCTCACCACTTCCGGCGTTGGCCGCGATGCCCTGGTTGCCCAGCTAGCGGCCAGCGGCGATTTGCATCTCAAGAACCTCGAACTTCGAGGCTGGGACGTCGCCGCCAGCATGGACACCGGCACTCTTCACACCGGCACTTCCCGCTGGGCCTCGGGTGAAGGTGAGTTCACTATTCATGATCGCGCCGTTCAGTTCGATAGCCTGGTCCTGGAAAACCCTCACAACAAAACCCGGTTGGACGGTACCCTGGATTTTTCGCAGGACTTCAAGCTCACTTTCGCGACCCCCGTGTCCGACAAGCGCGCCGCGAAATTCCTCGCGGCCGCCCCCCTCTTTCAATTGCGAGGACCACTGGAAAAACCAGTCGCCAGTGTCGAATTGACCCCGGTGGCTCAAGCTAGAAAACAGCCATGACGTGGCTTTCCTCACTCAGAAGGATTACCTCCAATTGACCTCGCTCATTCTTTGCCAACGGTCACTTTTTCGATCGGCAGTACTCATGGCCGCAAAAATAATCCGCCCTTCCAGGATACAACCCGGTTTCTCAGCCGGACTCAAGACCGCGGTTTCGATTACTGCGCTGCTTTTCGTTTGCGCTATGAGCCTGCGCAGCGATACACGCTCATCGCTGCTGCCACAATTAAAACCCGGCCAAACATTTCTTTACGAAGTCCACGGCCGCCTCAATCGCTCGGTGAAAACCCAAAGCAATGTTTCCAGCCTCTTTGGCCCTCAGCAGCTTCAGGGCGATCTCTCCAGCCAACTCCGCCTTTCCGTCCAAAAAGTGCTCGCGGGAAAACCGCATCCCACCGTCACCCTGCAAATGGAACTCTTGCCCGCCGCTCCTCCGGCAAGTAACTCGCCAGCCTCTGCAATCCAGAAGCTCACTTTCGATATCCTTGGCAACGGTCAACTCGGCAACATAAAAGGACTCGACGACGTTTCCCCGGAGCAGCGACTTCTCTGGCAATTCTGGGTCGCCCGCTTCGCGTTCGGCTGGATCCTCCCGCCCAAGCAGCTAAAGCCCGGCGAAAAATGGAAATTCGAAGAACCGGAATTCAACGACTCCCTGATCGCCGGCCTCGTCTGGGAACGTGAGACCACCTACGCCCGCGACGACCAGTGTCCCGTCTTCCCGGCCGAAACCTGCGCGGTCTTCCTCACCGAATCCACTCTCAAGCAAAAATCCTCGGCCAAAGATTCCACGCCCGAATCTTATCGCTTGCACGAACTAAAAACTTCCGGCACTGCCAAGGGCCACAACCAGGTGATCGCCTACATCTCGCGGAAAACCGGCCTCGTCCTCCGCGCCAACGAAGACGTCCAGCAATCCATGGACGTGACCGTAATGAAATCCGACGGCTCCAACGGCGTCCACTACACCGTCGAAGCCACCAGCCACCTCGAAACTCTGTTCATTCCCCAAACGCCCGGCGCAGCCGCTCCGTGAAATTGCGCTCCCGCGAGAATTTGCCGCTCGCGGTATAATGAAAGTTTCCGCTGTGCCCGGAAAACCCGCAGGAGACCCCTACGATGAATTTCAAGCTGCGCAGCAACTATCAGCCCCGTGGCGACCAGCCCGCGGCCATCGATCAGCTCACCCGCGGCCTCGAAGCCGGCGACAAGCACCAGGTCCTCCTCGGCGTCACCGGTTCCGGAAAAACCTTCGCCATGGCCAAGGTCATCGAGCAGGCCAATCGCCCCGCGCTCGTCCTTGCGCACAACAAAACTCTCGCCGCGCAGCTCTATCACGAGTTCAAAGGTTTCTTCCCGGAAAACGCGGTTGAATATTTCGTCAGCTATTACGATTTTTATCAGCCTGAAGCCTACGTCCCCTCCGCTGACATCTACATCGAAAAAGAAGCCACCATCAACGACGAGCTCGACAAGCTCCGCATGAGCGCCACCCGCTCACTCTTCGAACGCCAGGACGTCATCGTCGTCGCCAGCGTCTCCTGCATCTACGGCATCGGCTCGCCCGAAGCGTACTTCGGCATGCTCGTCATGCTCGAAAAGGGCCACCAGACCTCGCGCGAAGCCTTGCTGCGCCGTTTCGTGGACATCCAGTACGAACGCAGCGAAGATCTCCGCCGTGGCACTTTTCGTGTCCGCGGCGACATCCTCGAAATCTATCCGACCTACGAAGACAACGCCTATCGCATCGAAATGTGGGGCGATCAGATCGACAAGATTCGCCAGATCGATCCATTAACCGGCGAAATCCGCGCCGGCCACGAAGACCTCGCCCGCGTCCCGATCTATCCGAAAACGCACTATGTCATGCAGCCCACTCAGCGGGACCGCGCCATCGTCAGCATCCAGGACGAACTCGACTGGTGGAAGAAAGAACTGGAGAAGCAGGGCAAATTCGTCGAAGCCCAGCGCGTCGTCCAGCGCACCATGTTCGACATGGAAATGATGCGCACCATCGGCTATTGCCATGGTGTTGAAAATTATTCGCGCCACCTCAGCGGACGGCTCCCCGGCGAAGCCCCGCCGACCCTGCTCGATTACGTTCCGCAGGATTATTTGCTTTTCGTCGACGAATCGCACGCCACAGTTCCGCAGGTCCGCGGCATGTTCAACGGCGACCGCGCGCGCAAGCAAACCCTGGTCGATTACGGCTTCCGCATGCCGTCCGCGCTGGACAACCGGCCGCTCACCTTTGAAGAGTTCGAGCACCGCGTGAATCAGGCCATCTACGTTTCCGCAACGCCCGGCCCCTACGAACTCACTAAGTCCGGCGGAGTTTTCGTGGAACAGGTGATTCGCCCGACGGGCCTGGTCGATCCGGAAGTCGAAATTCGTCCGGTGAAAGGCCAAGTGGACGACTTGCTCGAAGAAATCCGTATCCGCGCCGCAAAAAGCGAGCGCGTCCTTGTCACCACTCTCACAAAACGCATGGCCGAAGACCTCAGCGAATATTTCTCTGAAATCGGCGTACGCTGCCGCTATCTCCACTCCGAGGTGGAAACTCTCGACCGCATCAAGATTCTTCGTGATCTCCGTCGCGGCGAATTCGACGTCCTCATCGGCATCAATCTTCTTCGCGAAGGCCTCGACCTGCCGGAAGTCTCTCTCGTCGCCATTCTCGACGCCGACAAGGAAGGTTTTCTCCGCAGCACCACGTCGCTCATCCAAACCATCGGCCGCTGCGCCCGGCACATCGAAGGCCGCGCCATTCTCTACGCCGACCGCCGCACCGATTCCATGAACCAGGCCATCGGCGAGACCAATCGCCGCCGCGCCAAGCAGGTCGCCTACAACAAGGAAAACAACATCACGCCGCAATCCATCATCAAGGGCGTGGACATGGAACTCGCCCACATCGTCGAAGCCGACTACGTCACCGTTCCCCTCGACACCGGCGGCCTCGACGCCGCCATCTCCAACGTCAAATCCGAAGCCCAACTGGCCGAACTCCTCCAGCAGCTCGAATCCCAGATGCGCGAAGCCGCCAAGAAATTCGAATTCGAAAAGGCCGCCCAACTCCGCGACCGCATCCGCTCCCTCAAGCAACAGGACCTGGCCGGCCTGTTCTCAAAGGATGCCCCTGAAGGTGCGCAAGCCGCGTCGTAATCGAGTGGGATCGTTCATACGATTCCCCGGCGTAACTCCTCCAACTTATAAAACGTCTCGCGCCAATAAATTCCGCCCTGCCGCAACGTGATTACTGTCGAGCGCAACAAAATATACGAGAACACCGTTGCTCCCAACGGCAGCGTCAGGCAATACCATGGTGAGGCCCGCATCACCGCATCACCACTCAGGTGAAAGCCAAGCGCAATCACTACCGAAATCCCGGCCAGCACCCGAATCCACCCGCCGCCAAAAGCTAGTCCGAAAAACGGCGCCACATTAAACAACAACATGCCCACAATTTGCAGCGCCACCATTCCTACGCTGAATCCCGCCGCTGCAAAAAAATTCTTCTCCAACCCGCGAATCAGGTTCTCCAATCCCAAATGCCATTGCACGCTGACCGCATCCTGCGCAATTGCCACACCCGAGCGAAATCCGGCCTGCTTCACCAGCTTCCCCAGCTTCATGTCGTCGATCACTTCCATCGCCAGCCGCCGGTGCGTCCCGCATGCCACGTAAGCCCCGCGGCTCAGCATTTGAAATGCGCCAACGCCCACATACGCCCGGGAATTTGGATTGCTCACCGCGTGCAAATCCGCCGCCAACTGAAATCCCATTCCGAAAAAGGTAATCAGCACCGTATCCCAAAACCCGCTGCGTTCCACGTCGCCAAGCAGGGCCAGGTGGTCCAATCTCCGCGCGCGGGCGAGCGCCACCACCCGCCGCAAAGCATCCCGCCGGAACTTCACATCCGCATCCGTAAACACCAGCCACTCGCCGCTCGAAGCCTCATACGCCTTCTGCAGAGCGTGAGGTTTCCCCAGCCATCCCGCAGGCAATTCACGCACGTGCACCACGCGGAGCTGCGGATGGTTCGCCGCAAACTCATCCAGAATCCGCGACGTCGCATCCGTCGATCGGTCGTCCACCGCCACAATTTCCAGCCCGGGATAATCCACGGCCACCAGCGTGGCGAGCGCCCCTGGCAACTTTTCTTCTTCATCCCGCGCCGCGAATAGCACGGAAATCCGCGGGCAATCCGCATCCGCTGCCGGGGCATAGTCCTTCAACCACGGCAGCCGCAGCGCGCCATACGCCACTTTCAGTCCATAAGTCATCCAGAAGAGTGCGACGAGTCCGAAGAGAACGAGCCAGAAGAGATGCATGCGGATTGGAGTCGAATGCCAGCCTCAGGGTATCCTAGCATGGATGCCAAAGACCCTGGCCATTCTCGGTGCCGGCCGCGTGGGACGTGCTTTGGCACGCCTCCTGCACGAACGTGGCTGGCGCATCCTGGTCGTGGCTGCGCGTTCCGATGCCACCGCCCGCAAAGCGGCCAAATTCATCCGCGCCGGCCAGCCTATCGCGGGAATATCTCACCACGCTCTCGCGGCCAGAACGATCCTGATGAGCGTACCCGATGACGCCATCCCCGAAATCGCCGCGGAACTCGCCCGCATCGGGGGACAGCAACTCCGAGGGAAAATCGTTCTGCACACCAGCGGCGCGTGCGACGCCAGCGTCTTGCAACCCGTCCGCGCCTTCGGTGCGTTCGCCGCTTCGATGCACCCGATGCAAACCTTCAACGGTGTCAGCGTTCCGCCTGTAGAAGGCAAAATCTTTGCCATCGAAGGCGACGCCCCCGCCGTCCGCGTTGCCCGCTCCATCGCGCGTTCCCTCGGTGGCGTCCCGGTGAACATCACCGCAGAAAAAAAACCGCTCTACCACGCCGCGGGAGCATTCGCTGCCGGCCTCGTTCTCGCTCTCGAAGAAGCGGGCGTGCAAATGCTCAAGACCGCCGGTCTGCCACATCGCGAAGCGCTCCACGCCCTGCTCTCGTTGTCGCGCCAGGTTCTCGAACACTACGAAAAGCTCGGGCCGCACAAGGCCTGGACCGGCCCGCTCTCCCGCGGCGATTACGGCGTCGTGGCCGCCAACGAAGAAGCCATCGCAAATTACCATCCCGAATTTCTGGAAGCTTATATCGCCGTCAGCCGCCTTTCCGGCCACGTCCTCGCCGCCGATCCTGCGGCCGTTCTCGGCCATCTCGAAAAGCTTCCACGCCATTCTCCGCTGCTTTCCAAATCCAAAGGGGGCTCCGCTTGAGTTCACTGCAAATTCCCATCCAGCACACCACTCTGAAAAATGGCCTGCGCGTGGTGATCGCGCCGGACGCAACCGCGCCCGTGGTCACCGTCGGCGTTTACTACAAAATCGGTTTCCGCCTGGAACCGCAGGGCCGCAGCGGCTTCGCGCATCTCTTCGAGCACATGATGTTCCAGGGCTCCGAAAACGCGCCCAAAATGCAGCACATCAAGCTCATCAATTCCAGCGGCGGCGTGCTGAACGGCTCCACCATGTACGACGTCACGAACTATTACGAAGCCGTTCCGTCTAATGGCCTCGAACGCGTACTTTGGCTTGAAGCCGACCGCATGCGCGCCCTCAAAGTGGACGACGAAAATCTCCGCAACCAGCGCGACGTCGTGAAAGAAGAAGTCCGTGTCAATGTCCTCAACCAGCCCTACGGCGGTTTCCCCTGGCTCGATATGCCACCCGTCGCCTTCCGCAACTGGGCCAACGCGCATAATTTCTATGGCGATTTTCACGACCTCGACGCCGCGGACCTGGCCGACGTGCAAAAGTTCTTCAAAACCTACTACGTCCCCAACAATGCCGTTCTCCTGATGCTCGGCGACGTCACCCCGAAAGACGGGCTCGCCTTCGCGGAAAAATATTTTGGCTCGATTCCCGCCGGCGCCACGCCGCCATTCGCCGATCCAACCGAACCGCCACAAACCGAGGAGCGCCGCGGCCGAGTCGAGGAAAAATTCGGCACTCTTCCAGCCATTGCAGTCGCCTATGTCATGCCCGCCCGCCGCACACCCGACTGGTACGCCATGGCTCTTCTCGATCAGGCCCTCCACGGCGGCCGCGCGGGACGCATCCATCGCGAACTGGTCCTCGAAAAACAGATCGCCGTCGAAGCCGATGGCGGCGTTGACGACATCTTCGGCTTTAACGGCCCGGCGCAAATGACTACCCGCATCCTTCACAAACCGGAATTTTCCGATACCGCCACTCTCGACGCTTTCGACGCCGTCATTCGCGAAGTCCAGCAAAACGGCATTCCGGAGGACGAGCTTCAGCACCTCAAAGTCAAATGGCGCTCCGACTACTACTCCACGCTCGAGGGTGGGCGCGGCGGCTACATGCCGCGTTACGGTCTGATGCATCTCCTCGCCTGCTTCACCCTCTTCGACAACGAACCCGAGCTCGTCAACTCCATCCTCGACGGTTTCCTCACAGTGAAGCGCGAAGACATCCAGCGCGTCGCGAGAAAATATCTCGTCCCTGAAAATCGCGCCATCGTGTTCCGCGCACCAGCGAACGCCGGTTTGCCCGCGGACGCGGGCAAGAAGGAGGCCGCATAATGGCTTCCCTCGCACCTGAATTTTCCGCCGCCGTTCCCGCTCTCACGGCTGAGCGTCCCGTCACGTGGCCCAAGCGCACCCGCGCGCGCCTTGCCAACGGCCTCGAAGTCGTTCTCGCCGAAGCGCACTCCATCCCCAAATTTCACGGTGAACTTTATTTCCGCGCCGGCAACGCTCTCGTCTCCGGCCGCTCCACGGGTTTAGCCGAAATGACCGCCACCCTCGTCCGCACCGGCACCTCCAAACGCGCCAGCCGCCAGATCGAAGAAGACCTCCGCCGCCTCGGCGCCGATCTCGGCAGCAGCGCCGGACAGGACACCAGCGCCATTGGCTTCGCCGGCCTCAGCGAATTTGCCGAGCCGCTTTTGCAACTCGTGAGCGAACTCGCCCGCGAAGCCTCTTTCCCCGAAAACGAATTCGAGCGCGAACGCCGCCAGAAACTCGAAGAAGTGAAACTCGAGCGTACCTCGCCGGGCTTTCTCGCGAACGAACGCCTCCGCAAAATTCTCTTCGGCGTGCATCCCTATTCGCTCATCTCACCCAGCGAAGCGCAGGTCGCCGCCTACAAAAAGGATGATCTGCAAACCGTCTACCGCGAAATCTATACGCCGGAAAATGCGCTGCTCATGCTGGTCGGCGACTTCGATCCGCAATCCATGCTGAAAACGATTGAAAAAACCTTCGGCAACTGGTCCGGCAAGAAACCCACCGCGAAAGAATTCCCTGCCCCGCCAAAGCCGCAGGGCCGCCGCGTATATCTTGTCCACAATCCCGGCTCGGTCCAAACGCAAATTCTCGCCGGCTGCCACGCCATCACCCGCAAGCATCCCGACTGGATACAGCTCGGCCTCACCAACAGCCTCTATGGCGGCGCCTTCAATTCGCGCCTGGTAATGAACATCCGCGAAGACAAAGGCTACACCTACAGCCCGCGCAGCAGCGTCCATCCCTTGCGCCAGCATGGCTATTTCTCCGTCTCCGCCGCCGTGCGCAACGACGTCGTCGCCGCCTCGCTCACCGAAATCTTCTACGAGCTCGACAAACTCCGCTCCCTGCCCGTCCCCGACGCCGAACTCGCCGACGCGCAAAATTACCTCACCGGCGTCTTTTCTATGGGCCTCGCCACACAGGAAGGCTTGCTCTCGCAATTCTCCACCGTCGAGCTCAACGAACTCCCCGCCGACTATCTCGAAACCTATCGCGACAAAATTCGCGCCATCACGTCCGCTGACCTGATGGCCACCGCCCGAAAATATTTCGACTCCGCCAACATGCAAATCGTAGTCGTAGGCGACCGCGCCCAAATCGAATCCCAAGCCGCCCTCTTCGGCGACCTCCAAGTTTTCGACAATCAGGGCAATCAACTAACCACCTAATTCCGAGCGCCCTTGTAGCGGCCGCCTTCCGAGGCGGGCCGTCTGCCGCAGGGAACGCCAATAGGGGGATTGGCGCGTCTGCTCAAGCCGGCCGGGCAAGCCCGGCCCCTACAAAGCGGCGGGGGGAATCGTTGTCCTGTTATTGCTTTAGCTACGTCATTCTGGCATTATCACAAAATGTTGAGGCATCGATTTTCCGTTATGCGGATTTTCTTCGCCCTTTTTGCGCTGACAGTCTCCATAACTCCCCACGCCCTCGCCAAGAAGAAACCACCCGCCCACCCCATCAACCTCAATACCGCCGGTGCCACCGAACTCCAGCAAGTCCCCGGCATTGGCCCCACCACCGCGCAAAAAATCCTGGATACCCGCAAATCCTACGGCGCCTTCAAAAGCGTCGACGATCTTCTGGCCATCAAAGGCATCGGCCCAAAAAAACTCGAAAAAATGCGCAAATACCTGACCGTAGGCAAGCCACCCGCAAAAAACCATTCCAACTCCCCGCAAACCGCCGCGGCTCCCGCCAAACCGCCACCCACAAAATCCCCCGCCAAGCAATCAGGCACGCCCCCACCCGCCGCAAGCGAAGACGAAGAGCCATAGCCCTCTTGCTTCCTGATCGCTGTTATCTGTTATCTGCTACCCAGAACGGATAGCTCAATCGAAAATCAGGCAAGTCTACAACCGCTGATGCGTGGGCTTCTGCGTCGAGAGATTCAGCGGCACCTGGTCGGCGATGCGGATGCCGTAGCCTTCCAGCGCCACAACCTTCTTTGGATGATTCGTCACCACGCGAATATCCTTCAATCCCAGGTCAATCAAAATCTGCGCGCCGATGCCGCTTTCATGCTGCACCATGCGCTGGCGCGCCGGTTCGCGATCCAGTTGCCCGCGCGAATGAAAATGAATCTGTGGCAACTGCCCCGGCGTCTCCGAATTCTCAATCGTGAATCCACGCCCCGTGTGGTGCAGGTACAAAAACACCCCGCGCCCTTCTTGAGCAATCTTTTCCAGCGACTTCGCCACCAGGTCCGTGCAGTCGCAAGCCGTCGAACCAAATACATCTCCCGTCAAGCAGTGCGAGTGCACGCGCACCAATGGCGGCGTCGCCCCTTCTAATAGGTCGCCGCGAATCAACGCCACATGCTGGTCGTGATCCACGTCGCTCGAATACGCAATCATCTTGAACTCGCCAAACCGAGTCGGCAGCACTGCCTCCGCCACGCGCCGCACATAACGTTCATGCTGCATCCGATAGCGAATCAAATCCGCCACCGTCAGCATCTTCAATCCATGCTCGCGGCAAAATTCGACCAGCTGCGGCACGCGGGACATCGTCCCGTCTTCATTCATAATTTCGCAGATCACGCCGGAGGGATTCAGCCCCGCAATCCGCGCCAGGTCCACGCTCGCTTCCGTCTGCCCCGCGCGCACCAGCACGCCGCCATTCCGGGCCCGCAGCGGGAACATGTGCCCCGGCCGCGCCAGGTCCTGCGGCCGCGTTTTCGGATCAATCGCCGTCAAAATCGTAATTGCGCGGTCGGAAGCGCTGATGCCGGTAGTCACGCCCACCTTCGCGTCAATCGCTTCGCAAAACGCCGTGCCGTGTACTGAAGTATTGATCGGCGACATCAGCGGCAAATTCAACTCGTCGCACCGCTGCTCCGTCAGCGCCAGGCAAATCAGGCCGCGCCCGAATTTCGCCATGAAGTTGATCGCTTCCGGCGTAATCTTCTCCGCCGCCAGCGTCAGATCGCCTTCATTTTCGCGGTCTTCGTCGTCCACCAGGACAATCATCCGCCCCTGGCGAATCTCGTCCACCGCCTCTTCCACCGTGGCAAATCCAAATCGGGTCTCGCTCATAGGTTCAGGATAAAGTCATCCAGCGCATGTGTAAAGCAGTGGCGCGGGGGCCAGACAACCGGAAAGTGAAGCAGAAATGTCGGCGCGCCGACATTTAAAGTAACGCTTGAAGGTAATTTTTTGCTAAATACCGGAACTAGCCGAAATTTGTAAGCGCTGCGCTTGCAACACTTAGAAAGAAAACATTCGAAATGATTTCCACAGCCTTTCGAATAATTTCCCATTTTGGAGTGCGGCGGCTCCGCCGCCGCTTTGCGAGATTAAGGTAATGGGCAAAACAAAATGGGAACTCGATGGCTTACATGGCAAAAGCGGGAGCAAAGCTCCCGCACTCCAAAGGGCGGCTAAGCCAGCGACCACCCAACCAGAGTCAACACCATAAATATCGCCAGCGCCCCCAGGCTCACCAGCGACAGCGTCTTGCCATTCCCTAGCAGCAAATTCCGCGTCTCTGCCTTGCAACAAAGCACCGTAGCCACAATCAGAATTGCGCCCCAGGAAATCGCGCACGGCAAGCCCGGATACTGCGACAGGGTCGACATCGTCTTCTCCGAAGGCTGCCCCGCAGGCAGCCACCACGGCAGAATCGGCGCAAATCCCGCCGCCAGCACAAACGTCAAAATCTTCCGGCTCACCCAGCTCCGGATCTTGGTCACCGGTTTCGCCTTGCGCACTTTGCGCCACACGTAGAATTCCCACATCAGCAGCCCCGTGGCCAGCGGCATCCATCCGTAAACGCTCGTCTCGCGGTCCACCCACAGCCAAGTGCGGAAGAAATGGCCCGAGGGATGCGTCGCCGCCATCCTCGGCAGCAACAGCCACCCGGTGATCTCATTTCCGATCACCGCCAAAAGGATCACCAGCAGGCTCGTCAACTGAATCCACTCATACGTAGGCGACTTCCCGCACCGCGTGCATACCGGATGCTCTGGAAGTATTCTCAGTCCGCAATGCTCGCAATACACGGCGACCTCGCTTCTCTCCCCGATTGGGGACACCGCCCCAGCAGCAAAAATCGTACCTCCAGGGAAAAGCCGCGCCTACTGGTCCGACGTGCAGGCCCCACCAAACGAACGGCCATTGCCCCAAAGTCGTATTCGGATTCCCTACCCTGTCCCCGTTGTACGCTCCTTTACCACACCAACAAAAAAACGAGGGCAGGCGCAAAGCCTGCCCTCGCCAGGTTGGTTGAATTCGCCGCTTAAAACTGCAGCAGCAGTGCAAACTGCACTTGCCGCGACGACCCAAAGTCGCCCGTCGGGAATCGCGTCGAGGTGATTATGCCGAATGATCCGCTGGTGGCGGTCAGCACGGGGTTGCCGAAGTTCGGATGGTTGAAGACGTCGAACATTTCTGTCCTGAACTGCAGGTTCAGACGTTCGGTGATCTTCGTGTCCTTCGTAACCGAGAAATCCGTGTTCACGAATGCCGGTCCTGGGATGGCGTTGCGCCCGAGGGTCCCTGGATGGCAAGTCCCCGGCACAATCGGATAGGTTTTTCCGCCAGGCGTCGTTGGGGTGCTGCTAAACGTGCAGGGCACCGCGAGTGTCGCAAAGGGTGTTGCCGCACAAGCTGGAATCGCCGGTGCGCCGCCAGATGGCGTTCCATTGAATGGTTCGCACAGAATCGCGTTCGTAAAGTATTTCGACGGGTTCCCGCTCGTTCCAATCGGAGCGAGCAAATCCGGTCGTACCGTTAGCGAAATTCCAGCGCCGGGGCCAATCGCCAGCGTGGGGTTTACGGGATTGCCGCTTTGCGCCTGGAAGACAATTCCGAATTGCCATCCGCTCTCAAGCCGATTGCCCTTGAACGGCAGCTGATAAAACCCGCTGAGCGCAACGCGGTTGCGAACGTCGAACTCCGAATCTCCGTAATCGCCGCGCGGGTTATACGCGTTTTGAATGATGTAAGTCTCGCCCGTGGAGAGAGAGTTGTAATCGAGCGACTTGGAGTACGTGTAGGTGGCCAGAAATTGCAGGCCGCGCGACACGTGCTTGTTCAACGTTGCCCACACCGCGTTGTAATTGGAGTTTCCTCCGCTGTTGATCTGGTTGATAGTGCCGTAGGGGCAATTGGGATTGGGCGCCGCGCACTGTGCCGGAATGATCGGGCTCGTCGCCGGCAATGCCGGGAAGGGCCGCGTCGAACCGTAGAAATCGTTGGTCACGAATGGCTGGTTGATATTCTGGGTGAGCTGAAGATGCGTGCCCTTCACGCCGACATAGGCAATTTCCAGGCCCAGGCTCGCTGTGAGTTGCCGCTGCACCGACAGGTTCCAATCCTGTGCATAGGAGTTGTTGAACCCCGGATTGATCGCTGTGGGGCCCAGGCTTGTGCCCACCACGGCCGCGCTCGGATTTTCCGCGGTAATCGCGTTGGTCGCCGAACTCGCCGAAATCGGCACCGCAAACGGAGGATTGCTGCTGAGCGGCGACACGATGTTTGTGGTCGGCGCCTGCGTCATGATGGCGTATCCGCCACGCACGGAAGTCTTTCCGTTCTTGAACGGATCCCACGCGAATCCGACTCGCGGTTGAAAGTTCACGTTGTTCTGCTGATAAGGCTGCCCGGCCAGAACAAGATTGCCGGTCAGGGGATCGAAGTTGGTGAAACGGCCGCGCGCTTCGGAAGGCGTGGCGTTCCAGGCATAGCGCAAACCAAAGTTAAGTGTCAGGTTGGATTTAAATTTGAAGCTGTCCTGCGCGAACACATCGTAGGCAGGCTGCAGGATTTTATCGTTGCCCGATCCCAGTTGTACCGTAAACGCATTCGCTTTATCGGCCAGGAAATTGGCCTGAGTGCTGTACGTCAGGCTCCCGATGTTGAACGCGATATTGTTGTTATACGCCCGACGGATTTCGCCTCCAAACATGAAGGTGTGACGGCCCCTCAGCCAGCTGACCCCATCATTCAGCACGAACGTGGTATCGCCACGTCCCTGTGGTTCGAACGTGGGCCCGCCGAACCCGATCGTCCCGGCCACGTTTATGAACGGCAGGCCGGACGCAACCGGAGAGCCCGGCGGCAGGGTGATGTTAAACGCGGAGGGATCAAGCAGGCCATTCGGAGTGAACGTCAGGTGGATCCGGTTGAATCCCAACCGAACCGTGTTGCTGAGAGTTGGCGAAAAGACGTGATCTTCACTGAACGTCAGCAAGTGCCGCAATCCATCGCGAGTGTCGCCGAAACCGGGCAAATTTGCGGCAATGGCGCCACCGGCCGTGGGCTCCTGGCGCAAATCCTTCTGCACCACGTAGTACCAGTGAAAACTGTCCTTCTGGCTGAGTTCGTAGTCGATATCGGCCGAGCCTTGGTTTAGCGAAACATTGGCCAGCACGCCACCGCTGAACAGGTTGAAGGTGTTGGGGTCCGTTGCCGTTCCCGTCCCGACCAGATTAGCTGCGGGTATCAGCTTCAACAGGCTATTGATCGCCGGCGAAGTGACCGTTGCCCTGTCGTTCACGCTTGGCACCGGCGTCGAAACACTTAAGCTCTGGTGCTGGCGCAACCCTTCATACGCCAAAAAGAAAAACAGCTTGTTCTTCAGGATCGGGCCGCCAGCGTCCACCCCGAAATCATTCCGCTTGAACGGTGCCTGCAGCAGAAAATTGCCCTTACTGTCTTTGGCGGCATTGAAGAAATTCCGCGCGTCCAGGTCGTTGTTCCGGAAGAATTCGAACAACTCCCCATGGTACTCATTGGTTCCCGAACGCGTGGCGAGGTTCACGATGGCCCCGGAATTCCGCCCGTATTGCGCCGGAAACGACGAATTGTCAATTTTGTATTCCGCCAGGGTGTCAATCGGCGGCTGAAACGTGATCTGGTTCTGCACGTTGTCGTTCAGGTTGACGCCGTTCACCAGCCAGTTCGTCGTGTCTTCCCGCTGTCCGGCGGTGTTGATTCCAAACGACCCTTGCCCGCGCAACGGAGCGGAGAGGAATCCGTTCGCCGGTGGCGTCACGGTGCCGGGGGTGAGCAAACTTAGATCGGTAAAATGCCGCCCGTTCAGTGGTATTTGCTGCACGGTCTTGTCGTTGATCACCTGACCTATTTCGTTACTGCTGGTGTTTATCAACGGCTCTTCGGCGATAACTTCCACGGTTTGCGAACTCTGCCCCAACGTCAGCGCAATGTTTTGCGTTACGGTGCTGGCTACATCGAGTTTCAGCCCGTTCAAAACTACTTTCTGAAAGCCGGAAGCTGTAATTTCCAGCTTGTAGTTTCCGATCAAAAGCGACGGAAAGAGATACGCCCCCGCCGAGTCGCTGACCGTTTCCGATTTCACCCCGGTTGCTTCATTGCTCGCCACCACCTTCGCATTCGGCACCGTGGCTCCCGCGGGATCGGAAACCGTCCCCTGCAGCGTCGCCGTGGACTGCGCGTTCGCCGAATACACGACTCCGAGAAGTAGGACAGCCAACACCAGTGCATGAATTATGGATCGTCCGGATAGAGCGGTACCCTGCGATCTTTCCATCGTGAACCCCCTGTATTTTTTGCGGTCTGAAGCGCGCGGCCCCCCGTGGTTTTTTAGCTCAGACCACTCGTGCTTGCAGTAAGCCTTCTCTGAAGGCTGGCTGGACCTGGAGGAGCAGCGGGACCACTACCCGCTTCCTAATCAACGCATTCGCAATTCAATAGCCAGAATTCCAATTTGGGAGTTCTGTTAACCATATAACTGCAAACAACTTATCCTGCGGATAAGTTAGTTGCCCGGGACATATACACCATATATGTGAGATTTTGTAACCCGCTTATGAAAAATCGAAGCTCGCAGTGCCACCATCTCCGGTGTTTGCCGGATACGGCGAACCCGCGATATTCCCCTACAGTCCCTGATCAACAGGCTCGCTCTCCGGAAAACCGGGGACGTTTTCCGCCATTTTTTCCTGAATTTGGCCGGTGGTGAATACGAAATCTGGCCCGCGCAGAATCCCGAGGTTAATACTCACCGCGCGGCGGCGGCAACAGTGTCTTTCTTCCGCGCTTCTTTCCAGAGGGCGATGTAGGGCTTCAGATCGTCCATCATTTTGGCGAATTGGTTCAAGTCGAGGGATTGCGCGCCGTCGCTGATGGCGCGCTCGGGGGCTGGATGCGCTTCCACGATTAGGCCGTCGGCGCCGACGGCTACTCCCGCGCGGGCTAGGGCAGGCACCAGGCTGCGTTTGCCTGTGGCGTGGCTTGGGTCCAGAATCACCGGCAGGTGCGTCAGTTCGTTCAGGACGGGAATGGCGGAGATGTCGCAGGTGTTGCGCGTGGCGGTTTCGAAGGTGCGGATGCCGCGCTCGCACAAAATCACGTCGGGATTGCCGTGCGCCACAATGTATTCCGCGCTCATCAGCAGTTCCTTGATGCTGCTGCTCAGCCCGCGCTTCAGGAGGATCGGCCGGCCGCACTTCCCCAGCGCCTTCAGCAGCATGAAATTCTGCATGTTCCGCGCGCCCACCTGCATCACGTCCGCGTAATTCGCAACCAACTCCACGTCGCGGTCGCCCATCACCTCGGTCACTATCGCCAGCCCTGTCGCTTTCTTCGCTTTCTGCAGCAGCTTCAACCCTTCCTCTTCCATCCCCTGAAAATCGTATGGCGACGTCCTCGGCTTGAACGCGCCGCCGCGCAAAAACTTCGCGCCCGCCTTGGCCACCGCCTCCGCCGACCGCATGATCTGCTCTTCGCTCTCCACCGAGCATGGACCGGCGATCACCGTAAACTCGTCGCCGCCAATCTCCGCGCCATTCACCTTGATGCGCGTCTTCCCGGGCCGAAACTCCTTGCTCACAAATTTGTACGGAGCCGTAATCCGCACTACCTTCTCCACCTGCGGCATTGCCTCCACCGACTCCATGCACGCCGTCACGTCGCCCACGCCCACGACGCCAATCACCACTCGCTCTTCGCCCTCGATCGAGTGCACCTTGTACCCAAAGTGCTTCACGATGCCCGTAACTTCGTCGATCTCTTCCCGCGTCGAATGTAGTTTCATCGAAATGATCATGGTCTCTTCCCTTTCGCGCTTGGCCCTTCGCTTCGTTCTTTGGCCCTAAAACAAAAAAGCCCACTCGGTGCGAGTGGGCCAAAATCCTGAATTGCTCTCGAACTAGACGCTGGCCTCTCGCACCCGGTTGTTCCGGTACGTAAATCGCCACGCGTAGCTATAAAACGAGAACGTCATGCTGCAAAGTCTACCGATTTTCGGGGAAAACGCAAGCCGGAATTGGCTTGAATCCATCTGGCTCTGCTGACATCCTCGTCCAAATTGAGTTTGGGCGGTGCTGCAACAGCGGGCCGGGCGAGCCCCGCCCCTACAAATTCTTTCGTTTTGTGAAGAATTGAGGCCTTGCCGGCGAACAGAAAATCCCAGGCTATCCGCCTCAATATAAGAGAATGGCGATGCGGAAGCGTGTGAATCCGCCCGCCGAGCCGCTCGCATCGCAGGCGCCCACCGCGGCGGAGTGGTACTTCCCTGTCCGCAACTTCTGTTCGATATCCTCCGGCAAACTGTTCAAGCTGGAAGTCTCATACCTCAGCACAGCAAACGGCCGCTGCCCGGCCCACCCGCGCTCCATCTCGCAAGTCTTCCGCGCATCCAGCGCCGCGTCCACCATGTGCATTCCGCGCGCCGCAAGTTGCGAATCAATCTGCGCTTCCTGCTGCTCGATGCTCAGCTGCGGCACACCCGCCGAAAAATCCTGCACCGCAAAGAATAAGTTTCCACTTTGCACCACCGCAATCCCGACGGAGTTCAGCTCCCGGTCCAGCAGATTCGCCCGGTGCGGCGGCGAATTCATCCACTGCACATGCAAATGCTGCGGTGAAGGCCCTTCGGCCACATTTTCCGCGATCAAGCTGAAGCGCGCGCCCGCCTGCATGGCGCGTTCCTGCAGCGGGGGCTCGCCAGGAAACTGGTGCGACAACGTGCTCCGCTGCGCCATCCGCAACGCGTGCAGCCGCGCCGCGGCCGCAAGATTCGCGTCCCACTGAAGCAGCGGCAAGCCAATTGCCGCACGGTCGCGATTCGCAGCATTCAACAAGATCGATTCCGGTGAATTTCCTTGCGGCCGCGACGACGAAGCAGACGCATGCAGCGCGGGCGTCAATAGCATCGCGCCAAGAAGAAGCGCAGCGAGCAATGTGAAGAGGCGAAGCGTGGTACGCATGGTGAAGACTCCTGCTTCTATTGAACACGATGGGGATGGAAACGACGCGGTTGCGAGGAACAGGCGTTTACAAAGGGGAAGCTGGCCGGGAGGACAGGGAGAGGATATGCAAAATGTAGCGGCCGGCTTCAACCGGCCAATATTGGTGCAAACGCGGCCACCTGAAGGTGGCCGCTACAAGTTAGCCGCGGACGTGGACGGCGCTGAAGCTTAGAACTACGTGGCCGCCGGGGGTGGGCCGCCCAAAGCTCATCATCGGACGGAAGCGCGAAAACAGGAGCACCTGGTCCAGGTGATGCCGCATCTCCGGCGTGTCCGGCCCAACAATGATTTCGTACGTGGACATCTGCCCCTGCGCATCCACCACCACGTCCACCAGCAGTTCATGCTGCAGCGCAACGTCGGGATGCTGCATCTCCGGCGAAGCCGGCATGTTCGACAGCGAAATCAGCTCCGCGGGACGCAGCAGCGCGGTCGGCACATCATTCGGGTCGGCCTGCACGGTAATCCCGGGCAGAATAATGTGCAGCACAAACACAAAAATCACGATCGCCGAGAAAAATCCGCCGGTAGCCGGCACCGTCAGGGGACGAAACACGTTGTCCACCAAAATCTCCGTGCGGTCCTTTACCCACTGCCAGCGCCCGCTCCAATCCTGGGTAGGCTGGGCCTGCGAAGCCGCCACTTTGATTTTCACAGCGAGGTCCGCGGGGGGGACGGCCCGCGGCACGCGGGACATCAATACGGCCAGCTTCCGGTACCGCTGCAACTCCTCGCGGCAGGGTTCGCAATTTTCCAAGTGCTGCCGGATGGCCACGCGCTCCGCAGAGCGTGCCGCCGATACACTCGCATCGTCCAGATAACCGGCGAGGCGGCGATGGACTCTATCGCACGTCATGGTAGCTCCTCGCGCGCTGTCTGTGGGCGCGTCATACTCTCCGCCGTTGCCGGCGTCGAAACTCGTACGTAGGCCATTTGCAGGCCCACGTGCTGCGCGGAGTTCACGGCTCCCGCAATCGCGGCAGCCTCGCGCACTTCTTCGGCGCGGCGCCAGTGCGTTTCCGAAGTCTGCGTGTCGCGTTCAGCATGCTTGCCCTGCAGCGGTTTTTCCGCCAGCAGCGGCTCCAGAATCTCTTTTAACGAGCGCCGGCCGCGCAGGATCCGCGACTTCACCGTACCCACGCTGCACTCCAGCACTTCGGCCACTTCCTCGTAGCTGAGTCCTTCGATGTCGCGCAAAATCACCGCGCTGCGAAACACGTCCGGCACCTGCTGCAGCGCTCCCTGCACCGCGACTTGAATTTCGTGCGCGGCCAACTGCTCGAACGGAGTCGCGCTCAAGTCTTCAATATCAATCGGCGCGCAGCCTTCGACCGGTTCGGCATCGATCGAAATGTTTTTTTGGTTGTGGCGCTTGAACCAGCGGCGGTGATTCAGGGCTTCGCGAATGGCGATGCGATAGAGCCAGGTCTTCAGCGAGCTGCCCTGGCGAAAACTGCGAATTCCTTTGAAGGCTTTCAAGAAAACTTCCTGCGCCGCGTCGGCGGAGTCCGCCGTATCGCCCAGCATTCCCAGGATCAGGTTGTAGACGGGAGCGTGGTAGTGATTGACCAGCCAGTCAAAGGCAGTCTCGGAGCCGGCTTGCAGCTCGGTGACAAGCTCGGATTCGTCATTAACCCACGAGAGTGCGCTGGCCCAATCGGACACGGTCGGCCTTTCTGCCCCACCTGCGAAGTAGAAACAGGGGCTTGCTGGCACTGCTGGGTTGGGCGTCTTCATCCTGCACTCTGCCACAACCTTTGTCCGCTCTAGGTATTAGACACCACGGAGCGGCGGAATGTTTCCAGGTCCAGCAATTTGCTGATTCTCGCACCATGTGGGCGATGGCGCAATGGGTCGGGGCGCGTAGCCCTTTCCTAGTAGGGGCGGAGTTTACACCGCCCTCTTGGGTTATCTCGCCGCCCACTCTCCAAAGCGCCGGATGGGCGAAAGACGCTTCAATGCTCGCGTGGCCCCGGCCACCGTAGCTGCGCCCGGATTACAGACAATCTGATATACTGGCAGAGCGAGGTGTAACATGGACGCGGTAAAGGTGGGCAAGCGCGGGGCAGTGATCGTGCCGGCAAAGCTCCGGAAACGTTACGGCATTGAAGAAGGCAGCCTTGTCACAGCCGAGGCCGTCGAGGACGGCGTCCTTCTCCGGCCCGCGGTGGTCCTGCCGGTGGAGCGCTACTCGCCGGAGCGTAAGGCCGAGTTTTTGCTGTCCACTGCCACGACCGACGCCGATTACCAGCGCGCCAAAAAGCTGGTTGAAGAAATGGGGCTGGACCCGGAAGAGATTCCCCACCGCCGGCCGAAGTAAGGAAAAGTCAGCTGTCAGCTATTAGCCGTAAGCAAGCGAAGAGGAGGAAATCCCAGGCGCTCGCCAAACACGATGGACCGAATCTTTCTCGATGCCAATGTGCTCTTCTCGGCAGCCTACCGTGCGGATTCCGGTCTGCTGGCATTCTGGAAGTTGCGTGACGTCACGCTGTGTTCCTCGCGCTACGCCATCGAAGAAGCAAGAATCAATCTGGAGGAAGAAGCGCAACGCCGCAGGCTGGCGCAGCTGACGCCCGCACTCCAGGTTTTCGATGCCCGCGAGCGCGAACTTCCCTCCGGAATCGCCCTCCCCGAAAAAGACGCGCCGATCCTGTTGGCCGCGATGGAAGCCCAAGCCACTCACCTGATGACCGGCGACCTCCGCCATTTCGGCCCCTATTTCGGAAAGACTGTGCAAGGCGTGTTGGTCGTCACTCCAGCGGAATACTTGAGGCTTCGCGAAAAAACCAGGAATAGCTAACAGCAAGCGGTGAATAGGAAGCGGACGGGCTGAGGTGGAAAACCCAAAACCCGGGTACCAAGAATCGGAACCCGGGCCGCCCGGGGAGCCCGGCAGCTTACAGAGAGCTGTTTTCCGCTAGTGCCTTCTGGATCGCCTTGTCCGCGAGGGGCGCCATGATCTTATACCCAGCATCTGTCGGGTGCAGCCCGTCGTCAGCGAGGGCGCGCTTCAGCATGCCCCGCTCGTCAACCAGGGCGCTGAAATAGTCGAGATACACGAAACGGTTTTTGGCGCAGTAGTCTTTAAGCCATTCGTTCAGCGCCGAGATTCTATCGCGCGGACGCAGGGCAAAAGATTCCTCGGCATCATGCGTGTAGTTATGCACCGGGAGGATGGAGGCAAACACCACCCGGATGCGGTGGGCGCGCGCCAGCTCGGCCATGGAAGCGTAGTTGGCCTCGATGTCCTCGTTAGACGCGGGCCCGGTGACGCCAGCGATATCGTTGGTTCCCGCGAGCACGACGAGCACTTTAGGGTGCAGATCAATCACATCCTGGCGGAAACGCAGCAGCATCTGGGGCATGGTCTGCCCATCGACGCCGCGGTTGATATAAGGCTTGCCGGGGAAAAAATCTGGCAACTTCCAGTAGTCGGTGATGGAGTCGCCAAAGAAAACGACTCGGCTTTCGCCCGCCCCCGGCGGCGCAAGCGCGGCGTTGGCCTGCCGATAGCGTGCCAGTTGCCCGAAATCGTCGGTGTAGATGGAAATCCGCGATGTCCGGTACTCATCCAGCCCGGCAGAACCAGTGGAAGGGATGGAAGGAGCTGGGTGTTGGGCCAGGGCTGGAAGCGAGAGAAGGATTGCAAGTAACGGTTGCGATATGGTGCGGATGATCGGCTGCAGGCTCATGTTCTCCTCGGAAAACAGGATAGCCTAGCGCATTGCATCGTGTATATTGGCGCGCATCCGGAGCGGGGAGTCACGGGAAAGCGAAGATGAAAAGCGGACCCACCATTTGCAAACGTCGCAAAGGGTAGGCCACCCAGGAAGGTTCAGACCGGATAGGATGCGCCACGCGCCACCCACGATTTTGCGCTGAAAAGGTAACGGGCGGATATCGGAGGTTGAAAGTCAAATGTTAAACGTTGAGTTTCCAGCTGGAGCTGAACTTGCTTTAAGTGAGTTCCCCTGTTTACCCTACTGGTATGAGCAGCCTTCCCACTCGACCGTCCGCCGCGGCTCCAGCCCCTGTGACGGCAGAACAGTTTCTCGAAGAATTTTCGCTCTATCGGAAGTGGCTTACCTCAGACTGGAGTCGACCCGGCACAATTTCGCTTGACTGTGCGAGGTGCAAGAAGCAAACAACTTGGGCGTGCGATGGTAAAGATTATTCTGGCCTGAATGCGCTCTATCTCTGGGTTTACAGTTGTTGCCTATGTAGAAGTTTGTCTGTCCACTACCTTCTCCTTAGACAGGAAGGGTACGTTGTGAAGGTGGGTCAATACCCGATGCCCTCAGCCCGTGTGCCTAGCCGGATCGAGGGTCGCCTGGGGGCCTCAGCTGAATTCTATCGCAAGGCGATTACCAGCAGGAATGAGGGCTATGGTATTGCCTCGGTCGCGTACTTTCGTAGAGTTATCGAGGATAAAACAAGCGAACTCATCGACGTTGTTGCTGATGCCGCTAAAGCATATGGCATTGGGGAAGAGGATGTCACAAGAATCCGTGCCGCGAAGAATGAACGGATTTACGAAGACAAACTCAAGATCGCGGCTCAAGCGATACCTAACGTTCTCAAGCCAGACGGTGTAAATCCACTTCAGGCACTGTACAGCATTTTGAGTGGTGGCATCCATACACAATCGGAGGACGAATGTCTGCAGATCGCCGACGAGATCCAGGATGTGTTCGACTACCTATTTGACCGGTTGAGGACTGAGATTGATGAACGATCGACTTTCGTCGCAAAGGTGAAAGGCATCGTTGGCAAGCGCGGCGTGCGCGAGCAGACCTAGCTGCAAATGAATGCGAATTGAACACTTCTAGGCGGGTGGCTCGGGCCACCCGGCGTACATTGCAGATATGAAGCGCGTAGTGATCCTAGGTCGTGGAGCGTCAGGCAAATCGACGCTTGCGGTGAGCTTGGGCGAGATCACGGGGCTCCCGGTAATAGAGCTGGACAAGGTCTTCTGGCAGCCGGGGCTTGTAGCTAGACGGCGGGATCAGTGGGTAGCGATCCAAGAGAGACTTGCTGCGGAAGAGAGATGGATCATGGACGGCGATTTGGGGCCCTACGACGCTGTGGAGATCCGGCTTCGTGCGGCGGACACGATTCTTTTTTTGGACTTCTCGTTCCTCCGCTGCGCTTGGCGAGCCATTTGGCGATCGCGAGAGCGTGCCGACTTCTGGTGGTGGCTCTTGACGTATCACTGGCGAGGCCGTCCGATTCTGATGGAGGCGATCGCTAACCACGCGGTCGATGCGGACCTCCATACATTTCGGAACCCTGAGGCGCTGAGGAGGTTCGTGGCGGAGGTAGCCGCGAATCGCGGCGTGAAGGCGCGAACAGACAGCAGTTAGTAGATAGCGGATTTCCCGCGTCTGGTGGCCTTCGTTGCTATCTAAGGCAACCAAGGGGACCTTAGCCTGCCCAAGGTGCGCCAGCCCGCCAAATCGAAGCAGCTAGCTTCCCGACCGGGCCGGGACAGGTTCCAGCGAGCGCTACAGGGACGATTGCGGCGAACAGAGAAGGGCGGCCCGCTTGGGGTATCCGTTCCGTCACCTGAAGACGGAATAGTGTTTCCAGCCTCTCATCCCGTCCCCAAATGTGGCATTCGTTGGATCAGAAAGGGGCGGAGTGGAACGACCGCGGGCTTTGCTCACTCGCCGCCGGGCAGAATCCTGCTAGGACTTTGCAGATCGGCACCAACTCGCAATGGCCAGCAAGAAAAACAGCACCGCACCGTGCAGGAAACTCAAGTAGGAAATGGAGGTGCCGCCGGGAGTTCCGACGGTGGGGGCATATATCTTGACTGCAGCCAAGGCCTTGAGAACCAACGCAAGGACCGTGCAGATTAAGCCTAGCCAATAACCTATAGTGGAGAGTTGTTTTTCCATTCTCGTCTCCCTTGTTCAAGTTTTGTGGTTTGGCCCGTGTTGGCTGTACGCTACTCCCGCCCAACAAGTGAGTCAAGCGTCACTCACTGCCGGGTGCCGGGTGCCCGAATATCAGCGTGCTCTTTTTTGCCCGGCCTTGATTGTTCGAATGAGCAAGCTTTCCCGCTCCCCAATCACGACGACACGGAGAGAAAAAAAAGAAGAGCCTGCCCCGCACAAGGATCGTACAGGGCAGGCCGACTGGGCGAATTGTGGCCGAGCATGGGCGGTTGCCCAGCCAGGGCGGAATGGCTACCTCGCTGCGGCCAGGGACTTGGTGGGCTCGGGGATGACGCCGAGTTGGCGCATCAGGCCGAGAGCATCCCAATTGACGAAGCCTTCGAGGATCTTGCCGTGGTCAAAGCGACAGACGGTTACGCCGGTAATGGCGAACTGCTTGTTCGTGGGCGCGATGCCGTTGAGCTCGCCCTTATGAACGCCGCGGCAGGACCAGCGCGCTATGACGGTTTCGCCTTCGGCGTATAGATCTTCGATGTTCAAACGAAAATCGTGGAAGGCATTGCGATAGAGGGTAACGCGCTTCTTCTCGCTCTCAGGACCCTTGCCAAGATCTGGTGTGGAAGCGTCGTGGTGCTGATACGTTGGGGCGATGATTTCATCCGCGACTTGCAGATTGCCCTTGTTCCAGAGTTCATCAAAAAGACGGCGGACAACAATTTTGTTTTGTTCGGACATGGTGGTTCTCCTTAAGAGAAATGCAAGTTACCAGCTCGCGTGACGCGAACTGGAGTTGGTACGGAACCACTGGCGTCTTGGGTTTGAAAACCTGTACGTCGAACAGGAGGCGAGGCCCCGCGCGAGGGAATAGAAAGGAACCCATTGGGTTCTACCCTGTTAGCGCTCGATGCGGGACTAGACCTTGAAAGAAACTTCGCTGGGAATCGGGACTGGGCGTTTCGCTTTGAAACTGCGAAACCTGAATGCATCCTGTGCTTCGTGCGCGTGCAAGTCAAGGAGAATCGAAAGTTTCTTTTGGAGAGAAAAAGCGCGGCCCGCGCCACAAGCCGTCTCATAAATAGAGGGCGAGCCCTTGCAGAGCTTTGTTCAGTGGCTGAAGCCCACCTTCTCTATCCCTTTTACGTCGGGGCTGAAGCCCCGACCTCCTAAAGAGAGATTTACAAGATAACTTAGTAACGCCTAGTCTTCGGCTTCGAAGGTCCAGACCTGGGCAGGCTCGTTGCCCTTGGCGGGGACGCCGACGTAGAGGCGGTCGCGCTTGGAGTAGAAGTAGCCGGTGCGAATGCCGATGGTGGTGGGGACGTTGGAGATCAGCTCATAGTGGTCCGGATCTTTCTGCTGGATCACGCTGATGATTCCCTCGCCGCCGATGACGTAGATGCGTTTGCGGGAAGCGTCGAAGAAGACGTCGTCGCACTCGCCGGCAGCGCGGAGACGAGCGACTTCGTTTCCGGTTTGCGTGTCGAGGACGACGAGCATCGGCGTCTTGCGGGTGACGGTGAAGAGGCGATGGTCCTCTTCGTTGAGCGCCATGGCGTAATTTCCGCGCAGGCCTTTTAGCGGCCACTTGGTGACGGCGCCGGTTTTGCGGTCGATGGATTCGACGACCATCCCCGCGTCCGGCACGTTGGCGAAAATGTGCGCGCCCGAGGCTTCGACCTGGAAAGATTCCGGATGGCCTTCGGTTTTGTAGACTTGGCCGACGCGTTCGTCGGTGGCGGGATCGACCATGGCGATTCCGCCGTCGTCTTCGCCAAAGCCGACGAAGATTTTCTTGGAAGCGGCATCGTAGCGGACGTTGTCGGGGTCGACGCCAAAATCAATGGTCTTTTTCAGTGTGTACGTTGCGCCGTCGTATACGTTCATCTTTCCATTTTCGGCGTTGGCCACGTAGAGCTTGTCGAAGACCGGAACGTAGAGTGGCCCCTGCGGCTGGCTGAGTCCCTTGATGGAGCGAATCACCCTGCCCGCAAACGTGTCGATGACCTCGACGGTGTTGTTCCCGAGCGCGGACACGAACAAGCGCTTGCGCTTGACGTCGGCCGTAAAGTGATCGAGCCGCCCCGCGACGCCGGGGACAGGAATTTCCTCCTCGAGTTGCAGGGGCAGAATATCGCGGCCCGTGGATTGCGCTTTTGCGGTGCGCGCGCCGCGGAAAACAAGAACTCCCAGCCCCGCAAGTGTGATGACGCCAATTGCCAGAAACTTCTTCATCGTTCCTCCTCAATTAAATCCTGCACAATTTGGCTGATTTCATCGCACCCGGGATCAAATCGCCGTACTATGGCACCGGCTCATACACCAGTATTGCCGCCGGCTGCTGGCCGTTCGCGGGAGCCGCGACATAGTAGCGATTCAATTCCGGCGACCAGAACGAAGTTCCCGCGCCGGGACGAGTTGGAATCTTGCCCGCAATTTGATAGCTGTCCGGGCCTTTCTGCTGATACACAAACACCGAGCCGACATCTTCGCCGCGTCCACCGGAAATGTAAACGCGCTTCCGCGGAGCGTCGAAATAGACGCCGTCCATTCCGTCGGTCGTCGGAAGATGAGCCACTTCTTTCCCGGTCTTCGCGTCCATCGCAATCATTTCCGGGGGCGTGTGTGTCCCGATGAAGAGCCGGCCGCTGGCTTCATCGAGCGCAGCATCGCCCGGCCGTTGGCTGCTCACCGGCCAGGTTGCGCGCACTTCGCGCTTGGCGATATCCACCACCTGGATCTTTGTGATCGCGGAGATGAAAACGAACAATGTGTTGCCGGAATGATCGAGCAAGAGTTCTGAAGGATGCGCCGCCACTTGCACGTCGAAAATCTTTTTGTCGGTGCGGGCATCAATCGCGCCCACTTCGCCGAAATCTTTCCCGGCGTCTTTTCCGCCGTACCCGACATACAGAACTTGCCTGGCCGCATCATAGGCCACGCGATTCGGCCCCAGCTCGAGTTTGATGAAATCAAGAAGTTCCAGCGTGTCGCCACGGAACACGCGCACCATTCCGTCATCACCGCTCGCAACAAACAGTTTGTTCAGCCCCGACACATACGCGATGCCCTGCGGCTTCAGAAATCCCGGGATGCTTTTCGTCCAGCGGCCCGCCTGCAAATCCACGACTTCCACCGAGCCATTCTCCAGCCCCGAAACAAAGAGCCGCTTCCCCGGCACATCCACATCCATGTGATCGATGCGCCCCTTCACATTGGGCATGGGAATCGTCTGCACCGGCTTCAAAGTCGGCGCGTCCTGGGCAAACACGCTGGCCACACCACAAAGGAAAAGCGCGGGCGACGCCGCTATAAGGAAAAGGTTTTTCATCAAATGGCTCCCGACGCGCAAGAATGTAGCGGCTACCAGTTAAACGCACCATAAACAGAATTGCGAGCTTCCGCAGCATGTTTCCTGCGAGCACACCGCGGCCGCGGGCGGAGGTGGCGGGGCCAAAGGGCATGGTAAAGTCAGTTACCAATGAGGACGGAAAAAAGCGAGCACAAGAAGCACCGCGGGTTGATGGCCATCGCGGCGCTGAAGTTCGTAAACGGGTTTGGGCTGCTGGCGATCGGGCTGGGCGCGCTGCATTATTTGCATGGAGATATAGAAAAAGATGTCGCGCACTGGATGGAGTTGCTGCGCGCCGACCCGCACAACCGCTACCTGATCTGGCTGCTACAGAAACTTTCCAACGTGGACGAACACCGGTTGCGGCAGTTGAGCGTAGGGACGTTTTTTTATTCGGCGCTGTTTCTCTGCGAGGGCACGGGGCTGGCGTTGGCAAAGCGGTGGGCGGAGTATCTGACGATCGTGACGACGGCGTCGTTGATGCCGGTGGAAGTCTACGAAATCTATGTACATCTATCGTGGCCGAGGGTTGTGGTGTTGCTGGTGAACATCGCCGTGGTTGTGTACCTGGTTGTGGAGTTGCGGCGGACGAAGAGGCACGCAGAGGGATAACCGATAGCAGCGATCAGATAACAGGAGACGAAGAGTGGTGGGCGGCGCGTTGGGTGCTTGTTTCCTTGAGTTGGGTGGGGATAGTCCTTGCCACGGTCCCTCCACTCCGAGCCGCAAACGGCGCGGCTCTCCGGTCGGGATGACTGAAAAAAAGAGGCTGGCCCCGTAAATTCGTTCGGGGCGCAAAAGGCGCGCTTAAAAGGCCAGCGCTACACAGAAGAATGCGGAGACGAACTTAGCCGCCGGCGATGGCGCCGATGATGAGGAATGGCTCGGTGCCTGCGGCCACTTCGGGCGGAAGCAGAGTATCCGGCGGTTCGTGCGAAAGATCTTCGGCGCAGGCGAAGAAGCGCAGGAAGGCGCGACGCTGCAGGGTGTCGTGGTCGCGGATGGTGCCGCGCAACATGGGATAGCGAGCTTCGAGTTCATCGAGCACAGACCGCAGTGTTGGTGGAACGGCGAGTTCGAGAGTGACCTCGCCGTTCACGTGAGCCAGCGTGCGGAGATGCGCGGGGAGTACGACACGAACCATGGGAGTGTTTGGACCTCCACCGAAGTGCAAAGGCGCCCGCCTCAGACGGCGGCCGCTACATAAGATAATGCGCAAAGCGGCGGGTGAATCAAGGGAGCGTTTGCACCTCTACCGATAAGACTGCGGGCAGGTCGCGCACGATGGGCGCCCAGGAATCGCCCGCATTAGAGGAAGCATACACCTGGCCGCCGCTGGTGCCAAAGTAGACGCCGCAGGAGTCGAGGGAGTCAACGGCCATCGCGTCGCGAAGAATGTTGACGTAGCAATCGCTCTGCGGCAGGCCCTTGGTGAGGGCTTCCCACTCGTTGCCGCCGGACTTGCTGCGGTAGATGCGGAGTTTGCCGTCGGGAACGAAATGTTCGGAGTCGCTCTTGATCGGGGCGACATAGATGGTTTCCGGCTCATGCGCGTGAACATCGATCACGAAGCCGAAATCGGTGGGAAGGTTGCCGCTGACTTCGTGCCAGCGGTCACCGGCGTTGTCGCTGCGCATGACGTCCCAGTGCTTTTGCATAAAGAGCGTGTCGGGCTTCGAAGGATGCATGGCGACGTGGTGAACGCAGTGGCCGACTTCGGCGTTGGGATCGGGAATGAATTGCGAGACGAGGCCCTGGTTGATCGGCTTCCAGGTTTTCCCCGCGTCGTCGGAGCGGAAGGCGCCCGCGGCGGAAATCGCGATGTAGATGCGATTGGGATTTATCTTGTCAAGAATGATGGTGTGGAGACACATGCCACCGGCGCCCGGTTGCCACTTGGGGCCGGTGCCGTGGCCGCGCAGGCCGGAGAGTTCGCGCCAGTTTTGTCCGCCGTCGGTGGAACGGAAAATCGCGGCGTCTTCGACGCCCGCGTACACCAGATTCGGATCGGTGTGGGACGGCTCAAGGTGCCAGACGCGCTTGAACTCCCAGGGATGCTGGGTGCCGTCGTACCACTGGTGGGTGGTTAGCGGCGCGCCGGTTTCCTTTGAATCGTCGTATTTAAACTTGTTGCTTTCGCCTTTCGGCATTCCATCGGGCGTTTTGGTTTCGCCCGGAGGCGTGCCCGGCTGGAACCAGGTTTTGCCGCCATCGTCGGAGCGCTGGATGATTTGCCCGAACCAGCCGCTCGATTGCGAGCAGTAGATACGATTCGGATCCACAGGCGAACCTTTCAGGTGATAAATCTCCCAGCCGGCGAAATGAGGCCCGCTGACTTGCCAATTTTCGCGCTTGCCGTCGGCCGACAAAATGAATGCGCCCTTACGCGTACCAACCAACACTCGAACCTTGCTCATGTGCCTCTGCTCCTTTTTGTTCGATTCGTGATTGCAGTTTGTTCGAGGATTCGGGAAACCTATCCTACTCCAAAACGGGCGAAAGTTACGCGGCCTGAACGCCGGCGCGTTCGACGTTGACCATCCAGGGGATGCCGAAGCGGTCGGTGAGCATGCCGAAGCGATGGGCCCAGAAGGTTTCGCCAAGGGCCATGGTAACAGCGGCGTTTTCGGAGAGCGCGGTGAAGATGCGCTCGGCTTCCTTGATGTCGGTTAGGCCGATGTTGACGCTGAAACCCTGCGGCTTGGAGTAGCGGCCTGGAGGGGCGTCGGAGGCCATGAGAACGGCATTCCCGATGGTGATGCGAGCGTGGAGAATTTTTTTCAGCCATTCGGGAGGCACTTGAACGGAGGCCGGGGTACCTTCGTGGTTGAGCATCATTTCGATTTTTCCGCCGAAGATTTTCTCGTAGGTTTTGAATGCTTCCTCGCAATCGCCGTTGAACAACAGGTAGGAATTGAATTGCATGGTGCGCTCCTTTTTTAGTTTCGAATGCTGCGACTTCTATCCCAGTCTGGAAAAAACAGAAAACCCAATTCCTCAGGGGCTAAAGCCCGATGGCTTGCAGGGTGTGACGTCGGAGCTGAAGCTCCGACCCCCAGTCCGCGCTTGTCAGGAAGCTTGTGCTGATTTGCCGTCGGCGGCCTGCTGCAAGGCTTTGCCGTCGATCTTGGTCATTTGCAGCATGGCCTGCATGGCGCGTTTGGCGCGCTGCGGATCCTTGTCGCCCAGCAACTGGCCGAGAACTGTGGGGATGATCTGCCAGGAGAGGCCGAACTTGTCCTGGAGCCAGCCGCAGCGATCGGTGCGGCCGCCGGCGGAAAGTTTCTCCCAAAGATCGTCGACCTCTTGCTGGGTTTCGCAGTTGACGAAAAACGAGATGGCGGGCGTGGACTTGAACTGCGGGCCGCCGTTGAGGGCAAAGAATTCCTGGCCTTCGATCTGAAAGGTCACGGACATTACGGAACCCTTGGGGCCGGGCCCGGCGTCGCCGTAGCGGGAAATCTTGCCCATCTTCGAGTTTTTGAAGGTGGAGACGTAGAAGTTGGCGGCTTCTTCGGCGTTGCCGTCGAACCAAAGGAATGGAGTGATTTTCTGCATTGGAGTTCCCTTTCCGCGCGGCTACTTTTTGCCTGCCGCGAGTTTCTTGCCGACTTCCTTGTGGTGGTCGATCGCTTCGCTAGGAGCGAAGTCTTCCATCTCGAAAAATTGCCGGACTTCGATTTCGCACTCTTCACTGGGACCGTGCGGAGCGGGAACCCGTTTGGCCCATTCGACGGCTTCCTGGCGCGACTTCACGTTGATGATCCAGTAGCCGGCAACCAGCTCCCTTGTTTCGGCAAAGGGGCCGTCGATGACAGTGGTTTTGCCACCGGCAAAACGGACACGGAAGCCTTTGGCGCTGGACTGGAGGCCGGAGAGGTCGACGAGGATGCCTGCATTGACGAGTTCCTCGTTGTATTTGGCCATGGCGGCGAGGAGCTCTTCGCTGGGCATTTTGCCAGCTTCGCTGTCTTTATTGGCTTTTACGATCATCATGAATCTCACGGTTCTATCTCCTGACAGGTTTGTATTCTGGCTGAGAACTCGGTTGCTGGGCCGGCCCATCCTGCTCTCTGCCAGTATGACGAACGGGCGTGAGCAAAATCGACAGGCCAAGGAAATTATGTTTTGGGGAGGCCGTCGATTTCGACAAGTGGGCGGATTTCGACGGTGCCCCAACGGCCGGCGGGGACCCGCGCGGCGATGTCGATGGCTTCGTCAAGGTCTTTGGCATCAATCAGAAAGAAGCCGCCGAGCTGCTCGCGGGTCTCGGCAAAGGGGCCGTCGGTGACGAGACGCTTGCCATCCTGGAGGCGAAGGCTGGTGGCGGTGGAAGTGGGCTGAAGGGGGGCCGCGCCGAGGAACTTGCCAGCTTCATGGAGTTTGTTGGCAAAGGCGGTGGACTCCACGTAGCAGTGCTCCCGCTGCTCCTGGGTCAGCGCTCCGTTCTCTTCGAAATACATCATCAGCATATATTTCATGGCTTCTCCTCTACCTTTTAATCGAACGGGCGACACATAAATCGACAGGGTACCGTAAGATATTCAGGACCAACTATGAGTTCCGCCGCGGCCACCGCCGTTGAAACCGTATACCGAGCCGAATGGGGCCGCATTGTGGCGACCCTGATCCGGCTGATTGGCGATTTTGACCTTGCCGAGGAATGCGCGCAAGAAGCTTTCGCTGCCGCCGTGGAGCAGTGGAAGGCGACAGGGGTGCCGGCGCTGCCGCGGGCCTGGATTATTCAGACGGCACGGAACAAGGCCATCGACCGGATCCGGCGGCAGGGGAAGTATGCGGAAAAGCTGGCGCTTTACGGCAACTCGGAGATTGGGACGGAAAGCCAGGAGCCGAATTACGACACCGGCGAAATACCAGACGACCGGTTGCGATTGATTTTCACCTGTTGCCACCCGGCGCTGGCGCCGGAGGCGCAGGTGGCACTGACACTGCGCACACTTTGCGGGCTGGAGACGGAGGAGATTGCGCGGGCGTTTTTGACTTCGACGACCACGATGGCGCAACGGCTGGTGCGGGCGAAGCGGAAGATTCGCGATGCGAAAATTCCCTACATTGTGCCGGAAACGCAGGCGATGGCCGAGCGATTGGACGCGGTGTTGACGGTGATTTACCTGGTGTTCAACGAAGGATATGCAGCGACGCGGGGAAATTCGCTGCTGCGCTTGGATTTGTGCTCGGAGGCCATCCGGTTGGGACGGCTGGTGGCAAGCTTGATGGGGCCGCAGACACCTCGGGAGTCTACGGCACTGGTGGCGCTGATGCTGCTGCACGATGCGCGGCGCGAAGCGCGGCTGGATGAGGCGGGAGAGATTGTGGTGCTGGAGGAGCAGGATCGCGGGCGGTGGAAGCGGGAGCAGATTCGCGAAGCGTTGCCCTTGGTGGAAGAGGCGATGCGCGGAACGCCAGGGCCATTGGCGCTGCAGGCGGCGATTGCGGCGATGCATTGCCAAGCGGCACGCGCGGAAGAGACGGATTGGCTGGAGATTGTGCGGTTGTATGACGCCCTGATGCAGGTGCAGCCTTCGCCGGTGGTTTCGCTGAACCGCGCGGTGGCGGTAGCGATGGCGGAGGGGCCGCGACGCGGATTGGAGTTGATGACGGAATTGGCGGCGGGGAGCGATCTGGAGAATTATCATTTGCTGCACGCGGCGCGGGCAGATATGCACCGGCGGTTGGGGAGTTTTGCGGATGCGGCGGAGGAGTATCAGAAGGCGCTGGCGTTGGTGACGAATGACAGTGAGCGGCGGTATTTGGAGAAGAGGTTGAAGGAAGTGAAGCGCGGCGCAGCGTAAGAAAAACCAAGAGGGTCGGGCGAGCCCGGCCCCTACAAGGCGCGGATAGGGTCTGTAGGGCAATCGCTACAAAAACAGGCGGGTGAGAAGACCGGCGATTGTGCCGAGGGCGGCTACGGTGGCGTAGGCTGCGGCGGCGACGCGCCAGGAGAGGGATTTGCCTACGACAGAGAGGGAGTAGACGCTGATGATTCCGAGGGTACAAAGAATCGTGACGACGTAAGGGAGCGGGACGCCTTTGGTCATGGCGATGTAGGCGATGGCCACGTCGAAGGCCATGGGAACGGGCAGGAAAGCGGCGACGAGAGCAACGAGAATGATGCCGCCCATGGTGACTTGGGCGATGAGGGCCTGTGGCGGGAGAAGTTCGACGACGAGCGCCCCGAGGATGGCCGCGAGAATCATCAGCGGCAGGGCCACTCGCGCGACGAACCAGAAACTTTTGGCGAAAGAGCGCGCGACGCCGGTTGCGGCTTGCGGCCAGGTTTCCGCGGAAGGGATTTCGATGGGACACGTTATCGCCGCGGTTTCGGGTTTTTGGCGAGAAGCGACGGCGGGCGCAAAGACGAGGATCAGGAAAAGGACGGTTGCGAGTTTGAGGAGCGCGACGGAGATGGGAAAGAGAGCGAAGGTCATGGCAAGGACCACGACGTTGAGCGCGGGAGAAGCGAACATGGTGGCGATGACGGATTCGGCGCTCATGCCGGAAGCGAAGAGGCCGCGGGCGATGGGCGCGATGCAATTGGAGCAGACGGCAAGAGGAACCCCGGCTGCGGCGCCGAAAAGTGTATTGAGATAACGCGAGCGAAATCTGCGGCGGGGAAGCGTGGCGAGAAATGTGAGTGCGGCGGGGCCGAAGAGGAAGGAAAAGATCATGCCGATGCGGTTGGCGTCGAGCCAGTTGATGGTGGTGCGCCAGACTCGTGTGGCGAGCGGCATCGAGCGATCGACCTGGTAGACGGTGCCGAAGGTTAGAGCGCCTGTGGCTTTGAGTTGCGTGCCGGCGTGGTAGCGCTTGAGGAGCGCGGGGTAGCGGGAGTCGACCCAGAAGATGCCGGCGATGGCGACCATCAGAAAAATGGCAAGGACGCGGCTGCGCGAGTTGCCTACGGCGGCGAGGCTTGGATTGAAGTTCAGGGCGGAAGTTTGGGCAGACATTGCGGTCCTCCGTCGGCGGCGCCAATGAGCGGAGAAAGAGGCGCGAGTTGGGGTGAATGTATAGGTAGCGAGACGGAGTTGGAATAGTGGAAAAGGATTAGTGTGATGGCGGGGGTGGCAGAGGCGGGTTCGATTTGAAGCGTGGTCGGTTGGGTTGGGTCCGTAAAAGTGGGAGCTTTGCTCCCGCACTCAAAAGTGGGAGGGCGGAGTAAAGCCGCCCCTATGTGGTCAGGGCTTGGGGTTGGCGTTCCACATTTCTTGTTGGATCTTCCATTGGCCGGTGGGGTCTTTGTGGAGAACGAAGAGAATTTTGCCGTAGCCTTCCATCGTGGGTTGATTGGGGGGCTGGAGGCCTTGCGTCTCGAGGCCCCATTCGGAGGCCCAGTCGCCGGAAACCTGGAGGTCGTGGAAATCGATTTTTTCGCGGACGATTTTGTAACCGGGCATCTGCGCGGTGATGTCGTTGATGAATTTTCCGATCGTGGCGCGGCCAACCATCGGAGCCATGCTGGGGAGCAGGCTGACGCCGTCGTCGGCCCACATGGCGATGATGGCGGGATTGTCCATGCGCAGGTGGGCGTTGATGAACTTTTCGTTGAAGGCGAGGATTTCGGCTTTGGGATCGGCGGGAGGGGCGGGCGTTTGCGGAGAGAGACGAGCTAGAGGAAACACGCAGATCAGAAGCAGGAAGGTGAAGCGACACGCAGCGAGCATGAGCGTACCTCCTGAACGACTTTCATATCGGAATTGGAGAGGAAATGGAAGAGGGAGGAAGGCAGCAGGTTACATCGCGATTGGATCTTTGGCGTGGCGGGAAACGTACCAGCAGGGATTGCGCTGGGCATGAGGGAAAATGGTGCGGGAGCAGGGCACGTCTTCTTCGGGAGTCACGGCGTCGATCTGGTATTCGATTTTGTTGCCCTTGTCGGGAATGGCGAGAAGACGGACGTGATGGACGGATGAGTTTGCCGCGCCGAGACGAGGAACGGCGAGGCGCACGTGGTACCAGGTGAGGTCGACCGCATAGGTGATGAAAAACAGCAACGTGAGAGCTGCGGCGATGCCGAGAATCAGGCGGGCGGCAGGCGAAGAGCGATCGGCAGGGTTAGGCATGGTATCGGGCTGCGGAGGTATTCTGCATCGAGAGAGGATTTGGAGGAAGAGTTAATTGGGGAGATTCCTTGAGGCTGCGCTTGCGGCGCACCTGGGCGACAGACTCTCGAGGAGAATCCACAGAAAGATCAAAGCTCGCGCATGCTTGAGCGCTGCGCTCCCATTTCGCTCGAATGGCTTGAGTGGCTAGGCGGAAGCGGCTTTGCAGTCCCCTAGAGCGGGAGCCATGGCAAAAGGATAGTCGATGATTTGATTGATGGAGTAGACGGACTCGCGCTCGCAGCAACGGCAGCGTACATTGAAGACCCGGGAAATCAGATGGTAGTGAATGTCTGAGGAATCGGTGAGGGACTGGAACTCACTTTCTTTCTTCATGACCAGGGCGGGAATACGAATAGGCTTGGCACAATGACGACATAGGACGGCGCGGAATTTATTCGAGACTGCGGGCGATGCCATGAAATGACTCCTTAGAAATTGGACCGGGCCTTGGGGAAGGGTGAGAATACCCAACGCCGCAGGGATTGTCCAGTCAAGGATTGGTGGAAAAGAAGTGGAAAACAGTGACTGGATTCACGCCGACGCCTACACTGTTAAAACCTTTTAATTGAGTGTCTTACGAGATGGGAAAAATCAAAGGAACTTGTGTGCCTTAACGAGAGTAATTGCGGTGTACAGATCTTCAAGGATTGAGACCGAGAACGCAATCAGGGGAAAAGGCGCCCGCCTAAGAAGGCGGCCGCTACACGTGTTTGGGAAATGCCGGTGAAAAATCTAGAGAGAATTGGTGGAGCCGATGGCGTGAGTAGTTGGCGCTGTGGCAGGCAAGGCGCTCGGGCACGTCCTGCGTTGGCTAATGTAAAGCGACCGTTGATTTCGCTCTGAAGGATGTACAGATAATACACCGATATGAATTTGGTGGAGCCGATGGGGTTCGAACCCACAACCTTCCCGGTTTCACCGGGACGCGCTCAGCAGCTTTTCGATCATGCGGCGATCTTTCCAGGATTTGAGCTGGCTTTCGCGCAGCACCGCTTCACTGCGCGTTTTGTATTGCTCAGTGTAAACGAGTCGCCAAGGTCCGCGGTTTTTCAGCGATTTTGAGTAGTTGGCGTTGTGGTAGGCGAGGCGCTCGGGCACGTCTTGCGTCTGCCCAATGTAAAAACGGCTAGTGCGTTCGCTTTGAAGGATGTACAGGTAATACACCGATATGAATTTGGTGGAGCCGATGGGGTTCGAACCCACGACCTCCTCGATGCCATCGAGGCGCGCTCCCAGCTGCGCCACGGCCCCACCGTAACAAACCCTTATTTGGCCTTGCGACCTTCCCGGTTTCACCGGGACGCGCTCCCAGCTGCGCCACGGCCCCACCGAAGGAACACACAAAATTCTACCACAATATTATGGGTGAGAGACCGCGGTAGCTGATTTAAGAGTCATCCATTACACCGGTCACACGCCAATCGGGAGAGTGGAGTTCCCAGCGGGTTGGCCACCTGAAGGTGGCCGCTACGGTGAGCAGGAGAGTTGTCAGCCGAGATGGGCTAGTAGCGCGCGGGAGCCTCGGTTTAGGGTGCGGCCGCGGAGGACTACGGCGGCGATGGTGCGTTGGGCTTGGGGGTCGGCGATGCGGACGAAGCGGCAGGGCCGGGATTTATCCACGGCCATTTCGGGGACGAGCGAGACGCCCATGCCGGCGCCGACCATCGCGAGAAGACTGGAGAGGTGGCCGCTTTCGAAGACGACACGGGGATCGAGGCGAGCGCGGTCGCAGGCGGCGACGGCGGTGTCGCGGAAGCAGTGGCCGTCGCGGAGAAAAAGAAACGGATCACGGCGCAGGTCGGCGAGTTGCAATGACGGACGGCGCGAGAGCTTGTGCTTTTTGGGCAACGCGGCGAAGAGGCGCTCGGTGAAGAGGGGGTGGGAATCGAATTCGTGGCCGCGGATCGGGAGGGCCAGGACGGCGAGGTCCACGGAGCCGGCGCGGAGGCGATCGAGAAGAACCGGCGTGATTTCCTCGGCGATGGTGAGATGGACTTTGGGAAATCTGCGGGAGAACGCAGCGAGGCGCGACGCAAGCCAATAAGGGGCAACGGTGGGAATCGCGCCGATGACCACGGGGCCGGTTTCGGATTGCAGCCGTTCGGTGAGTTCGTCCTTGGCGCTGGAGAGTTCGTGGAGGACGGAGCGGGCGCGAGGGAGGAAAGCGCCGCCGAGGTCGGTGAGGCGGACGGAGCGGCCGAGGCGATCGAAGAGGCGGCCGCCGAGTTCGGATTCGAGCTTTTGGATTTGTTGGGAGAGCGAGGGCTGCGAGACGTGGCATTTTTCGGCGGCTCGGGAGAAGGAGCCGGCGTCGGCGACGGCGCAGAAGTAGCGGAGTTGGTGGAGTTCCATAAGCGAGTCTACAGCCGACAGCCAACAGCCATTAGCCAGCCGCGGATGATCGCCAGTTTTTGGCTAAAGACTGAAGGCTCAAGGCTAAAGGCTTCTTTTTCTCCCATAGGCTGTACCTATTCATTGTATCCGAAGTAGATATTGGAACAATAGGTGGGGAGTGCATAGGATAAAGTTGGTCGGTTCTACTGCTCGCTCCAAGAAGTTATGGCGGCCAAGCGTTTGTAATTGTTGCAGGGATGGATGATCCTTAGTCCAAGAGACACGAAGAAGCGAAAGACGATTGGAGAGAAACATGGCAACTGAAACGAAGTGCCCGTTCGCGGGAACTCCCGCACACACGAACCGTGACTGGTGGCCCAACCAGTTGGACGTTCAGATTCTTCACCAGCACTCCAACCTATCGGATCCGATGGGCGAGGAGTTCGACTACGCCAAGGAGTTCAAGACGCTGGACCTGAATGCGGTGATAAAGGACCTGCATGCGGTGATGACCGACTCGCAGGATTGGTGGCCGGCCGACTTTGGGCACTACGGCGGGTTGTTCATTCGCATGGCGTGGCACAGCGCCGGAACGTATCGCATCCACGACGGTCGCGGCGGAGCAGGAGCGGGGCAGCAACGATTCGCTCCGCTGAATAGCTGGCCGGACAACGTGAACCTCGACAAGGCGCGACGCTTGCTGTGGCCGATCAAGCAGAAGTATGGGCGGAAGGTATCGTGGGCCGACTTGATGATTCTGGCGGGGAACGTGGCGCTGGAGTCCATGGGGTTCAAAACGTTCGGGTTTGGCGGTGGGCGCGCGGACGTGTGGGAGCCTGAAGAGGTGAACTGGGGTCCGGAAAGCACGTGGCTGGGAGACGAGCGGTACAGCGGCGACCGTGATCTTCAGAATCCGCTCGGTGCCGTGCAAATGGGTCTGATCTACGTAAATCCGGAAGGGCCGAATGGCAAGCCGGATCCTATCGCGGCGGCCAAGGATATCCGCGAAACGTTCCGCCGCATGGCCATGAACGACGAAGAAACCGTCGCGCTGATTGCCGGTGGGCACAGCTTTGGCAAAACCCACGGTGCGAGCGACGCGGCAAACGTCGGCGCAGAGCCCGAAGCGGCCAGCATCGAGGAGCAAGGGCTCGGCTGGAAGAGCAAATTCCGCTCCGGCAAGGGAGGCGACGCGATCGGCAGCGGCCTGGAAGTGATTTGGACCGAGACGCCGACCAAGTGGAGCAACAACTTCTTTGCGAACCTCTTCGGCTACGAATGGGAACTCACCAAGAGCCCGGCCGGTGCGCACCAGTGGACGCCGAAGAATGGCGCCGGCGCCGGAAAGATGCCGGACGCGCACGATCCGTCGAAGCGTCATGCGCCATCCATGCTGACCACCGACCTCTCGTTGCGGTTTGATCCTGCTTACGAAAAGATTTCGCGGCGCTTTTACGAGCATCCGGATCAGTTCGCCGACGCGTTTGCGCGGGCGTGGTTCAAGCTGACGCACCGTGACATGGGCCCGATCGTGCGTTATCTCGGCCCGCTCGTTCCGAAGGAAACGCTGCCGTGGCAGGACCCGATCCCCGCGGTGAATCATCCGCTGGTGGGGGAGCAGGACATTGCCGCTTTGAAAGCGAAAATCCTTGCATCCGGGCTGTCCATTTCCCAGCTGGTGTCGACGGCTTGGGCATCGGCGTCGACGTTCCGCGGCTCCGATAAGCGCGGCGGAGCGAACGGCGCGCGCATTCGGCTTGCGCCGCAAAAGGACTGGGCGGTGAACCAGCCGGCGGAGCTCGCGAAGGCGCTGCAGAAGCTCGAGGGGATCCAGAAGGAGTTCAACGCTTCCGCATCTGGCGGAAAGAAGGTTTCGCTGGCGGACCTGATCGTTCTCGGTGGCTCTGCCGCGGTCGAGAGGGCCGCGAAGGATGCGGGGGTGAGCGTGAAAGTTCCCTTCACGCCGGGGCGCATGGACGCATCGCAAGAGCACACGGACGTCGAATCGTTCGAAGCGCTCGAACCGAAGGCGGATGGCTTCCGCAACTACCTGCACGGCAAGCATCGCGTGTCGGAGGCGGAGCTGCTGGTGGATCGAGCGCAATTGCTGAAGCTGACGGCCCCGGAGATGACGGTTCTCGTAGGCGGCTTGCGAGTTCTGGGTGCAAACACCGGGAACTCCAAGCACGGCGTTTTAACCAAGCGTCCGGAAACCCTGACGAACGACTTCTTCGTCAACCTGCTCGACATGGGGACGGTATGGCAACCATCTAATGAATCCAATGGCTCTGGAACAGTCTACGAAGGACGCGACCGAAAGACGAACGAGGTCAAGTGGACCGGCACCCGCGTGGACCTGATCTTCGGTTCGCACTCCCAGTTGCGCGCTTTCGCGGAAGTCTATGGGGCAGCGGACTCCAAGGAGAAGTTTGCGAAGGACTTCGTGGCGGCGTGGGCGAAAGTGATGAACCACGACCGCTTCGACCTCGTCTGAGATAGGCGGAAGAAGAGAGCTGTCAAGAACGGGGCGGGCTGCGAGGCTCGCCCCGTTTTGCTTTATGGTTATGCTTTGGCGGCACGCAATTGGGCTAGGCGTTCGTTGGCTTGGCGTGTGATGTGGGGAACGATGCCGATTTGGCGCTCGATCAGCATTAGTTGGGCGCGGTGGTGCAATTCGTGTTCCTTGGCGCCGAGGAGCCGTTCGAATCGAGATTTCACGGTTTTGCCATCGGCTTCGGTGATTCCTACGACAAGAAATTCGGGTGTCAGCGTTTCCAGCCAGGAAGCAAAATTCTCGCCTTCGATGCGGAGGAGTTCGAGAATTTCGGCCTTGGTGCGGGGCTTGGCCTCCTCGGCATTGGAGCGATCGCGGACGGCGAGAAAATCAAACCCGACGAGGGTGGTCAAGCCCGGAGTGCTGTTGGTCTCCTTGAAAATGCGGGGGGAGATGGCGATGTGGGTCAACATCTGGGCCACCGTTCGGACATCGGGAGCTGCGGAATGATTGTAGTTGGATTCGGGGATATCCTCGGCTACCTGAATTGTGTTTTTGCGGACGGTGCGAAAAGCGCTTGCGAATTCCTTGCCAGCATAAGACATGAGTTCACCTCGGGTTTGGACTAGCCTGTAATAGCAGACCGTGAATTTGGATGCGGGGCCCTTCAGGATGGTGACGGGGCGGCGAAAGGCGCCCGCCTCGGAAGGCGGCCGCTACACAAGCACAGGCAAGAGTGCCTGTGCCACAATGCGTAATCGAGTTCAGGTAGAATGCTGGGGCCATGGCGAAACTTACATTTTTGGGTGCGGCTGGGTGTGTTACGGGGTCGAAATACCTGGTGGAGGCGGCGGGCAAGAAGCTGCTGATTGATTGCGGGTTGTTTCAGGGGTTGGACGAGCTGAAGCAGCGGAACTGGAATCCGCTGCCGGTGGACCCGAAGACGATCGATTACCTGGTGCTGACGCACGCGCACCTGGACCACACGGGATGGCTGCCGGTGCTGGTGCGCGACGGTTATCGCAAACCGATTTATGCGAACCCGGCAACGATTGAATTGACGGGCCTGCTGCTGAAGGATTCGGGGCACCTGCAGGAAGAAGAAACGCAGAACGCGATCAAAAATAAATGGAGCAAGCATGCGGAGCCGCGGGCGCTCTATACGGCGGCTGATGTGGATCCGGTGCTGGCGTTGTTGAAGCCGATGGCGCGGCGCGGCGGGTTTGATTTGTCGCCGGAATTTCACTTCGAGTCGTACGACGCGGGGCACATTCTGGGTTCGTCGAGCCTGGAATTGACGATCACGGAGAATGGGAAGAAATCCGTGGTGGTATTTTCGGGAGACGTGGGCCGCTACGACCAGCCGATCCTGAACGATCCGGCCTCGCCGGCAACGAAACAGATTGATACGCTGCTGTGCGAATCGACTTACGGCGACCGGGAACACGAAACCGGTGATCCGCTGCAGCTTTTGGCGGATATCGTGAACCGGGTGGTGAAGCGCGGTGGGTCGATCGTGATACCGGCGTTTGCGATCGGCCGAACGCAGACCTTTATGTATTACATGCGGCAATTGGAGGATTTGCAGAAAATTCCGAAGGTGCCGGTGTATGTGGACAGCCCCATGGCGCTGAGCGCGACGGATTTGTATTTGAAGTACAAGGAAGATCACGACCTGGAGTTTGCGCGCGAGGAGCAGGGCGGCGGCGATCCGCTGGACGTACACGCCTTTCACCTGGCGCGCAGCGTGGCAGAATCGAAGGCCATCAACGACGTGAAGACGCCGTGCATCATCATTTCGGCGAGCGGGATGGTGACGGGCGGACGCGTGCTGCACCACCTGGCGCAGCGGCTAGGCGACGCGCGGAACTGCGTGATCCTGGGGGGATTCCAAGCCGAAGGGACGCGCGGGCGAGCGCTGCAGGATGGCGCTAAGACGCTGAGCCTGTTCGGGCAGCCGGTGCCGGTGAAGGCGGAGATCGTGGAGATGGGGCAATTTTCGGCGCATGCGGGAAAGAGCGAGTTGCTGCGCTGGCTGGGCGGATTGCAGGCAACACCGAAGCAGGTGTACTTGACGCATGGAGAGCCGGCGGCGGCTCAGGCGCTGCAGCAGGCGATTACGGAGAAGTTCAAGTGGAAAGCGGCCGTGGCGCGGTATCTAGACACGGTGGAGATCGGGTAAGGGCTACCAAAATCGGGAGAATTGGAAAACTGCCGCGACGCCAAATTGGCTGCGACGCATGAGACAAGAAAAAGACATAAATCTTTGGGGAACCTAGAAACATTTGCAGGGGAATTGTCGTCTATACGAGCAAGACCACTCGCGGGGTAGGAGACTGACCACCACAGGGCAACCGACCAACAGTCTCTTACCCCTTTCCTTCTGTTGTGCCTCCACAGACTACATTTAAAAGGGTTTAATAACGATCAACTGGACTGTGCGGTCAGAATCGTGCGCTTGGTTGGGGTGTCTCTCGACATTGGCGGGATTTCTTCCAATTGCAGGCCGGCCACGAACATGGGCGTTGGCGCGACTCGGCCCCAGCGGTTCAGCTCCCAGCGGGCGCGGAGGAATTTGACCTCGGGGCGAAAGGAGATGTCGAGGACCATCTTGGTGGCGCCGCGATAGAACTGCTGCGGGAGTTTGAGGAGCGGACGCTTGCCGAAATCCTGGCCGTCGGCAGAACCCCAGATGGAGACGTCGAGGGATTCCTGCTCGATTTGAGCCGTGACCATGAGCGTGCAGAAGAAGGTGCGGGAGACGGTCCCGGAGATATCGAGTGGCGCGCCGTCACCGTTGGATTCGAGTCGAGTGTTGGCGGGGATGAGAGAAAATTCGAGGGGCACGGTTTGCGTTTCCTTCCAGATGAGCGGAGTTTAGCACAGCTGAAATCGTTGTCGGGTTGATACGCGGACGGAGGAAATAGGCGTAGGACCACGGACAAACCCGCACCCTGAAAAACGCAGGGTGCGGCTTCACATGCACCCGGGGAAAAGCAGGTCCCTCACCCGCAAAAGGCGCGGGTTCGGGATGACAAGATTGGATGAAGGCGCGGGTTCGGGATGACAAGATTGGATGAAGGCGCGGGTTCGGGATGACATGAGTAGAGCGTTTACTCACTGTAGGCGCCAGGGGGAGCGTTCGGGCCAGTGGCGCATGGCTTCGGTGGCCCAGGCGGTGGTTTTGTCTTTGTGACATTCGGTGCAGGGGTTGGGGATTTTGTATTTGTCGGTCATGTCCGGCGTGATAAAGGCGAAGGTGTGAGCGCGGACTTTTACGTCGGCGATGGTGGTGGCGATTTTCGGCATGTGGCAGGCGATGCAACTGCTGCCGGTGGAGTTTTTTTTGTGGTGCGTGTGCTCTTCGAGTGTGGCGGTGCGCGGGCCGTTTAGTGAAAGCGGACTGTGGCAGTCGAGGCAGATTTGATCGCCGGGTTTGCGGAGTTGCGCATAGTTATCGGTGCCGTGGACATCATGGCAACTGAAGCAGGTCACGCCACGGCGATACATTACGCTTTGCACGAAATCGTTGCCCTGCATGCGATTCTTGTGGGCGGTGCCGTCGGGGAAATGGGTGAAGGTGGCTTCGCCCAGCTTATGATCTTCGAGCTGCCAATAATCGCGCAGGTTTGAACCCGGTTGGTAGCCGACGGGCCAGTCGTAATATTTGCCTTCGACGGGACTGGTGAGCGGGCGTCCCTGCGAGTGGCACTGAATGCAGGTGTCGCTGGCCTGGACGTAGTCCATGTTCGCAGGATTCAAAATGTTTGCGCGGGTTGGATGCGTTGCGTGTTCACTGCCGGGGCCGTGGCAGCGTTCGCAGCCTACGTTCCACTCCGCGACCTGCTTCGTGTGAATGTCGTAGCCGACGGAGTGGCAGCCGTCGCAGGTGGGGCCGGTGGGCCGCTGCATGTTGTCGGGAGGATAGAACGGCACCCACCAGTCGGCGCCGTTGGGAACGAAATAGGGCCGCCAGACTTTGTTGATGACGTCCCACTGCGCGGGCTCGGGATAGTAGTCGTCTCCGATTTTCGTGAAGTAGCGCTGCTTCCAGACGCTGCCGTAGACGAGAGCGACCTGGTCCTTAGTGAACTTGGAGATCTTATTTGTGGAGAGGTCGGGGATGATGACGTTGGAGGATTCGCGCGGATCGCGAACGACATTGGCCATGGGCGTTTTGCGCCAGTGTTCGTAGATTTGCGCGTGGCACTTCTGGCAGGAGGCGGAGCCGGTGTAATGGGCTGATCTGATCGCGGCTGTTTGCTGCGTGCGCTCTTCGCTGGTTAAGTTGCGCAAGCTGCGGATGTAGAGGACCAGCTTCCAACTGTCGTCGGACTGCTCGTCGTGGGGCTTGGCCCAGCCGGGCATGCCGGTGAGCGGAACGCCGCTGCGGATGATGTAGCGGAGCTGGCCGTCGGTGAGATTTTGCGTTTGCGGCGCGCGGAGGTCGGGGACCCTCGGATAGAGATTGCGGCCGACGTTGGATTGGCCGGAGCCGTCCGGGGCGTGGCAGACGGCGCAGCGGTCGATGTAACTTTCGCGCGCGTCTTTCAAGACGTCGGGAGTAGGCTTCCACGGATTGCCCTCGAGGCGCGCATTGCGTGGAATGGCGAAATTGCGCGCGGCGCGGGCGACAATTGTTTCGAGGCGCGAAGGTTCGGCAGCGGTGGTGAAGCCGTGCAATAGGATGCGCACGCCAAAATAGGCCGCAACAACAAGTACCGCAGCTACCAGGAGTAGAACGATTTTCTGGAATTTCACGCAGAGCCCCTTTTGCGACAGAGCACATTAGATGCCACCGCGCGGAAGGGTGGGCGTAAGAATCAGGATAACATTTCGGTGGAATTTCCCAAGCGGGGTGAGCTGTAGTTGGTCGGAGCTTATTCGTAGAGCCAGTTTGCTTGCAATCTCTAGAGAAGCTTTAACAATTCATCGACTGTCAAGTCAGCGGTGTTGAGAATCGTTCGAAGAGTGCCGACCCGGAGATTCTTGTGATCCGGGACGACGACACGAGCCGGAGGATTGCCACGACGGAGAATGATGTGGCTTCCACGCTGGCGCTTCACAACGAATCCGACTTTCTCCAGGGCGCGAACCAAAACACGCCCGGAGAGATCCGTCGGGATTTTGGTCATGGGAGAGAGGTGGTGACTTCGACGTATTCGCGATCGGCTTCAACAGGAATTGCCTCACCTGCTTCGCGGACGTCTTCTAGATAGAGCTCAATGGCCTCTTCGATATTCTTTAGCACTTCCGCGCGTGTATCGCCTTGTGACACACATCCAGGCAATGCCGGAACTGTGGCAACGTAGCCGCCATCACTCTCGCGTTGAAGAACCACAGTGTATTTCATAGTGGCAACCTAAGTATATCGGCTTTCCTGTTCATGGTATTCCCATGATCCATAAAGGTAAAGCCGCCGCGCGAGCGAAAGGCGCCCGCGTCAGGAGGCGAACGCTACAAGTGGAGATGAGCGAGGCGGGCTTCGGCGGCGGCGAGGGTTTCTTCTTTTTTGCAGAAGGTGAAGCGGACCTGGGAGGCGCCGTCCTGGGCGCTGTTGTAGAAGCTGGAGCCGGGGACGCAGGCGACGCCGATTTTTTCGACGAGGTATTTGGAGAAGGAGACGTCGCGGGAGCCGGCGGGGTATTTTGCTTCGTCGAAATGGAAGCGGGAGATGTCGGTCATGATGTAGTAAGCGCCGCGGGGTTTGTAGACGGTGAAGCCGGAGGCAGTGAGGATTTTGAGGAGGCGCTCGCGCTTGGCGGCGTAGGTGGCGGCGAGCTTGTCGTAGTAGGACTGCGGCGATTTGAGGGCGAGGGCGCCGGCTTGCTGCAGCGGGGCGGCGGCGCCGACGGTGAGGAAGTCGTGGACTTTGCGGATGGCTTGGGTGGCGTCCGGAGGAGCGAGGGCCCAGCCGACCCGCCAGCCGGTGACGCTGTAGGTTTTGGACATGCCGTTGATGACGATGGTGCGGTCGCGCATGCCGTCAATGCGGGCCATGGAGATATGTTCGGTGGAATCGTAGAGGATGTGCTCGTAGATTTCGTCGGTGATGCAGAAGGCGTTCCAGCGGACGCAAAGATCGCGAATGAATTCGAGTTCCTGCCTGGTGAAAACTTTCCCCGTCGGATTGTTGGGCGTGTTCAGGATGATGGCCTTGGTGTGCGGGCCGAAGGCGGCGGCTAATTCCCTTTCGTCGAAGGACCAGGTGGAGTTTTCGTTGGCGGGTGGCCGCATTTTGACGAAGCGCGGCGCGGCGCCGGAAAGGATCGCGTCGGGACCGTAATTTTCGTAGAAGGGTTCGAAGACCACGATCTCGTCGCCTGGGTTGATGATGGCCATCATGGCGGACATCATGGCTTCGGTCGAGCCGCAGCAGATGGTGATTTCGCGCTCGGGGTCGTAGGTGGCATGTTGGGTGCGGGCAAATTTTTCGACGACGGCGTCGCGCAGCGGCTTGGCGCCCCAGGTGATGGCGTATTGATTGATGTCGTCGGAGATGGCCTGGCGCGCGGCTTCTTTTATTTCCTCGGGCGCGGCGAAATCCGGGAAGCCCTGGGAGAGATTGACGGCGTTGTGCTTCATCGCCAGACGGGTCATCTCGCGGATTACGGATTCGGTGAATTGCTCGGCCTTGGCGGAGAGCATGCGGCGGGCGAGGTGGGTCATGTTGGTTTCGGGAGCGGACATTGGGAGATTGTAGCAAAGTGGAGCAGAGGGAAAAGAGTTTTACCACAGAGGACACGGAGGCACAGAGAAGAAAAGGCCGGACGGAATAAGAATTTACGCAAAGTGGGAGAAGAGGAGACGCAGAGGACGCAGAGAAGAGAGTCCGACGATTGGCGGTTGAACTTGGGTGGTGAGTTTTCATGCTCAAAAGCGGTGGCAGAGCCACCGCACTCCAAGGTAAGAGGGGCTAGCGGGTTTGGGCGGACAGAAACGAGGTAGATTTTGGGGTGGCGGCGGAGACGGTGGACTTGGGCGTTTCGCCGTAGAGGGCGCGATACATGTCGGTGTTGCGCAGGACGATCTGGACGTATTCGCGCGTTTCGGTGAAGGGGATGGATTCGACGAGTTCGGGGACTTCATCGTAGGTGCGCTCGGATTTCCAGAGGGCGATGCGATCTTCGCCGGCGTTATACGCGGCGGCGGCGTATTCGGGGCCGCCGGTGGCGCGGGTGAGGTTGGCGATGTAGAGCATGCCGAGTTCGATGTTGATGTTGGGATCGAAGAGCGAATTTTTGGTGTAGCGGATTTTGCGTTCTTTCGCGAGTATGCGCCCGGTCTTGGGCAGAATCTGCATGAGGCCGATGGCGTCGGCGTGGGAAACTGCGTCCGCCTGGAAGGTGGATTCCTGGCGGATCAGGCCGGCGGCAAACATGGGATCGAAATTGTTGCGTTCGGCTTCGTGGCGAATGGCCGCTTCGTAAGGGAATGGGAACAGAACTTTCCAGACGTTCGAAGGAACTTCGGAGAGTTTGCGGGAGTCGAAATTCGGAACGGCCATGCGGCCGTAGGCCATGCCGGTGGCGAAATGACCCTGGTCGAACGCGGCCTGCGCGGCTTCGACGATATAGCGCGGAGAAGCGGTTGCTGCGTACGCGGCTTTCAGCTCCAGTTCGGCGGAGGCGTCAAAGGCGATGGTGCGAAGGGCCTGCGCGCGATTCCAGCGGTCGGCGACGAGCGGCGCGATGGGTTCGTCGAACGGACGAAGCGGCGGCGACGCGGGAATTTCGGCGAGCGCGTCGGCGGGATCGGGATCGGCGGGTGCAAGCTTCGCGAGGCGCACATCCGCCGCGTGAGCAAAATACGTGGACGGAAAACGGTCGGTGGCCTTTTCATAGAAGGCTCGGGCGCGGCCGGGATTTCCGCTGCGCTCGGCGTTGCGGCCGAGCCAATAGAGGGCATTGACCGCAGTACCCGTCGAGGGATACTTGCGCAAGAAATTGATCATCTTCTCGTCGGCAAACGGCTGGCGCTGGATGTAGGCGATCCACGCGAGGCGCCATTCAGCGTTCTGGGCATGCCGGCCGCCGGGAAAAACGTCAAGCACGCGCTGGTAGTAGTTCCCTGCTTTCGTCCGATCGAGTTCCACCCAGTAGTAATTGCCGGCAGCCATCAAGGAGTCTTCGGTCCAGCGACTCTGCGGATATTTCTCGGCATTTTTTTCGATCGCCGTGAGCATTTCCGCTTCTTTCTTGTCGGAGCGCCAGGCCTGCGAAAGGTCGTAGAGACGCTCGGCATCGGCTTCGGGATCGCTGACGGCAAGTTTCACGAAGAGGCCGGGAGCGGGCTTCGGATGCTGGCGGCACTCGGCCGCGCGAAGTAAGGCACGCTGGCGGATGGGATTCTCGGGGTCCTTGAGAATCGTTGCGAGCTTTTCGTATTCGGTGCGGGCTTCGTGCCACTTGTGCGCGTCGTAGAAAATCTGCGCACGCTGATCCTGCATCTCGCCGGTGGCGTAGGGAAATTCGTTGTGCAGTTGCTTGTTGAGGCGAGGAAGGGCGACGGCCGCGTCTTTTGCTTCATCGGCGAGAGGATACTTGTAGAAAAGCGCCTGGTAATCTTTCGCGGCAGGAGCAAATTTGTGCGCGGCTTCTTCAGCGTGGGCCCGGGCGAGAAGCAAATTGGGTTTCGATCCGGTCGCGCCGTAGGTAGCGAGCGCGTCGAGGGCATCCTGCGGTCGGCCGATGGCATCGGCAGCGGAAGCGTAGGCTTCAAGAACCTGTTCCTTGAACGCAACGCCGGGGTAATCCTTCAGGATTTGCGCGAGGTCTTGAGCGGCGGGAGCGTTCTTACCCAGCGCGCGCTCCGTTTGTGCGGTCCAGAAGAGAGTGTATTCGTAGAGCAAGGTGTCGGGCTTGGCCTTTTGCAGCCAGTTGAGGGCTTGCTGCGCGTGATTTTTCGAATAGTCGTCGTAGCCGAGAGCGAGGGCGGCGCGCTGTCCCCAGACGCTGGAACTATTTTTGTTCGCGAAGGCGGCGAGCTTTTCGTAGGCGCCGGGGGTGCCGCGATGAAGATCGCGGGCGAGCAGAGCGAGTTCTTTTTGTGCCGCGGCGTCTTCGGGAGTGGAAGCGTCGAGAGCGGGAGAGGTCGTGTCCGGTTTGCAGCCGGTGGCGCACGCGGGAGATTTCGGATGAGTGGGTTTCTTCTTTTTCTTTTTAGTCTGAGCGGAGAGATCGCCGGCGCAGAGAAGAGAGAGGACAAGGAAAAGAAGGGAGAAGAGTATGGCCCAGGATCGGGGAGCTACGGACAGTTTTGTGGCGTGGCCATGGAAACCCTCAGGCCTGAAGGCCTGAGCTACAGGTCGGCGGGCGAGAGCCTCGCGGCGGATGGAGTTACCGCGATTTTCCGGCGGTGGCGTAGGGATATTCGCCGAGAGCGTTGGAATCGCCGTCGGCAAGAATTTCCACCATCCAGCGATAAAAGTAATCCACCGGGTGGTCCATGATGGGTTTGAATCTACGATCGTATTCTCGATGAGCTTTCTCAATGTCGTCTTTCAGTCGGATGCAGATATCTCTGTTCTCGCGTCCCAGTCTAACCTGTTCCGGTCTTAACATTTTAATATCCTGCATGGATACTTTCGCAACGCGATTTGCGCGGCGGTGAAGCTCTTGTTCCTCAGGAGTCAACTGGTTGACGTTGAAGTCGGCTTCCGAAATGGGGCCTACGTCGGTGACGTGGAGCTCGGTTTCGACACGGGGCTCGGGGGCCGGTTCGACGCGGGGATGGGGAGCTGGAGCGGCGGCTTTGGGTTCTGGGTAGCTGGGAGCCGGGCGAGCGGGAGGAGCGGAAGGCTCGGGAGCGACGCGGCCCATAGCTTCGGTGATTTTTTCTTCGAGAGGGCTTCTCGGGCCGGGCTGGAGGGCCATAGCCGTGAAGCGGGTTAGAACTTCGAGGGCGGCGGCAAGCGACGCGGCAGCAGTCTGGGCGCGAAGCATCGGGGGAAGCGCGTTGGTAGGCTTGCTGCTGGAGCAGGCCGCAACGATATCGTTGATGGACTGCTGAAGCTCCTCGCTGGTGCGCTGAATGCGCTCGAGGTTGTCGCGGAGAGCGCGAGCAACGGCTTGTTCGACGACGTTGGATTCAGGTGCCATACCCGTTCTAGGGGGCGTTTTGCCCGATGTTCTCCCGTTTTGCCATTGTGGGGTGCTGGCGAGGGAGCGTCAACGGCTAGGGGGAGAGGGTGTGACTAAAAGGATGATGAGGAATTGGGGGAGGGGCGGAGCAGTCGGTAATCCGCTAATGAGGAAATGCTGGTCCGCGGCCGAAAGCCTTGTGGGGCAAACAGATAGCAGCGATCGGATAACAGGAGGCAAGAGGTGGCGCGGTGAGGTTTTGGGCGGGCCGCTTATTTGTCGAGGGCCTTGGACATCAGGTAGCGGGGGTGATCCGAGAAGCCGCGGCGGCGGTAGAGTTCGATGGCGGGGTTGCCGTGAGTGACTTCGAGGTGAAGGAATTTGGCGTTGTGTTCGCGCGAGGCGGTCTCGGCGAGGTCAAGAAGTTGGGTGCCAACGCCCTTTCCGCGATGCGCAGCTTCGACGAAGAGTTCATCAATCCATGCGCCTTTGCCGCGGTATTCGAGGCTGTAGTCGAAGCAGATCACCAGGTAGCCGATCGCGTTGAGTTCTTCGCGGACGATGTAGATGACGCCGTAACTGGGATTCTGCAGAAGTTCGTTGAGATTCACGCGGACCGTGGGTTCGTGAAAGGGCTCCGACCATGGATCGTCCTCTTGCATATGGCGCATCATCAGAAGCAAGGAATCGAGATCTGCGGGAGTGGTACGTGTGATGGAGATGGGCATGAAATGCGGGGCCACCTTTGCAGGAAAAATGAAATTGGCGAGGAGGATCATACTACGGTTGGAAAATTGACAGCGAGGGCCAACGACCTCCCGGGCAGATGGCAAGGCTCGGCTCTGCACCCTGAGCAGGGCTATCCAAAGGTCGGAACGCCCAGCATGGACTTGCGTGGTAAAATAGAGGCTGAGGGGGCGACCCGGTTTCGACGGAAGCTGTCGCGTCCCGGAGGCATGCCGGGGGCCAACCACCCGTAATCGGCTGGAAACTAGAACTGCCAACAACAACTTGGCACTTGCTGCTTAATTAATTAAGCGCACGCTTCCCCGGGCTTTGCTCATGGGCCCGGCAAGAAGCGTCAAACAGTGAGCTGGCCCGAGCCTTTCGGTCCGTAAGGCTTGGGCGAGAACCATCGGACTAGCCAGCTGCGTTTCTTGCTCGTTCTAAGCGCGGAGGGCGAAACAAACGGAACTGAGATAAGCATGTAGGCTCCGTGGCGTAGCGCTTTTCGGACGGGGGTTCGACTCCCCCCGCCTCCACCATTCGCCTTCGCTCGCTTCCGCGAGCTACGGCGAACTGGTTCTCTTGCAAATAAACGCGCTGGTTCGACCAATCTTCCGAGGTGCGAGCGAAGGCGAATGCCCGCCGAAGCACTTAAAGCTGCAACGCAAAGCGATCCCTTGTAGATATTCATGTTCGGTTATATAACCTTCCAGTATCTCGCGAAGGCGGGCCGTGATGTGCTATGTCTATGTGCTCCGTAGCATCTCCTATCCCAAGCAAATTTACACCGGATTCACTCACGACTTACGCCATCACATGAATCAGCATAATTGCGGCCATTCGGCTCATACTCGGAAATACCTAACATCCGGGTCACTTCTCTGCTCTCCGGGTCGCGGAACACAGGTTGCGGTCCACGCTCGTGCCGACGTATCAACTTCGCCCGCCGCGGAGCGACCAGAGCTACTTTGATTTGGCCACGGCGGCTTCAACTTCATGAAGCAAGTGATCCAGATCCGCGCGTGAAAAATACCGGCCCGCTAGAACAACACTTTGGATCTTCCGGGTGTTCTTAATATCCTGCAGGGGGTTGGAGTCCAAAAGAACGAGATCGGCCCGCTTGCCCTTCTCAATGGTCCCCGTGTCCGCCAGACCCAAGTATTTCGCGGCGTTGGCGGTGGAAGCTTGCAGGGCTTGCATGGGCGTCAACCCGGCCTGCACCAGGAGTTCCAGTTCTTCATGCAAGCTGAAGCCGGGATATACACGCACGCCCGCGGCCGTGTCCGTTCCGACGAGAATGGGGACACCCGCCTTATTCATCTCGCCCACCATTTTCAATTCTGCCTGGAAGAATTTCTCCCGGTCCGCGACCGGGTCAGTCGACCAACCCTTCATAATGTCTCGCGTGAACATCGGCCAGATCCGGTCTCTCCAAGCGGCGGGAGCGTATTTTGCCAGGGGATCAGGGCCTGTATTTGTCTGTTCAATCAGCCATTCACCGCGCTCCCAGTAGAGAGTGGGGACCTGCCACGTCTGATTTTTTGCGAAGAGGGCTATCAGCGCCTTCGCTCGCTCAGGGTCGTAGGTCGAAAGGAATCTTCCTCGCCCGGGTCCCCGGGGCGCGGCCATCAATTCGTCTTCGACGGTCGAACACCCTTCGAAAACGCCGGTCAAATGTTCGACGCTCTTCTGCCCCGCGTTGGAGGCTTCTGTCGCGCGAACTTTATCCGGCACATGCCCGGCGAAAACAATGCCGACCTTTTTTGCCTCATCCGCAGCGGCGAAATATCCATCGCGGGGAATGAGGGACTGAATTTTAATGAAGTCCGCCCCGTTTTTCTGGAGATCGTCAACAATTTTCCGGCCGGCCGCCGCGTCTTTCACCGGCGCGGAACTGGGGAATTGTGGAACGGGCCCATCCAACATGGGACCGGCAATGATCATGCGCGGCCCGATAAGCTGGCCCGCGGCGATCCTGGCGCGCCACTTTTTTAGAGGCTCAAGGTCCCCGCCCATATCCCGCACGCCGGTAACGCCGTTGGCCACAAACAGGAGCGGGATGACTTTTTCATCCTCGGGAAGCCATTCGCCGAAGATTTCGTGAACATGCATATCCCAGAGTCCGGGGATCAGATATTTGCCGCGGCCGTCAACGATCCGGGCAGCCTTCGGAACGGATGTGGTGCCGCTCTTGCCGATCTGCGATATCTGATTGGCCTGAACGATTACCGTCATGTCCGCAAGGGCAGGCGTGCCGGTGCCGTCAATTACGTTTACATGGGTAATCGCAAGAATAGACTCTTGCCCGGTCACGACCGAGGTAACTGCAACTAAAAAAACAACAAACAACATAGACCGAAGAAATGTCTTCGACATCAACCACCTCGCAAGGTGGCGGATTCTACCCTCACCGGAACGGAATTACAAATTTCGCAAACTTCCTGTTCTCTAGGGCGACATCGCTGCTACTGTCCGCGGCAGTGACGACAGTCAGCTTCCCATGTGAGCGAATGCGTTGACCCAATTGGGAGACATCCGAAGCAGATGTGGAACTTAGCGGGTATGTTGAAAAGGCAAAAGATGGATTCCGCACTGTGGAATTCAGGAATTTGCCGGATTCCGAATGCAGGAAACCACCGGATTGAAAGCGAGTTTCTCTCCCGACAATAATTCCCGCGTACTTGGAGTACGCATGCCACAGCGAGACTCCCGGAACGAAAACTGAATCCCTGCCCATTTCCTTACGGGTGTGTCATGACTGTTGTGAGCTATGTAAGGGCCGCGTTTCAAATCCTTTTTTTCATTTTTCTTCGAGCGCATTCGGCTCGGGCATGGAATTCCCGTCTGCGAGAAATCGCGAACGGGCGAGGCCCCTCATTTTCCGGCAAGCGGCTTGCCTTCCAGCGGATTCTGCTGCTGACGCTGGCACACGCGCTGCTGGCGTTTTCTGCGTTGGCCACATGCAATGCGCCCAAGAATGCGATCGAGGCGGAGAACTGTCTGCCGGGAAATCCTCCGAGCCAGTGGTATGTTTCGGGAACTGGCTCGACGAACATTCAGGGATTTTCCACCGACATCAGCGTGAACGCGGGGCAGACTGTCGTTTTCAAAATCTCCACGACTGCCGTTGCGTATCGCATCGACATCTACCGAATGGGGTATTACCTGGGGCAAGGGGCGCGTTTGGTTGCGTCGATTTCGCCTTCCGCGACCTTGCCGCAAATTCAACCTGCATGCCTTACGGACAGTTCCACTGGTCTGACCGATTGCGGCAACTGGGCCATATCGGCTTCCTGGGCAGTGCCGACCACAGCGACATCGGGAATTTATCAGGCGTCGCTGGTGCGATTGGATACCGGGGAGATCGGGCAGATACTTTTTGTTGTGCGGAACGATTCCAGCCATTCCGACATTCTGGTGCAGACTTCCGACCTCAATTGGCAAGCCTACAACAATTACGGCGGCAACAGCCTTTACTCAGGAAACCCGGCTGGACGCGCTTACAAAGTCAGTTACAACCGGCCGTTCAACGTGCCGAATTTGAATGCGTGGTTTTTCGCCTCCGAATATCCGATGCTTCGCTGGCTGGAGGCGAACGGCTACGACGTTACGTACTTTAGCGGCGTGGATACCGACCGCAACGGCGCGCTGATCAAGCAGCACAAAATTTTCATGCCGGTGGGCCACGACGAATATTGGTCGGGCGGGCAACGCACCAACACGGAAGCGGCGCGAGCGGCCGGCGTGAACCTGGCATTTTTCAGCGGCAATGAAATCTACTGGAAGACGCGGTGGGAACCGAGCATTGATGGGACAAATACGGCGTACCGGACGCTGGTTTGTTACAAGGAGACGCTGGCGAACGCGGTGATTGATCCAGCGGACCCTCCGATATGGACAGGCATATGGCGGGACCCGCGGTTCAGTCCGCCGGCTGATGGCGGCCGCCCGGAGAATGCGCTGACCGGCACGTTGTTTGGAGTGAGTTCGCCCCGGAATGATCCGATCACGGTGCCGCAGGCTGACGGCCGAATGCGTTTTTGGAGAAACACCAGCATCGCGTCGCTCGCTTCCGGCCAAGTGGCGACGTTGCCAGCTGGTGTGCTCGGCTACGAGTGGGACGTGGACACGGACAATGGATTCCGTCCGGCTGGGCTGGTTCCGCTTTCCACGACCACCCTGAACGTTTCGACGTGCGTAATGGGCTACACCATCGCGAGTTGTACGGCCACGCATCAGCTGACGCTGTACCGTGCTTCGAGCGGAGCGCTGGTTTTCGGTGCGGGCACGGTGCAGTGGTCGTGGGGATTGGACAGCAATCACGCGATTTCCGGCACTCCCACCGACGTCAACATGCAGCAGGCGACGGTAAATCTGCTGGCGGATATGGGAGTGCAACCCGCGACATTGCAGGGTGGCCTGGTTCCTGCGAGCGCTTCCACGGATACAACACCACCACGATCGACGATAACTTCCCCCGCTACGGGAACCAGAGTCTCGGCAGGCAGCTCTCTCACCGTTTCTGGAACGGCGGTGGATTCCGGTGGCGGCGTCGTGGGAGCGGTCGAAGTTTCTCTGGATGGAGGAAAAACCTGGCATCCCGCGACTGGCAGAGAGAACTGGAGCTACCAGGCCACATTTGGTTTCAGCGGGACTCTGAACGTGTTGAGCCGGGCGGTGGACGACAGTGGCAATATCGAAACACCCGGCCCGGGTGTCACGGTTACGGCCGCTCCGCAGAATTGCCCGTGCACGATCTGGTCGAGCGCGGCCGCGCCGGGGACTGCCGATGCCGGCTCGTACTCTCCGCTGGAACTTGGTGTGCAATTCCATGCGGACACCGACGGCTACATTACCGGCGTGCGTTTTTACAAGAGCGCGGCCAACACCGGCACCCATGTGGGCCACCTATGGAGTAACTCCGGCGCGCTGTTGGCGAGCGCTCCTTTTACGAATGAAAGCCCGTCCGGTTGGCAGCAGGTGAACTTCTCGAATCCAGTGGCTATAGCGGCGAACAATTTATATGTGGCGTCCTACCAGACCAGCGTGGGGCATTTCAGCCTGGACCAGGGATACTTCACGACGTTCGGGGTGGACAATGCGCCCTTGCATGCGTCGGCGGATATCAGCGGCTACGCGAACGGTTTGTACGCGTTCACCAGCAGCCCGGCTTTCCCGGCGAATACTCTGAATGCGTCCAATTACTGGGTGGACGCGGTCTTCAACTACAAAGCTGGGGCAGGATCCACTCTCGGCGTCAGCACGGCCTCTCTTCCCAACGGAACGCAATCCGTGGCGTATAACCAGAGTCTTGCGGCCACGAGTGGCACGATTCCGTATCACTGGTCTTTGATTTCAGGCGCACTGCCGCCCGGACTTGCACTTTCCGCCAGCGGAAATATTTCGGGCACGCCGGCTGCGGTTGGAACCAGCGGGTTTACCGTGCAAGTGACAGATTCCAGCACTCCTCAGCAGGCGGCGACTCAACCATTGAGTATCACCATCGTCGGGCCCGGCGGCGCGCAGCCGAACGCCCAGCTGATCGGCAATTATGCGTTCCGTTTTTCCGGAATGACCGGAAATAGCAGCGCGTCGTCCACTTTGGCCGCCGTCGGCAGATTCACCGCGGACGGAGGCGGCAACCTTACCAACGGCGAAATGGACATCAATGCTGTCGGTGGCGGAACCGCCGCGCAATCGCTCACCGGGACCTATTCGATCGGAGCAGACAATCGAGGAATGATGACGCTGAATTTACCGGGCGGCTCAACGAAGCTGGCCTTTGCGATGCTGGCCAACGGCAACGCGCTGTTTATCGAGTTCGACGCCTCCGGCGGCGCGGGAACGATCGGCTCCGGCACCATCGAAAAAGCAGATGCGGGTTCGTTCAGTACAGCCAGTATCGCGGGCGACTACGCGTTTGGCGCGGCTGGTTCTGACAATGCAAACAATCGCGCGGCGATTGAAGGCCGTTTCACTTCGAACGGGACCGGTGTTTTTACCAACGCCGCGGGCGACTTGAACGGTTACGGCACGGATTACGCGATGAACTTCACGACCGCGAGTTACGCCGTGTCCGACACTTCGACCGGCCGAGGCGCGATGAATCTCTCGTTCACGTTCGGCGGAATACCAGCAAGTTTGAATTTTGTCTTTTATGTCGTGAATTCAGGAAAGCTTTTTGTGATGGAGAGCGACCCGGTTACGACCGCGACCCCGCTGCTGAATGGCTCCGTGTTGCAGCAGCAGACTCCAACGACGGGATTCTCCAACTCCTCGCTCAGCGGCAACATGGTGATTTATCTTACGGGCCTTTCTTTGTGCGGCAGCGGGCCCGGCGTGCCCAAAGCGGTTGCGGGCTTGCTCACAACGAACGGCAACGGTGGCCTCTCGCTGACCTACGATGAGAATTACTGTCATGCACCCAATTCCGTCAGCGGCGCGGCGGGAACGTACAGCGTGGCCAGCAATGGGCGGGCAGCGATCACCATTGGCGGATATAACCTCGTCGCCTATCTGGTGAACTCAGATCAGATGATTCTCTTCGTTTCCGATGCCAATGTTTTGTTCGGCTATGGCGAACCGCAGAGCGTCACAACTTTCACCAATGGAGCGCTGGAGGGCCTTTATGGAGGATACGCCACCAACCCCGTGGGATTCGGAGTGAATGTTTTCTCCGGCGAGTTCAGTGCGGACGGCGGAACTCCCACGGGCAATTTTACAGGCGTCGAGGATATCGGCGCCTCAAGCGGAACCAGCCCTGGCACATCTTTCCATGCCACTTACTCGATTTCCCCCTCCCCAACGAATGGAAGAGGCACGATGACGATCAATTCCGGCGCGGGAGGTACCGCCGTGATTTACATGATCTCCCCAACAAAATTCGTGGCCGTGCCACTGAGCGATCCGAATCCGGCCGTCTGGGACTTCGAACAATCCCCGAATCCCGTGCCCGCAATTTCTCTTTCATCTCTTTCGTTGATTCCCGCGAGCGTCACTGGCGGAAACTCCTCCACTGGCACGGCGACAGTGAGCGGGCCTGCCCCGTCGGGCGGCGCTCAAATTTCGCTCTCCAGCAACAATCCCGGCGTGGCCATTGTTCCATCGAGTGTGACCATCGCCGCCGGAGCCACCAGCGCGACATTCAACATCAGTACCGCAACGGTCTCTGCCTCGACTGCGGTGACAATCTCTGCGATTTACGCTGGGGTGACCCAGTCGGCAGGGCTTACCATCACACCGGCACCGCCTCCACCACCCAAGCTAGCTTCGTTATCGTTGAATCCTTCGAGCGTCGTTGGAGGAGTGCAATCTTCGACTGGCACCGTAACGTTGACCGGGCCCGCCCCCGCAGGTGGCGCGCAGGTTTCTCTTTCAAGCAGCAACGGCGCAGCTAGTGTGCCTTCGAGCGTGCTTATTCCCGCCGTAGCGACCAGCTCGACCTTCCAGGTCAGCACATCGATCGTTCTCGTTTCCACTTCCGCCGCAATCTCGGCGATCTACAACGGTACAACTCAGACCGAAACACTTGCTGTAACGTTTTAGCAATGCACCGGCACTTACCGAGATGCCGTCACTTCAATTCGTCGAGAGCGCCGATCAGGTTTGGCCGGTTCCCGCTGGGCGTACTCGCGTTGAAAGATGCTCTTTCCGCATTGATCCAACGTGGTGCAATGGCAGTTTTGCGTCATTTTCTTGAGCAAGCTGCGCATCGACTCGACCCCGGCCATGAGGGCGTCCAGCTCTTTGAGTTTTTTGCGGGACAGGTTTTGCCAGCGTCTTGAGGCGCGCGTTTCGCTGCGAAAACCGAAGAAGAGTTGCCGGATTTCCTGAAGCGTGAAACCCGATTGGCGTGCGCGTTGGATGACGGCGAGCCGGTAGAGCACGGTAGCGTCGTAGCGCCGGCGTCCACTGATGCGCTGGCCGGGAAGCAGCACGCCGATTTTTTCGTAATAACGAATGGCAGAGGGTTGCAGCCCTGCCTGACGCGCCACCTGGGAGATTGTGAATTGCGCCATGGCTTCATTCTAGGAGGCGGCCAGCTGGATTTCCACCCGAAGTGACAAATTATTTACAAAAATGCCGCTTCTCTTAAAGCGCACTTTAAGTTGTAAGTTGGAATGGAGAGGGGCGGAGCAACAAGGTCGCCGCTTCAGGAGAGCTGCAATGAGAAAGGTTTGTTTACTGGTTACAGTCTCGGCCGGGCTGATTTGCGTAGGGGTCGCGTGCGCCCAAACGGAAAAACCGGACAGTAATGCGGCTGCGGCGCAAGCCGGCCTTGCGGCGCATCCCGATAAAACGACGGGCGATGCGGCTACTCTTGATGCCGGAGCCGAAAAACGCGCGTTGCTGATCTTCCTGAAGTCCGTGGAGAAACAGATCGTGTCCGCGGCTGACGCGATGCCGGCCGTCAAATACGCTTTTGCTCCGGAGGACGGCGAATTCAAGGGCGTGCGAACGTTTGGCCAACAGGTGAAACATCTGGCGGCTACCAATCACATTCTGGCGGCGGCTGCGCTTGGCGAGGAGCCGCCACCCGGTGCGGGCGACGAGGCTGGCCCCGAATCGGTGAGGACAAAAGCGGAGATACTTAGTTATTTGAACGAGTCGTTCGCGCATCTGCGCAAGGCGATCGATGCAATCGGCGAGAAAAACGTGGTGGTCAAATCTTCGCCGATATCGCCCCTGCCGGCGAAGGCCACGACTCCCCTGGGGCTGACAGTGGAGGCCATGATCCACGCGTTCAATCATTACGGACAAATGGTTGCGTACCTGCGGATGAACGGCATCGTGCCGCCGGCAAGCCGCCCATAAGGCAGCGACTTTGGGTGTCGGGAAAAAATCGAAATGGAGCGAGTAATGCGCCGGAAAAACAGAGAGGTCACACATGCCTGACGAAATTCCGATTGCTTGCGGTTTGACGGACGCAGAATTCCGGAATAGGGAGGCGCTCCTGTTGGTGCGTTTCAAGTCCGCTGCGCCTTCAATCACGGAACTTCCGGATGGGTACGCGTTCCTCGCGCCGGGAGAAAAAACGTGGATAGCGCTTTTGACGGAATTGATGGTGGCGGAGCGCGAGTGCTGCCCGTTCATGCGGTTTGAGTTGACGGCGGAGCCAAACAGGGGACCGGTGACGCTGTCCGTGACCGGACCTCCCGGGGCGAAGACGTTTTTGAGAAAACTTCTGTGCAGTCCCGAAGAGTCTGTCCAAAATGCGAGCGACTAAGTTAATAAGGCAATCGCGGATTTTCTTCCTTTAAGGTGATGCCGCTGCGCCTCAAAGCAATCATTTGAGTTGCCAGATTGATGATGCGATCCGCTGCTTGCTCGACGGAAACACCACGGGCATGAATGTTGGAGATGAGGTTTCGATCCGCGTCCGTGTGGCCAGAGCGGGGAGCATAGGCCATATAAGCAGAAAGGCTTTCCGCGGTGGCGAGGCCGGGGCGTTCTCCGATCAGCAGGACGATCACGCGGGGCAAGAGAAGATCACCGACGTCGTTCATGATGCCGACGCGGGCATAACGCACAAAGAACGACTGGCCGATGGGCCAACCTCGGACTCGCAGCCCTTGTTCGAGGAGTTGGAACAGAGAAGGTACCTGTGCGCGGACCGCAGCGCTGGACAGGCCGTCGCCGATCACAATGTGGATGTCAGGCGCTTTGGAGCAGCGTTGAGCGATCAAGCTCTTTGCGCTGTCGCTCAGAGTACGGCCAAGATCCGGTCGCAACAAATACTGCGATTTCGTTTCGGCCCTGCTGGAGACCTGGAAGAGGCCCCACCGCGCGACGAACTCGGGCGGAAAATCCTTTTGCAGGTCGCATTCCGTCCAGACCGCGTCGACGGCGCTCGCGTGCGCGCTGCGGAGCTCAAGCGACATTTTTGTGGAATAGGCGGCGCCCCGCTCCACAAAAATGCGCGCGGGAGTGCGCTCCCTGATTTTGCGGACAATCTCCGGCCACGCAGGGGGCGAGGAAAGTTTGTCGTCGGCGTCCATAGTTCAACTCAGACGGGCGAGGCGGATGTAGACAACAACCCTTCGAGGCCATTCAATAGTTTTTGTCTCTTGCCGGCATCGAGCGCCATCGGCTCGCCATTGCGGTAGATGCCGTTTTGCTGGAGCCAGGCGAGGAATTCCGGCGCGGGGCGCAGGCCGAAAATTTTGCGAACCGCCAGGGCGTCGTGAAAACTGGTGGACTGGTAGTTGAGCATGACGTCGTCCGCTCCAGGCACGCCCATGAAGTAGTTACAGCCGGCGGCGGCAAGAAGAAGCATGAGGTTGTCGGCGGAGTTTTGATCGGCGACGGCGTGATTGGTGTAGCAGACGTCGCAGCCCATCGGGAGTCCCAGCAGTTTCCCCATGAAGTGATCCTCCAGGCCGGCGCGAATGATCTGGCGCTCGTCATAGAGGTATTCCGGCCCGATGAAACCGACGACGGTGTTAATCAGGAAGGGATCGAAGGCGCGAGCGACACCATAGGCGCGCGCTTCGAGCGTCAGTTGATCGACGCCGTGATGCGCCTCCGCGGAGAGTGCGCTTCCCTGCCCGGTTTCGAAATACATCACGTTGTCGCCTACCCAGGAAACATTGCGCGCGCGATGATGCTCCAGAACGCGTTCGCGGCCCTCCCGCAGCAGGGAAAGATTTATCCCAAAACTGGTATTCGCCGCCTGGGTGCCCGCGACTGACTGAAAGAGCAAATCAAGCGGCGCGCCGCGTTCCAGACAGGCCAACTGGGTGGTGATGTGGGCGAGGCAACAGGCTTGCGTTGGAATCGCAAACGCAGTAATCAGGCGATCGAGGGCTTTCAGGATTGCCGCGACGCCTTCGACGGAGTCTGTGGCGGGATTCACGCCAATCACGGCGTCTCCGCAGCCATACATGAGACCATCAAATGCCGTTAGCAAGATTCCGCCCACGTCGTCGGACGGGTGGTTGGGCTGCAGACGAATGCCGAGGACGCCGCGCTCGCCGATGGTGCTGCGGCAGCGCGTGATGTTGCGAATTTTGGACGCGGCGAGCACCAGATCTTTGTTGCTCATCAGCTTCGCGGCGGCTGCGGCCATTTCCGGAGTGATGCCCCATTTGAGGCACTTCAAATCCGCCTCGGTGGTTTGCTGATCGAGGAGGAATTCCCGAAAATCGCCGACAGTCATGCTGCGGAGCGGCCGAAACGCGGCGGAATCGTGAGAATCGAGAATGAGGCGGGAAACTTCGTCCGTCTCGGGAGGGATTAACGGATTTTTCAGCAGGTCGACCAGGGGAAGATCGGCGAGAGCGCATTTGGCAGCCACGCGCTCGCGTTCCGAAGCAGCGGCGATTCCGGCAAGTTGATCGCCGGATTTTTCTTCGTTCGCCTTCGCGAGCAGTTCGCGCAAATCGGAGAAGCGATAGCGTTCGCTCATAGCCGGTGCTGCCAGTATGGCTTTCCAAGAAGCTGAAGGAAAGCGGAAGAATTCTGCTGGAGAACCTCGATCAGTTTTTGTCGAGGGTTGCGGCGAGGGTGATGTCGCTCCCTGTCAACACATTTACCTGGCGCGACCAGTCGGCGCGTCCGGCGGCGTGCAGACGAAACGCGTGCTTTCCGGGAGCGACCGCGAGGATCGAAGGCGTGGAGCCCACGAGCTGTTCATCGAGATAAATTTCCGCGCCGGCGGGATCCGACTGAACTGTTATTTTCGTCGCGCCCGCCCCCGGAGTTTCGAACGTTTCGAGTTTGTTGTCTTTCAGCGCCGCTACAAATCCCGGATACACCATCCAGTGCCGCTGATCGAAGTGGATTTCGCGGTCGGGATTTCCCATCACTTGCAGGATCTGTTCGCGGGTCATGCCCGGAGTCAGCGTGGACTCGCTCGGTGCGGAGGGCCGAGGCTGGACGACGGGTCGCGGGGCAGCCACCGCCACCGGTGCGGCTGCGGGATAGGTGGTCATCGCGGGCGCGGGAGCAGGAGGCGGAGCAGCGGCCGATGCGGCGCGGCCCTCGGGCATGAACCACTGGTCAAATTCGCGGAAGACCGTCTCTTTGTCGGCGGTGGCGAGAACGTTGGCGGGAAATTTGAAGGAAAGAGTGGTCCACATGCGGCCCGTGCCGGCTTGCGTGGAGATGCCGCGGGCAGAGATCAAGGCGACGAGGATCGTGTCCGAACCCACGGCGATGGTAGTTACGTAGTAGCGTTCGCCGGCGGGGACTTCGTAATCCTGGTGGCCGCGAAAAAGCTTGTATTGAATTCCGTCGATGGCGCTGGAGGCAGGTTCGGTGTGGAGAAGTGAGCCGAAGAGGCCCGGGCGCTGGATCACCACGATCGTGCCGGCGCGGCGGATGTCAGTCTCTCCGCCAATGCCCATCAATTGCTTGCCGACCTGCGACGGCTGGTAGGTCTGCGTCAGGATCTGTTCGAGGACGATCCGGTCGTTCTGTTCGGCCGGCTTTTTTTGTGCGGCGGCGCCTGCGGAGAAAAGTGCGACAGCTAAGGCGAAAAGGCAAAGACGTTTCAACAAGGCATGTCTCCTGAAGCGCGGAGTAAGAGTGAGTATAGGGCGCAGGCCAAGCCCGCGACAAGTCTCGGAGCTCGCGCCATCTCTCTTGTTGCCGCGTGCTTTGCGCTAGCGCGAATCCACCGGCGGGCGAAACACGGAAACTTCGCCGGTGTCCGGCTGTGCCAGCCAGATGGTGCGGTCGGGATAGTAACGGAAAAGCTGGTCGTTCACTTCGCCGGGGAGATCGCGCGCCCAGATGACTTTGGAGGAATCGATATCGGCCGCGTTGAAGACCCATTCTTCATGGACGCTATGGTCAGGGCCATAGCGGACGAGGACCACGTGCTTCCCCGGCTTGGATTCGAGATCGAGCAGCAAATCGGCGCGGTCGGAAAGTCCCCACCCGCCCCAACCTTGCGAATCGCCGAGCCTTTGCGAAACCAGCAGAGAGACATCGACGACCAATGCAAGGAGGATGGCGCGGGAAAGAGCAGCGCCGATTGGGCGCCCGAAAATGCGCATAGTGCGCAGGTGGCGAATCGACTGCACGAGAGCCGCGAAGAGGATGGCGGTGGCCGGCGCGATGTAGTGCGGTCCGGGCCAGACCACGAGGCAATAGCCGAGCAGGACGGCTAACAAAGTAATGAGAAGCAGGCGGAATCGTGCGTCGCGGTTGAGAAATAAGACGCCGGGCAAGAGCAGCCAGCAGGCCGGCCAGAGGAAGGCCAGCGAGCAGTGCTCCCACTTGTCCTGGAAAACAGATTTGATCGTGGCCCAGGAGCGATCGTAGGCGAGCCGTTCGTACTGATTGTAGAAATTTTCCATCTCGGCGTTGTTGTAGTGAATCGGAGGTTTCGGCGTTTGCCAAACGAACATAGCGGCGCGGTCGTGGAGGCGCGCGTCATAGGCGTATGGGGGCAAAGCGGGGTGACCGGTGACGCGCCAGTTGTAGTAGGCCATCCAGCCTCCGGCAAGAAGCAGGATGACGCACGCAGGAATCACCATCAGACGAAGCGCAGCCCGCTGCGTCTCCATTTGCGGGGACTCGCGCCGAAGCCAGAAGAGTATTGCTACTGCAACGGGCAGGCAGAAAAAAACGCTTTCGTACGGGCGGCTGTTGAAAAGAATCGCGACGCCCAAGCCAAGTAAAATTCCCATTAGGAGGGATGGGCGGCGCTTCATGCGCCCAAATGCGCCGAGTACAAGCGCTCCACCGATGGCAGCGACCGCTCCGCCCCAATAGCTGTTTATCCAGTAGGAAGCGACGCACAGTCTGAGCGCGGCGAGAACTCCCGCGAGGAACGCCCATCTGGCAGGCATCCACGCCTGCAGCATCCAGACAAATGCCGCAGCCATCGCGGCCGCGCTGAGCAACACGCCAATCCACGGGTTGCCAAGCAGTTGGCCGAGCGCCAGCACTAGCCCCTGCGCGGGAGGATATTTTGAGGCGTAAGTGGGAAACCAGAGAACGTGAAACGTCTCGAAACTTCGCCAGATCGGGTGCGGCGGGTTCGCCAAGCGGCCATGGGCAAACGTGTCGCCCATCAGGAGATAGCTGAATTCGTCGTGAATGCCGGGATTGGGAACGGGAATCTGGCCAAGCAGCGCGAGACGCAGCGTGATCACGAAAAGAAACAGTACGGCGACGGCAATGAACTTATGAGCCGCAAAGCGGGAGAAAAAGCTTTCGATACCCGCAAAAAATCGTTCCGAAGCGCGAGGCAGAAGAATAGCCGGCAGCAAAAATGCGAGCGCGAGCAGAATCGTCATGGCTGGCTCGGAGAGCCAAGTGGGGGCGGAGGAATCCATCAAAGGTTCGGAAAATCAGCCGGATAAGAAACGCCAACGGGCGATTCAGGATTCTATTGTAGAGGATAAAGTCCAAAAATTAGGCGGCAAAAGGTCTTGATCAAACTGGGCCCGTCACCGGCAACTTTGTCGGTGAGGACAGAAAACAATTTGCGAATAAGGTTCATGGGCGAGTTGGCGAAACGTGGAGATCGAGAACAACCCGTGAGACGACTACGTGAGGCGCAGTACCGGAATGGGACAGTGTCAACGTTTTTGAACGGTTTATCTTGGTGGCTGCGGTACCAAAATATCTTGCGACCCTGCGCAAACATTCACAGAGCCGAACATTGGATTGGGTAAGAAATGGACCCACGGTCTGTATCGGTTAACTCCGTCCATTTTCTAGGAGATCCCGAAGGTTTGAGTAGTGGAAAAGGCAACTCGGAGACGGCTTGAACGCGGCGCGCAATCGGCCCGAAAAGTGGATAGTCCAAAATTCTTTTCGCCACCCCTCCTAATGGTTCACCTCATGCATGCCGATAACCATAGAGAAAGGGGTACAAGTCCATGAGTACACCCAACATTCGGCCCACGCCGTCTGCCAATCAGCGCCGCAGCCAAAGGATTCTGTTGGCGATACCGGTGCGTGTTTCCGGCAAGCGGGCGGACGAGACCCCTTTTGTGGAACACACGAAGACGCTGGTCGTGAACGCGCATGGAGCGCTGCTGGAACTGGAAGAGCCTGTCCGCGAAGGACAAGTGCTGAGCGTGAGGAACGTTACCACTGGAGAAGAAACCACCTGCAAGGTTGTGGATCTGAGCCCAGACACAAACGGGGTTGCTGAGGTTGGCGTGGAGTTTGCCCAGCCCAATCCGCGCTTCTGGCGGGTCTCTTTTCCGCCGACGGACTGGAGCGCGCGAAGCCCGGAAGCAAAACGATTTACATCCAGCCCCAGCGCTGCCCCGTTGCCTCCTCAGCCGAAGGATCCTGTAGCGAAGAAGTAGCACCCCCACAGGGGTATTCCCGCAAGCTCTGCCTGTTGTACCTGTCCGTTCGACCCCGCTCGTCTTTCTACCGGGCGAATTGCGCCGATATTTGGTATTTTCAGTCGGGGGCAAATATGAGGGAAAAACCAATGTGGCTGACTATCGGAGGAATTCTGGCGGCGGCAGCCCTGCTCGCTGTCGTCAGCGCAAATCTGCGCGGCGGAGACAAATCGCCGGCCGTCGGGACGCCGGCGCCGGACTTTACCTTGAATACACAAGAGGGCAAGCCCGTCAGCCTGCATGATTTCAAGGGCAAGTGGGTGGTGCTGTATTTCTATCCGAAGGATATGACCACCGGCTGCACCATCGAAGCCCACAATTTCCAGCGGGATCTTGCCAAGTATGAAGCGAAGAATGCCGTGATCCTCGGCGTGAGCATGCAGGACGAAAAGTCGCATCAGGAGTTTTGCGCGAAGGAGAGCCTGACCTTCAAGCTGCTCGCGGACACGAAGAAAGAAGTCTCCGGGAAATATGATTCGGTCATGAACTTCGGGGTCGCGCAACTTTCGGCGCGGCATACTTACCTGATTGATTCGAACGGAGTCGTCCGCAAAGTGTGGACCAGCGTGGATGTGAAGAAGCACAGCGACGATGTGCTGGCTTCGCTGGACGAACTGGAGAAGCCGGCGAGCTGAGCCCGGCGAAAAACTGACGGTGGTTTCAGGCTCCGGGATGCGCTAAAGTTTCGGAGCCTTTTCATTTGGAGGATGCAGACATGAAACGCAAAGTTTTTCTCCCCATGCTTGCGTTGGGAATCCTGGCATTCGGGCTCGCCCTGCGGGCGGGGGCGCCAAAAACGGAGACGGTCAGCTACAAGAGCGGCGACGAAACAGTGAGCGCCTATCTGGCGCTGCCGGATGGCGCGGGCAAGCACCCGGCGATCATCGTAATTCATGAATGGTGGGGTCTAAACGATTGGGTGAAGGAACAGGCGCAGAAGTATGCCGGGCAAGGATATGTAGCGCTGGCGGTGGACCTCTATCGTGGGAAAGTGGCGGCGAACTCCGATGAAGCGCACATCCTGATGCGCGGTTTGCCGGATGACCGCGGAATGCGCGACCTGGAGGCGGCGTTCGCGTACCTCTCTTCGCGTCCGGACGTGAATGCAGGAAAGATAGGCTCGATCGGGTGGTGCATGGGAGGAAGTTGGTCTATCAAACTGGCTGTAGACCAGCCTAAGCTCGCGGCTTGCGTGGTGAATTACGGATGGCTGCCGTCGGAACCGGCGTTGGTCGCAAAGATCAAAGCGCCAATACAGGGAAATTTCGGCGCGGACGACCAGGGCATCCCGCCAAAAGACGTGAAAGCGTTTGAAGCCGCGATGAAAGCCGACGGGAAGGTCGCGGACATCAAGATTTATGACGGCGCGGGCCACGCCTATCAGAATCCGAACAACACGCAGGGTTACCGTCCCGAGGCGACGGCGGATTCGAACCAACGCATCACAGCTTTCTTTCAAAAATATCTACACTAAGGAATTTCGAAACTGGCCCGGCAGCTCAGACGTTGGCGAGAACCTTCAAGCCGGGAACGCCAATCAATTTCTGATCTGAAGTAACCAAGATCAGATCGTGGGCGATGGCGGTGGCCGCAAGAAAGCGGTCCGCGGGGTCTTTGTGGTTGGGCAAAATGTAACGCATCTCGTGGACCACCTGCCAGGTTAAGTTCGCCTCCTCTAACTCCAAATCCTGAGACGTGCGGGCGAACCACACTGCGAAGTCCTCATGGAATGAGATTCTTTTCTTTTCCAAAAGAATCATTACCTCCCAAATACTAATCGGAGAGAGGTAGCGATCGTTGGCGGGTTCAGTTACCGCCTGGTGGACAACTGAACTCAATTTGTGCGGTTCTCGGAACATCCACAACCAGATATGGGTGTCGAGCAAGAACCGCATTTATTTTTTTTCCTCCGGGTCACCGGCGGCTTCCCAATCCGAAAGGTCCGAGATGGGGCCGACGATATCGCCGTGAATCGTCATGGAACCCACACCTGTACCAAGCTTGGGACCATGTTTGGTGGGCGCCGGGGGTGTTATTTGCGCGACCGGGTGGCCGAAGCGAGTGACGAGGACGGGCTGGCCGGTCTTCTTGACTTTTTCAAGGACCGCGAGGCACGTGGCCTTAAATTTCGAGATGGCGATTTCTTCCATGACGCTGCTCCTAACTTGAGGAAGGATAGCATACGTTTGGACTATAGTCAAACCATAGTCTATCTATGGTCAGACCATGGTCATATGTACCATATTCCTATATTTTTCATATGATTACGGTGGGCTCTGTCTAGAAAGTACTATGGTTCGTCGTCGCCGTCACCGGCTTCGCTCATGTCGTGATCGAGTGGCTTAGCGGAATCGATAACCGGGAGGCCGGCTTTCTGGAGTTCGCTGCTGAGTTTAGGGACTGAATTCTGTTTCAGGTCAGTCCAGCGCTTCATCAGCGAACTGAGTTGTTCGGCGAGCTCAGAGTAAACTTTGCTTGCCTGGGTCGTTGGGGCGGCATCCGCGGAATCGGTGATCCCCAGCAACTGGCCGAAGTGCTGATTGAGGGTGGAAAAATTCTCGGGCTGCTTTCCGCTGGGCGGAGTTCCAAAGAAAGTGCTGGTGGTCGCGCCGGCCAGTGCGGCGCACTGCTTGTCGAGATCCTCCAGCGATTCGGCCAACTTCCCTTTCGCCTTGCCTAGAGACTCTTTCAGTTGCGCGCGCACGGACTGCACCTGGCTCAACGCTTCGAAACTCTGATTCATTCCGGAGACGGCGCCGGCCTGCAGCGCGGCCTGGGCCTGCAAGTCCTGAAGAGGCGTCTTGATGCGCGGATCCATTTTTACTGTGAGCGGGTGGGTGAATTGCTTGCCATCCAGCGTCAACTTGATCGTGTAGCTTCCGGGCAGCGCCCAGGCTCCGAGGGGAAGCAACGGCGTATCGCGCGGAATCGCGGAGATGGGAAATTCCTTGTTGAGAGATTTCGGCGGCTCCCCATGCAGATCCCATACGAAACGGTGCATACCCTGCGCGGCGGAAAGAATTCGCGTGGGCCGCACCCAGTACATCGGAATCGGGTGTTCACCTGCAATTTTGTCCATGGCAGGCGGGGTGTCTGCGCTTGAGTAGCGGCGCACGATTGCGCCAGCGGAATCCAGAATTTCAAGGGTCACCGGGCCGTTTGCCGCGGCGGCAAGATAGTAGTCGATGATGGCGCCATCTGGCGGATTTTGTCCCGCGGGAGTTTCGGGCGGCAGCGGCGTATCGGGATTACGATTCCAGCGCCAGCGCAGCGCTTCCTGTGGCTGGAACAAAAATGCCGGGGATTTTGCAATCTGGATATTCATTTGGCGGAGAGGCGTGATGTTGTCGAGGATCCAGAAGGAGCGGCCGTGCGTGGCAACGATCAGGTCGTCTGCGTGAATGGCGAGATCGCGCATCGAGGTGTGCGGCAGGTTCAGCTGCAGCGCTTGCCACGAATCTCCATCGTTGAACGAAACGTACACGGACGTTTCGGAACCGGCGAAAAGCAAGCCTTTCCGCGCGGGATCTTCGCGCACGGCATTGATCGGGGCATTTTCGGGAAGCCCGGCGACAATTTCCTGCCAACTGGCGCCGAAGTCGCGGGTGCGGTAGATGTGCGGTTTCAGATCGTCGAGGCGGAAGCGATTGACCGCGGCGTACACAGTTCGCGCGTCGAAATGCGAAGCCTCCAGAATGGAGACTTTGCTCCAGGAAGTAAGCTGCGGCGGGGTGACATTTTTCCAGCTCTTTCCGCCATCGCGCGTGATGTGAATCAATCCGTCATCCGTGCCAGCCCACAGCGTGCCAGCTTCTTTGAACGATGGGGCCACGGCATAAATCGTGCCTCGATGCTTCCCTTTTTCCGGGTCACCCGCGGAAAACGCGCCGAGATTCGCGGGAATTTCCGGCGATTCGCGCGTCAGGTCCGGACTGATGACCTGCCACGCGCGGCCGCCGTCGGTCGTCTTGAACAAAACATTCGCCGCGAAATAAAGGGTGCCCGGATCGAACGGCGAAAAAACGATGGGCAACGAGCGGGTGTAGCGATACTGGCCGGTGCGGATGGGCTCGGGAGCGACATTTGCGTATTCGTTGAGCGCCTGATTTGTGCGCGTTATGCGTCCGCCGTAAAGAATGTTGGGGTCGCGCGGATCCACCGCGATGTAGCCGTACTCTTCGACACCCGGCAAACTCCACTCACGAAAAGTCAGTTCGCCGACATCGCTGCGGCTCATCACCGCAGCGCTGCCGCTCTCCTGTTGGGCGCCGTAAACCCAGTAGGGAAAGCGGTTGTCGGTGGTAACGTGATAAAACTGGGCTGTTGGCTGGTTGTACCAACTGCTCCAGGTTTGGCCGCCATTGACGCTGATGACCGCGCCCTGATCGCTCGAGAGCGCGATGGTTTGTGCGTTATTCGGATTGATCCAGATGCGCTGGTAGTCGTCGCCGCCCGGCGCGCCCTTGAATCCGGTGAACGTTTTCCCGCCGTCGGTGGATTTCCATGTCGTCGTGTTGGCGACATAAATCAAATCGGCATTGTCCGGCGAAACGGCGATGCCCATCGCGCCTGGGCCGCGGCCGCCGATGCGGTGATCTTCGTTGACGTGCTGCCAGCTTTCGCCCCCGTCCTCGGAGCGGTAAATGCCCGGCTCTTTTTTCGCCTCGGCGGTTATATACATGCGTTTCGGATTGCTCGGTGCGATGGCGATACCGATGCGGCCGACCACGTCGTCTGTGGCGGGGAGACCCTTGGTGATCTGCCGCCAGGTGGTGCCGCCGTCCGTGGATTTGTAAAGGCCGCCGCCAGGAATCACAAACGATTCGCCGCTGCGAATTTCCCACGGAGCAACGCGAGCCGCCCAAAGAGCCGCGAAGAGCACCTGCGGGTTGCCCGGATCCATTACCAGATCGGCGCCGCCGGTGTTTTCGTCTTTATAGAGAACTTTATCGAAGGTTTTCCCGCCATCGAGCGAACGGAATATGCCGCGCTCCGTATTCGGGCCGTAAGGATGTCCTTGCACGGCAACGAAAAGGCGATCCGGATTTCGTGGATCAACAACGATGGCCGTGATCTGCTGGGCGTCGCGCAGGCCAAGATGCGTCCAGGTTTTCCCTGCATCAATGGACTTATAAAGCCCATCGCCGACGGCGAGGTCCGGCCGCTGCAAGCCCTCACCGCTTCCGACGTAGAGTATGTTGGGATCGGAGGGCGCAACCGCCAGCGCGCCGACGGAGCCGGAAGCCTGCTCATCGAAGATGGTGAACCAGGTGTTGCCAATGTCGGTGGTCTTCCACACGCCGCCGTTTACCGCCGCCATGTAAAAGACAGTTGGCTGCTGCGGAACGCCGCTGATGGCCACGGTGCGCCCGCCGCGAAATGGCCCGATGCAGCGCCAGCGCATCTCGGAATAGAGTTTCGGATCGTATTGTTGCGCTCGGACGGAAAATACCGGGAATCCAACGATCAGCAGGCAAAGAACAACGGCAACTTTCTGCAATACTCGCATCCATTTCCTCCAGGAACGTAAGGAGGATAGCGCGAGCCTCGGCTACTGGCAAAGCTCATTCCAAAATTGTTTGCAGGAATCACGCCCGGAAGAAAAAATCAACCAGCACAAAAATCGACCTCGGCGAGCGTCCCATCTAATCATCAGCGGATAAGTTGACGACGCACTTGATGTCCACCACGGGCGTTCCGTCGATCGCCTCGATGGGGCCAATGGACACGACATTTTGGTCGATCGCCAGCACCTTTGCGCGGTGAAGCCCCAGCGGATTTGGGCGATGCGGCGAGCGCGTCGAAAATACTCCTCTTTTCGGGCGAGTAAGATCGCCGCGTGGATGAACCTTCAAGGTCTCGCGGTTCGCGAGATGCAGCCAGGTGATCACAACGATCTCGTCGCCGACTTTGATCCCATCCATCGCATCCGACACCCGCACATCCAGTTCGAGGCGCGCGTTGGGAGCTCCCTCCGTATAAAATCGCGGAGCGTCTTTCGTCTTTTTGAGTTCAGACCGAATCCATCCAATCGGCTCGAGTAGATAACTATCCATGGCGTCGCACCTCGCTCCAATAAGCCGGCTCCTTCCGGGCCGACCCGGGAGTTTGCCGCAATCAATCCGCGGGCTGTTTTTCCTTGCCCGGAACTGGACGCGCGGGTGTGCCATCGGCCTTCACATAGTGCGCATACCAGGCCAAGTAGCGCTCGTGCAGGTCCTTTATATGGGAGGGCGTCTTGAACTCGTGGTATTCGTCCGGGTAGACCACCAGCAGAGTCTCACGGCCTAATTCCTTTAACGACAGATACATCTGTTCGCCGCCGAGGACCGGAACGTTGCAATCGATGTTGCCACCCACAATGAGCGTAGGCGTCAGGATGTCTTTCACCCGGTAGAACGGCGCGATGCGGTCCCAAAGCGCCTTGTTTTCCCACGGGTAGCCCAGTTCAATCACGTATTCTCGCTGGTACTCGTCATGTCCCCACAGGCTGGTGAAATTCGCCGCGCCGGCGCCGGTGATGGCTGCTTTGAACCGGTTGGTCTGGCCGATGATGAAGTCGGTGGAGATTCCGCCATACGACCAACCGCCGACGCCCAGCTTGTCCGGGTCCGCCAATCCCTGCGCCAGGGCGAAATCCACGAATGCCATGTCGTCCTGAAAGTCCTTGTTTCCCCAGTCGGCGTAAATGGCTTTGCAGAACTCCTCTCCATAGCCTGTAGAGCCGCGCGGGTTGGGCAATAGCACCGCGTACCCGTTGGCCGCAAAAAGCTGCGCAATGTCGAAGAACTCGTCTTCGTATTCTTCGACCGGGCCGCCGTGCGGGCGCAGGATGGTGGGAACCTTCTTTCCAGGGACGTAGTCCACCGGCTTATAAAGGTAGCCGTGCACCACCGTTCCATCTTTCGATTTGAAGGAAACGTATTCGCCCTTTACCACCTTATGCTGTGCAAGCCACTCGTCATTCAGGTGGCTCAGCCGGGTCAGCTTCCCGCCGGGAATCGCAAACACTTCGTAGGGCCGGTCGGTCGTCGAGATGGTCGCGGCAAGCGTCCCGTCTTTCGAGAACGAGTAGCTATCCGCCGACAGCCGCCCGCCGATGGCCCGGGTGACCTTGCCGTCGGCAAGGCTGACTTGGGCCACCGTCTGGGTGCCGTCATCGTCGGCGATGAAATAAATTGACTTGCCATCCGGCGCAAAGCGTGGCTCGGTCGCCATCCGGTCAAAGGCTTTCGTTAGAATCTTTGCTTCTCCGCCTGCTGCCGGAGAGACGGCCACATGCTTCGTGGCGTAGTAGAAAAGCTTGAGGTCAGTCGTAGCGGAGTAGGTTAGCCACTTGCCGTCGGGCGACCAGGAGGGATGATCCTTTTGCCCCGGAAACTTGGTGACCTGCGCCGGATGCGCGCCCTGGTCGGTATTGTCGGCGGCCACCACCCAGATGTCGGAGTTGTAGGTCCTGTCAGGATCGGGATTAGTGCGGTTGCTTGCGAAGGCGAGAGATTTGCCGTCGGGCGACCAGGCCGGTTGTGCGTCGTCGTAATCGCCTGAACTGACTTGCCGCTGGGTCTTCGCCGTGAGGTTGAATACGTACAGATGGGTGCGGCGACGGTCGATGTAGCCGACGTTGTCGTTTTTGAACTGCAACCGGTCGATCACCCAGGGCGGCTGCGCCTTGGATTTCTTGCCGACGGGATCGTCGCTACCCTTGGATTTTCTGGCCGCGGCCTCAGCCTCCTCGGGCGTGGGATCGCGAAGAATCAAAGCCAGTTGCTTGCCGTCGGGCGCCCATTCGAACTCCTCTACATCTTGAATGGTGTCCGTCAGGCGCTGCGCCTCTCCGCCCTGGCGATTGAGCAGGTAGACCTGCGTTTTCTCGTCGTTGCCTTCAGCATCCTTTCGCGTGGAGAGGAACGCAAGATATTTTCCGTCCCCCGACCAGCGCGGGTGGGAGGAGGCCACGCCCTCGGCAGTGAGCGGGATTGCGTCGCCTCCTGTCGTTGGCACCATCCAGATCTGCGATTCCGGTTTGTCTTCCTTCAACGAAATTGAACTGACCGTAAAGGCGATCACTTGCCCGTCCGGGCTGATTCGCGATTCGTGAGCTTCCTTGACGCCGAAGAGGTCGTCCACGGTGATTGGGCTCGGTGCGGCGGGTTGCTGCGCGAGAGTAAGGGAACTTACAAGGAGAAAGAGCGCCAAGAGGCCAGACAGACGAAGCGTCATGCGGATGACTCCGGTAGCGATTGGGATGAAAAAAGCCTCGCGGAGTGTATCACAGCCGGCGCGCCGCCAAAGGAGGCCGGCTGCGAAGACGGAAGTTCTGCGCGCGGCGTCACGTGTGGGACGAGATGCCTAGTACCGAAGTACGAGTGGCTGACTCGAAAAAATTTTCGTCGAGCTTCATTTTTTTCTTGCATGCGAGAACAGAGACTGTATTCTTCGAAAGGTGAGCTTGCTTCAAGAAATTCGAAAGCGAGAGTCACTTTAGGAGGACGAGAGAAAAAAATTGAGCACTTTATCGCTGCCCGCCCAAATTCCTTCCCAAGCACTTCCCATCTCCAAAAAGAGAGCCGCAAAACTGACGCTCTGGCCTTTGGTTGCCGCCACGTTTTTTATGGTGTCCGGCGGAACCTACGGCACCGAGGCGATTATTTCCGGCGCGGGCTACGGCCGCGGGATTCTGGTGCTGCTGTTCCTTCCGGTTTTGTGGTGTCTGCCGACGGCGTTCATGATCGGCGAATTGTCCAGTGCGCTGCCGCACGAAGGCGGCTACTACGCGTGGGTGCGTCGCGGCCTGGGCAACTTCTGGGGCTTCCAGGAAGCCTGGCTTTCACTAGCCGCCAGCATTTTTGATATGGCGATTTATCCGACCTTGTTCGTTTTCTATCTGAAACAGATGTCGCCGTGGTTCGGCGTAGGGAATCATGGGATCCTCGCGGGCTTGTTTGTGGTGGTCGCTTGCGCGGCCCTGAATCTGGCGGGCATTCGCGTGGTGGGCATCACTTCCCTGTGGCTGTTCTTCCTGCTCTCGCTGCCGTTTGGGTTGATCGTGGTACTGACGCCGATGAAGCTGGGCGCGTTCGCGGGCGAGCCTCATGCCGCTTCGACGGGCGCCAGCGTTGGCCTGCTAGGCGCAATCTTGGTAGCGATGTGGAACTACATGGGCTGGGACAACGCTTCGACCATCGCGCAGGAAGTGGAGCGGCCGCAACGCACGTATCCGAGGGCGATGATCGCCGCGGTCATCCTCGTCTCCCTGACCTACATCTTGCCGTTTCTAGCGGTCTACTTCACTGGGACGCCGGCATCCGCATTTGCCGAGGACGGTTCCTGGGCGGCGATCGCCGGTCAACTCGGCGGCAAGCTGATGGGATTTGAATGGCTGCGCTTTATGGTCACCATCGGCGGGATGATGAGCGCGTTTGGCATGTTCAATGCGCTGGTGATGAGCTATTCGCGCCTGCCCTTGGCCATGGCCAAGGACGGCATGATGCCCAAGGTGTTCGGCAAAGTGACCCGCAAGAACGAAACGCCGTGGGTAGCTATCGTGGTGCTGGCAAGCTGCTGGGCGCTGTGCCTTGGCCTCGGCTTCAAGCGCCTGGTGACGCTGGACATTATGTTGTACGGCGCGGCGCTAATGCTGGAGTTTGTGACGCTGGTGGTGCTGCGCGTCCGCGAACCAAAGCTGAAGCGGGAGTTCCGCGTCCCGGGCGGCATGGCCGGCGCAATCACCTGCGGGATCTTTCCGCTCGGCTTGCTGCTCTTGTCGCTAGTCGAAAGCGATCGCGAAACCATCCTCGGCATGAACGGTTTGCTCTTCGGCCTGATCATTGCCGTGGCAGGCTTTGCGATGTATTACGCCACGCGCAAGATTCAAGCCCGATTCGCATCCGAAGCAACTCCGCAAGGCGCGGCGGCGGACTAGGCGAATCATTCGCCAGGAGGCCCGATTCCCGAGAGCCAGGCTTTTTTGGAGTGCGGCGGCTCTGCCGCCGCTATTTAGGTGTCAGCCCAGAGACAAACCGATCATGGGGACGCCGCGGATTAGAGCGCGAAAGCGGGAGCAGAGCTCCCGCACTCCAAATAGGTCCCTCTTCGGCGCCGCAACCGGTTCTTCCAATCAACGATGGCGTCCAGATTTGGTATCCTGCTGGGCGTGAGACCCTCTCCAACTTCGTGGCCAACTCTCGCTGCCAGCATCGTGGGTGCGGCGTTGTGTTGTGTCGCACTCGCCTGGGCTGTTCCTCAGCAGCCTGTCAGTCCTGGCAACCCGGCCGAGAAAGTGGTCCAAACGACGGTGAACTCTACGTCTCCGGGTACTCATTCAAGTCCTCTTCCACCACAGCAAACGTCCGGGGCTTCAACGCCGCCCGTACCCCGCACGGGTTTGAATATCGTGGTGCTGGATCCCGCGCACGGCGGTACCGATCAAGGCGCGCGCGGCACGGAAGGCATCAGCGAGAGCGACGAGGTGTTGCAGTTCGCTACAGCCACAAAGAGGGCGCTCGAAGCACAAGGCTTTCAGGTCATCCTGACTCGCGAAGGGAACGACAATCCTTCTTTCGACGACCGCTCGGCGCGCGCAAATGCGCAACGCGGCGCGGTCTTTATTACGATGCACATTGCTTCCACCGGGCTGACCGGCACCGCGCGCGTCTACGTCGAGCCCGACGCGCCCCAGGCCAACAACATCACCGGCCTGATTCCGTGGGACCGCGCGCAGGCTCCTTTTCTGAGTCTGAGCCGCAAACTGGGCGACCTGGTGCAGCAGGAATTGTCGAAACGCTTTAAGGGTTCGCCGGACACGTTGCAGACCGCGCCCGTCCGGCAATTGCGCACCACGGCCGCGCCGGCAATCGCCGTGGAAATTTCCAGCGTCGCCGTGAAGGAACGCGCGGAACTTGACCGCATGGTTCCCGGCGTGGCGGAGTCCATCGCGCGTGGCCTCACTGACTTTCGGCCCACATACGTGGTACCGACCATCCCGGTTCCGGGCGGGAGCGTGCAGCCATGACCCCCAAGTGGACCGTGTGGCTCGGCGGCGTACTGCTCGCGGCCGTGATTGCCGCGGCGCTTTACTTCCCTGCTCTGCGGCGCCAGGTGAATAAGGCAAAAGATTTAACGGAGAAAACCGCCGAGCAGGCGCGGCGCGAATTGTTGCCCGTTGCTCCCGTAAGCACCGGCGATCCGATGGTGAAAGTAAAAATGTTCTGGGGCTCGCGCGGCCAGGAGGGTGAATTGCTTCCGGTGGTTGTGGAACTTCCGCTGTCGCGCGATCCGGCCCTGCGCGCCAAGCAGGTGCTGAACACGCTGCTGGCGGGCCCGGTGGATGCCGAATCCCGCACGCTGCCGCCGGATGCGGCGCTGCTGGCGTTTTACATTTTGCCCGACGGGACGGCGATCGCAGATTTCTCCGACGAAATCCGGACCTCGATTCCTTCGGGAATTCAGAGCGAGCAGTTGGCGGTGGAGTCGATCGTTCGAACGCTCGAAGACAATGTGCCCCAGGTGCTCCGCCTGAAAATTTTGATTCACGGCCAGGAAGCGGATACGCTGGCGGGCCACGTGGACCTGACTCAGTTGTTCCGAGTGAACGCGAAGGACGCTGCGGGGACGCAATTGGATAATCCGTCGCCGCCTGGCTCCTCTCTGCCGGGTCCGATCCGCAAGGCTGTGGACACTGTGCGCCGGGCGACGAAGAGGTAGTAAGACCACTGAAAGTTCTCGCGAAGTGGAAAAGAGGCTTGCAATGCGCAGCGACGGGCGGCACGCCGACCAGTTACGCAGTTTGAAAATTACGCCGGATTTTATTTCCCAGGCGGAAGGCAGCGTGTTGATTGAACTGGGAAAGACGCGGGTGATCAGCACCGCGACCGTCGCGGATGGAGTGCCGGGATTTTTGAAAGGCAGCGGCAAGGGCTGGGTGACCAGCGAATACGGCATGTTGCCGCGCGCAACCGAAGAACGCACGCCGCGCGAAGCGGCACGCGGCAAGCAGAGCGGGCGGACGCTGGAGATTCAGCGGCTGATCGGACGTTCGCTGCGCGCGGTGACGGATCAGGAAGCGCTCGGTGAACGCACCGTGTGGATCGATTGCGACGTTATCGAAGCGGACGGGGGTACGCGGACGGCCTCCATTACCGGAGCATTTGTGGCGCTGGCATTGGCCATGGAGCGAATGGTCGCCGCAGGGATGCTGAAGACTTCGCCGTTGATCGATTCCGTGGCAGCGACGAGCGTTGGAATTGTGGACGATGTTTCACTGCTTGATCTTTGTTACGAAGAGGACGCGCGCGCGGAAGTGGACATGAACGTGGTCATGACCGGCGGCGGCGATTTCGTGGAAATTCAGGCAACCGCGGAGGGCCGGCCCTTTACCGGCGCCGAGATGCAGGACCTTCTCGCGCTCGCCGCCGCCGGCATTCGCCGCTTGAACGAAGAACAGCGCACGGTGCTGCCCGCAAAATTCCTGGGCCGCAAACGATAAACAGAGTCTGACGGAACCTATCTCGTGCCGACCTCACCGCAGTCCATGATTGACACGAAGGAAGCGCGGAAACTCTATCTGGCTTCGGGGAACGCGGGAAAATTGAAGGAGTTTCGATTGCTGGCAGAGGCTTGCCGCAGAGGCTTGTGCTTGGAGCTGCTGCCGGACTACGCGAAATTTCCGGAGTTTGAGGAATCGGCGCCAACTTTTGCGGAAAACGCCGCGGGGAAAGCGTTTTATTATTCGCGGCAGCGCGATGGCATCGTCTTTGCAGACGATTCGGGATTGGTGGTGCCGGCATTGGGCGGAGCGCCGGGCGTGCTTTCGGCCCGTTACGCAGGGCCCGCGGCCAGCAACGAACAGAAAATTGCCAAGCTGCTTTTCGAAATGAAGGGGCTTGAAGGGGCTAACCGAAGCGCCTACTTCGTCTGCGTGATTGCGGCGGTTCGGAGTGGGCGCGCGGTGGCGGTCGTTTCGGAAAAGGTGGAGGGGGAAATTCTGGATGGGCCGCGGGGGTCGGGCGGGTTCGGCTACGACCCGGTGTTTTTCTTTCCGCCGCTGGGCAAAACCTTCGCGGAATTGCGCGCCGAGGAGAAAAGCCAGCACAGTCATCGCGGAAAGGCGTTTCGGCGGTTGCTGGAGGTTTTGGATTAAGAGAAAGAAAGATTTCAACACAGAGGGCACAGAGGATTCACAGAGTTCACAGAGAGGCTGAGATGGCTGTAAAGAAAAAAGTGCAGACCGGCAAAAGGAAAGTTGCAAAGAAAGCCAAAAGCAAGAAACCGGCCACCAAGAAAATCACGGGAGCCGCGGCGGGGACCGATCCGAAGCGCGTGACGGCGATTCTTGCCGGGCTGGATGCGGCGTATCCGGATGCGACCTGCGAATTGAACTATTCGAACGCGTTCCAGTTATTGATCGCGACAATCCTCTCGGCACAGTGCACCGACGTGCGCGTCAACCAGGTCACCCAGGAACTGTTCAAGAAATACACGAAGCCGGAAGATTTCGCGTATGCGTCTCCCGCGGAACTCGAAAGGGAAATCCGCCCCACCGGTTTTTTCCGCAACAAGACAAAATCCATCATGGGCGCCAGCAAGGGCCTGATCGAAAAATTCGGCGGCCAAGTCCCGCGCACCATGGAAGAAATCCTCACGCTGCCCGGCGTCGCCAGAAAAACAGGGAACGTGGTGCTTGGAACGGCTTACGGCATCACCAGCGGCATCGTCGTGGACACACATGTGATCCGTTTATCGCAACGGCTCGACCTGACCCGCAACGACGACCCCAAAAAGATCGAGCAAGACCTGATGAAAGTAATCCCCGAAAACAAGTGGATCAAGTTCTCCCACCAACTCATCTGGCACGGCCGCCGCGTCTGCGCCGCCCGCAAGCCCAAATGCGCCGAGTGCAACCTCGAATCTCTCTGCTACTCGAGAGACAAAACCGTGTGACGGTTATTCCCGCAGCTAGATTGCAACTTTGACAAGCTTAGGATCCGGTGCGATAAAGTATAAGTAATGTCGGCTTCCACGAAGCCAGGATTCGTTCCCACCAAAGAAACCTACATCGCCGGATTCACACTTGTTGCAATAGCTTTGCATGTTGCGCTGAAATACGCAGCGCACTTCCCTTCGCTCACTTACAACCTGCCGCTGTTTGCCGCGCTACTTGTCGGCGGCGTTCCGATGGTGTGGCAGCTTGTGAAAAAGCTCGCGAAGCGCCAGTTCGGCTCAGACCTGCTGGCGGGCGTTTCCATCATCACCGCCATCCTGCTGCGCGAATATCTGGTGGCTGCGATTGTGGTGCTGATGCTTTCGGGCGGCGAAGCGCTGGAAGAGTTTGCCACCGCGCGTGCTTCGTCGGTGCTCGATGCCCTGGCGCGCCGCATGCCCAGCGTCGCACACCGCAAAGACGTCAACCGTCTCGTTGACGTAAAGCTTGGCGACATCCGCGTTGGCGACGAACTCACCGTCCTGCCTCACGAAATTTGTCCGGTCGACGGCGCGGTGATCGAAGGTCACGGCGTCATGGACGAAGCCTATCTCACCGGCGAGCCATACGAAGTATCGAAGACTCCCGGCTCGCAGGTAATTTCCGGCGCCATCAACGGCGAAGCGCTGCTGGTGATTCGCGCGGAAAAACTGGCGGAGGATTCGCGCTATGCCCGCATCATGAAAGTGATGCACGAAACCGAGGAGCAGCGCCCGCAATTGCGCCGCCTCGGCGACCAACTGGGTGCGTGGTACACGCCCCTCGCGCTTGGCGTAGCGATTGTCGCGGCCTTTCTCAGCGGCAACTCGGAACGGTTCCTCTCTGTCGTAGTCATCGCCACACCGTGCCCTCTGCTTCTCGCGATTCCGACCGCCATCATCGGCGCAATTTCGCTTGCCGCGCGCCGCGCCATCATCATCAAAAATCCCGCGATCCTCGAGCAGATCGAAAAGTGCCAAACGCTCATTTTCGACAAAACCGGCACGCTCACCTACGGCCGGCCGACGATGACCGACATGCTGTGCGAACCAGGAGTCTCGCGTGAAGAAGTATTGCAACTGGTCGCAAGCGCGGAACAATATTCCAAGCATCCTCTCGCGACCGCGATCGTCACCGCGGCGAAGCAGCAGGCGATCCAACTGCTCCCGGCGGATCAGATCAGCGAGCGCCCCGGCGAAGGATTGCGGGGCCAGGTCGCGGGCCACAATGTTTTCGTCACGGGTCGAAGCAAAGTGAATCAAGCCGGGATCAAACTGCCGCCGCTGGCCAGCGGCCTGGAGTGCCTGGTGTTCCTCGATGAAAAATATGCGGCGGCCATCCGGCTGCACGATGCTCCCCGAAAAGACAGTGCGTCGTTCGTCCAGCACCTGAAGCCGAAACACGGCGTGCTGAAAGTGATGCTGCTCTCCGGTGATCGAGAGTCCGAAGTGAAATACCTGGCCGAGAGCGTGGGGATCACGGAAGTGCACGCGGGAAAAAGCCCGGAAGAGAAAGTGGCCATCGTGAAGGCAGAAACGGCCAAAGCGCGCACGCTCTTTGTGGGCGACGGCATCAACGACGCGCCCGCGCTGATGGCCGCGACGGTCGGCGTGGCTTTTGGCACGCAAAACGATATCACCACGGAAGCCGCCGATGCGGTCGTGCTCGAGACCTCCCTCGGAAAAATTGACGAACTGATCCATATCGGCCGGCGCATGAGGCGCATCGCGCTGCAAAGCGCGCTGGGGGGCATGGCCGCGAGCATGATCGGCATGGTTGCAGCCGCGTTTGGATTTTTGCCACCCATCTGGGGTGCAGTTGGTCAGGAACTTATCGACCTCTTCGCCGTTTTGAACGCCGTGCGCGTCGCGCTGCCGACGGAGGATTTGCAGGATTATTAGCGAGTCACACTGTAGCGTCGGCTTCCAGCAGGGGATGCTTGTTTTGTTCGCACGCTTGCCGGCGGGATGCCGGTGCTACCGACGATCGTTTGAAACGCCCCCGCTTGGGTCGCCACAAATGATTCGTTAAGGTCAGGGCTTGCTTGTGGAAGACGGTGGGGGTGGCGCCTGCGGATTCGGCCGCTGGCTAGGCGCTCTGTTTAAGATGGTGTTGAAATCAGGATGCGTGCCCGGCGTTTGTCCGCTGCCGCCCGTCACATTCGGATGCCCCGGCGGCATCGCACCCGGTGCGGACCCTGCTGGAGGTGCTTCTCCCGGGCCCGGATGCTGCATCCCGCCGCCCATGCCCGTGCTCTTCAGCACTACCCACTCTTCGCCGCGCTTCTCGAGCGCATAGCCAATCTGCATCGCGTTTGCGCTCGGATCGCCGCCCTTGGCGCGAACCTCCACCTGCGCCTGCGCCTGGTTGCCGTTCACCGTGGCTTGGGTCACATTGACGTCCATATTGTTCAGGTTGAGCATGTTCAACGCCGCAAGGTGCTTGATCACTCCAGCGCGAATCGCTTCCTTATCGTCGGTGTTCGATTTACAAGCGACCCCGAACAACACCACTGCTGCAAGCAGTGCGGCAAGAAATCCCCGTTTCATTCCCATTTCCTTTCGCTGGTGCATTCCTGGAATTCGGATGGGCTAGGTTCATCCTAACGTAAGGCCCCGCCGAACGCGAATGGGAGGCCAACTCTTCGCAAGAAAAAGGAACTCCGCAAAATTTTTTAGATAACGCAGCAAATAATGCCTCCCGCAAGGGCTGCGGGGAACCAACAAAAGTACGATAGAATGGAAGTCTCGGTCGGGGCGTAGCGCAGCCTGGTAGCGCGCCTGCCTTGGGCGCAGGAGGTCCCGAGTTCAAATCTCGGCGCCCCGACCACTTACTGCTTTATTTTCAACCGACTACTTCAACGAGCTTCCCTGCTGGATACGGTCTTCGAGGAGATCGCAGGATCAATGCCCGGTAGCCGAAACACGGTTCCCCCAACCGGACTTCGGCCCCGGAATAACTTCCGGTTGGCCTGTCATCCGGGTGGAACAGTAACGAGCGTCTGACGATGTATTCCGACAGCCGATTCCACTCATAGGCTGATGGAACCAGACGTGATCTCACTACGCGGAATGGTATGTTTAGCCCGTTCGTGGTGCTGATTGCGTGTAAAGTTTCTCCAACGCGGTTATTGCCCGAACAGACGGTGAATGGACATCGGAAAGCGAAAACCTGCCGGCTCACGCCGGGGTACCCCGGCACCAACGAGCAAGGATTCGAACGGGACCGTGTAGACTGAAGTGACTCCACATTTCATGCTTCCAAACAACAGCTTCCGCCTTTGCCAATTCTTTCTTTTATTCCCAATCGTCGCGTTCTTGTCTTCCGGTCTCTGTCTGGCACAACAGACGGACAAAGACGCCACGCCGCCGCCGGACGCTCCCCAACCGAGCATTCCCGAGGCGAAGGGCTTCTTTGCCCGCTGGGCGGAGTTTTACCACCGGGACTGGTTGGGGACGACTGCCTCCTCGCCGGCCCCAGCGCGGCGTGGCCTTCCGTCGCCGCTGGATTCGCCGCCGTTCCCAAATGCCGATTGGTCGTACGGTGGTTCGTCGGTAATTGGGGAGCCGGACACGAATAGTTATCCACTGATGACCGCCATCAATCAGGCCAGCAGCCGGACGAAATTGTATGGATGGATTGATCCGACGCTAAACTTCAGCACCTCCGCACATCGCAACGAACCAGAGGCGAACGATGTCTACTCGAATCGTCTTGAAATGAACCAAATTGTGCTCTATGCCGAGCGGTTGCCGGACTCAGTGCAACGCGATCATGTCGACTGGGGCTACCACCTTACGGCTCTCTATGGCGCGGATTATCGTTTTACGATCGCGAAGGGATACCTGAGCGGCCAACTGCTGAACGATCATCATCAATATGGCTTCGATCCTGCACTTGAATATGTCGAACTTTACGTTCCGCAGGTTGCGCAGGGGATGAATCTGAGGCTGGGCCGCTTCATCTCCGTGCCTGGGATCGAGGCCCAATTGGCGCCCAACAACTACATCTTCAGCCACTCGCTACTCTATGCGATTGACCCGTTTACCGACACAGGTCTGATGGCGACAGTTAAGCTGAGCGATCAGTGGCTGGTGCAACTCGGAATTACCGGCGGCCATGATGTTGCCTTGTGGACGCCGGATGCGAAGCCATCCGGTACCGCCTGCCTGAGCTATACAACTGCGTCGGTGAATGACAATGTTTACATCTGCGCGAATGGGATCAATGACGGCAAGTACGCGTACAACAATCTTCAGCAGTATGACGTTACCTGGTATCACAAGTTCTCGAAGACGGTGCATATGGCCACGGAAGCCTGGTACATGTATGAGCGCGACGTGCCTGCCTTGGGCGGCCCGATTCGCCCGGAAACGGGCGCCAATGGCGCGTACTGCCTGCCAGGGGGACAGCGTTGCACCGCTCCCGAATATGCCATGGTCAATTTTCTGCAGAAGGAACTCTCACCACATGACTTCCTGTCGTTTCGCAGTGACTTTCTCAACGACAAGAAGGGCCAGCGTACGGGTTACGCCACCAGATATTCAGAGAACACGGTCATGTGGTGTCATTGGATCGGCACAACCGTCCAGATACGTCCGGAATTACGTTTCGAGCGTGCCTGGGATCAGAAGGCTTACGACCAGGGTCGACGGCACAATCAGCTTACCGTGGCCAGCGATCTGATTTTCCACTTTTGACCCAGCCGTTTCATCCTTGGACCAATATGGCGCTTGTGCCATCTGGCCGCGCTCTTAAGATCGGCGTGGATGAAAGACAACTCACCCATCGATTCAACGCAAGCCGCTGCAATTCTTTTGTGGCTGCGAGAGCGCAAGGAAGAAATGGCGGCGCTCCTGGCAGAATTCATTGCCATTCCCACGGAGAATCCGCCCGGAAGCAATTATGGGGCTTGCACAGACTTGCTCGAACAACGCATCCGGCAACTGGACCTCGACTGCAAACGAATCGCGCCGTGCGGTGCACCAAACGAATCGCGGGATGCTCCAGCCACTCTGATGGCGACCTATGGAAGCGGAGAGCGGACGCTCTATTTCCACGGACACTACGACATGGTTCGGCTCAATCGCTGGAACAGTTCCAGCCAATCCGCAAAGAAACTTTTCTGTTCGGACGCGGCTACGAATACGTCGACCTCCGAAACGTAATCGATTACGCGGGGATTTATGCGCTAGCGGCAATGGAAATATTCAAGGCCTGAGAAACGAAGCCGGGTCCCGAGAAACCGTTCTCACTTAACGCATTCGGCGCTGGTACCACTCACCCCGCAGTTTTTAGAGCCCATTTTCATCGCACATCTGAATTGGCCTTCCCCCGAATTGTTCCTTGTTTTATGTACCATATATGGTACACTTGTTGAGTGACTGAAAAGCCCAAATCCCCCGCGCGATCCGAAGGTCAAGGCAAAAGGGTCCCGGCAATCTTTTATCGGACGGAAGCGGGCGGCGAACCAGTCCGGGAATGGCTAAAGAGTCTTTCGCAGGAAGACCGCAAACGTCTGGGAGAGGATATTAAAACAGTGGAGTTCGGCTGGCCGATTGGGATGCCAGTATGCAGACCGCTCGGCAATGCGATCTACGAAGTGCGAACCAACCTGACTGAAAACCGAATCGCCCGAGTGCTGTTCTATATCGACAAACAGGGCCGGATGGTCCTGCTCCACGGGTTCGTGAAGAAAACACAGAAGGCGCCAGAAGAGGAATTGGAGCTGGCAAGGCGCAACAAAAATAAACATCAAAGGGGATTGCAATGAATGTGAAGAAAAGCCGAAAGAGAATGGACCACAGCGGGTCAACTTTTGATAGCTTTCTCGAAGAAGAAGGAATCCGAGGGGAAGTGGAGGCAGTCGCTATCAAACGCGTGCTGGCGTGGCAACTCGAACAAGCCATGCACGAACAGCAGAAGACGAAACGGGCGATGGCGAAGCAACTTCGTACAAGCCGGTCGCAACTGGACCGTTTGCTCGATCCGCGCAACGTCTCGGTGACCCTCGATACGATCACTCGCGCCGCGCGTGCACTCGGAAAGCGGGTAATTATTCGCGTGGCCGATGCGAAGACCAAGCGGGCATAGGCGCGCCGGCCCACATTCTTCTTTTTGGCGAGCGGAAACAAAAAGACCCCGCGCCGGTGCAGGGCGCGGGGTCTTGAGGTTCGCTCAGGTTTTGAGATGTCGGTTAGGGCAGCCGGGCCTTGCGGCTCAGCAGGCCTGTCGTGAACAATCCGGCGGTTAGAAGCATGAAAGTGCCAGGTTCCGGCACAGTGCTCGACGAGGAAGAAGAAAGGTCGTTCGATACGGCAAAGCCCTTTCCTCCGCCTTGTTGCGTGCCGTTGGCGTTCGTGTATCCAGTTGCCTGGACGTGAAGAGGTCCACTCACCGTGCCATTGCTGAAGCTGACACGGAAAGTGTAGAGCGTTGTTCCGAGTTTGGTGGTCAAGGGCAACGACGTATCCCAGCAGACCGCGCCGGTTGTGTCGTTGCTATTGCAACCGCCACCCGTACCAACTGCACTGTTGTTTTGACCTCCGCCCAAAGTGACGTATCCGGCGGGTGCGGAAACCAGCGATGGTGTGCCTGAAGGGTTGAGCCCTTTCAGGGTCACATCTCCGAGATAAAACCCGCCGCAGACCTTGGCGTCCATACACTGGATCGTCAACGTTGCGGTGGTACTGGTTACCGAGCCCGTGAACACGATGTTGTCGTACGTGAAACTGTCGGCGCGCGCCGTGCCGCTCAGAGCTAGTCCGAGAAGAACGACGCCCACCAGACAGGCGAAGCGGTACTTGTTCATTTTCCCTCCAACCACATGAACGAGGGGACAAGGTGCACCCCGGAGGCCAGGATGCCGCCATCGAACAGAATCATCCGAGATTCGCTAACCGATTTATTTTCAGCAATGTAAGGGGTTTTCCGAACAGCAGTTTCACAATCCGAAGTGGACCCCTTTCGAGAACCAAAAATGGCTCTGATAGTTTCTGACCACATGCAGGACCATTCCCAAATTGCAACCGCCCTCCTCAGGTCTTTACCGGAGCGGCGTGGGGTGATTACCGGGTTTGGAAATGGAGGATTCTCCGAATTGTTCTAATTCCCCCAAACGCTATCTTGTGACTACGAGAGCGGGCCGCCTCCGTGTACTGGGCTCCCACCTCATTCACCCCGAGAACAGTAATGCTCAGTCACGGAGGCGGACCAACTCACGTTAGCAAGGCTGGTGGGAGAAAGGTTCGCCCAGCACCAGGGTAGAGAAAGGGTTGGGCCGGCTGTCGAGAAGGACGCCAAGGCAACCGCGCCGATTGGGGGAGGCCGTGAACGATTTGAATGAAGTGCCGAAATTTGTGACCCAAGCCAGAGCCTCTTTCCTTCTTGGTATTCCGCGAGAGGACCTGCGCCGGATTTCGGAAGAGTCGGGATTGGGCCATCTGGAACGCGCCGGAAGCGAAGAAGAGGTGTATTTCACCTATGAGGAGTTGCGCCGGATTTGCCAGCTTGCCTTCCCGGCGACAGTCAGCCTCTGATGCAGAGGTAGGAGTACGCAGAAACTTTGAGCGCCGTAACGAAGCGGATGGGTTTTGTGAACTAGCGGGAGCTGCGAATGGAAGTTGCGATTAAGAACCAAGGACGACACGGAATGACCATAGGCCCAACCAAACTTCGCGCCTCCTCGCGCAAGCAAACCGAACATTTCCGATCGAAGAAATATCCATTTGACGCAGCGCTATTGAGAATGACGGAGGACGCCGAGCAATTGCGTCAAGACGTCTCCGGCCTGGTCACGCAAGGCGAGGAGATCGCCAACGAAACCATTTTCCAGACCTTGCTTTCCGATGCCAACCGCGAGCTTGCCAGCTTGCTGCAAGACGTCCGCAAGGTGCAGGACGATCCGCTACTCGACGATGGGCAGACCGGGCGGATGAAAAAACTGATGATGCGCGCCGTTCAATGCGCCGCGAAGCAATACATGCTGCAGGCGGAGCTCGGCAACCTGGCTCTCACCGATGAATTGACGGGCCTGTGCAACCGGCGCGGGTTCATGGCCATTGCCGAACGCCAATTAAAAATCGGCCACCGTACGGGCCGGGGAATTCTCCTTTTCTTCCTGGACATCGATGGCATGAAACACATCAACGATTCGTTTGGCCATGGAGAGGGAGACCTGACCCTGAAGCGCGTTGCCAAAGCCCTGAAAATGACCTTTCGCGATTCCGACGTGATCGCCCGGCTGGGTGGAGACGAGTTCGCGGTGCTGGCGATCGAAGCCTCGGACAACAGCGAAGCAGCCATTCGCACTAGGCTCGGTGAGGACCTGAAAGCTGTAAGCGCGGGAGAGACCCGCTACGCGATCAATCTCAGCCTGGGTGCGGTTCGAATCAACATTTGCAGCAATGCTTCGATTGGAGAGTGGATGGTGCGCGCCGATCAGGCCATGTACGAGCAGAAACGCCGCCGGGTGAGCCGCCCCCCTGAGCCGGCAACTGTTCTTCAGGCAATTCAAGCGCAATGACTTGCAAAAATTATTGTCGTTAAGCTTTCTGCAGTTTAATTCGGTTACTCAGCTCCGCTCAGCCCGGTGCAACGATACCGAAGGCAGTTTGGAAGGTGAGTCACCAAATGCCGATGCGGTCTGGACGACTTGAAAAAAGGACTCGGCTGGCCATTCCCGTAAAGATCTCCACTCTCAGGGAGCCGTCTGCAGGGGAACGCTCGACGACCGAGAACATCTGCTCGCTGGGAATCCGTGTCCTTGTGCGTCATGCCAGAAAGCTGAATGAGCGGTTGTTGATCAAGTCCACGGACGGGGAATTGGAAACAGACGCACGGGTGGTTTATTGCGAGCGTCTCCTGGACGGGCGGTTTGCCCTTGGGCTGGAATTCCATGGAGAGGTCACCACCTGGCTCAATAAATCACGGGGCAGTGGCGACTGACCCTTTCCGCATCCATGGCAGGCCATCGATAAATCCCGGGTTACTGACAGTTCCGCAACATTTCTGCTTACCCCGGGTTTGAACTTACAGCATCGTGGGATAATTCCATCTGCAGCCGCGAGGCCTGGTCGGCGGCGGTAAATTTCGTGAGGATTCAAAAATGAACCTGAGAAAAATGGCCGGACTGCTTTTGCTCGCACTTCTTGCTCTTGTCATTCCCACCGAAACTCCAGCGCAGGTCGCTGTCGGGATCTCCGTGCACATCGGTCCGCCGGCTCTGCCGGTCTATGTCCAGCCGGTTTGCCCCGCGCCGGGCTACATCTGGACGCCGGGCTATTGGGCCTACGGGCCCGATGGCTACTATTGGGTGCCTGGCACATGGGTGGTCGCACCTACTCCGGGCTTCCTTTGGACTCCCGGCTATTGGGGTTGGGGCGGAGGCGTGTACCTCTGGCACGCCGGATATTGGGGCCCGCACGTCGGCTTCTATGGCGGAATTAATTATGGCTTCGGTTATGGCGGCGTAGGATTTGTTGGAGGCGAATGGCGTGGCGGCGCCTTCCATTACAACACCGCCGTCACCAACGTGAACACCACTGTGATTCACAACACCTACGTCAACAACACGGTCATCAACCGCACCACGGTCAACAATGTCAGCTACAACGGCGGCACCGGTGGCGTTACGGCGCGGCCCACCTCGGCGGAATTGGCCGCCGAGCACGAGCACCATGTGGCGGCCACCTCCATGCAGACCCAGCATGAGCAAGCGGCCCGCGGTGATCGCAGCATGCTGGCCTCCGAAAACCACGGGCGCCCCGCGGTTGCAGCTACGGCGCACCCCGGACAATTCCATGGCCAGGGCGTGGTAGCAGCGCGCGCTGCCGGCAACAACGGAAACCGGCCGAACTCTTCTGCTGGAAACAATCGCAACGCAGCGGTGCAAACTGACCGGCCGCCCAACTCTCGCTCAAATGGCTCGTCCAACCAGAACAATACCAACCGGCCAAACACCGCGACGCAGAATTATTCCCAGCATGGCCAGCAGAACTCGGCGAATGGTTCGCGCCCATCCACGAATACTCAGAACGGGAATCATCCAAACACCAACGGAAACACCAGCCACCCGAATACTTCGCGGCCGGCACAGCAGAATCACCAGCAACCGCCGAAGGAGCATGAAAACGGCGGTCATCCGGGAGGACGCGCGGGCCACTGACCTAACGAATACTGCCAAGCAGAATGGAAAAGGCCGGAGCATTCGCTCCGGCCTTTCTTGTTCCCCGCGGGCTGCACCGCTCGCGGGCCTTACTGGACAACAAGCCTTGCTGCGATCCTGGGATGAATCGGACAAAAGCCGATCCCGGCGCATCAACCCAGGTTCGAATCCACAATCGCCAGCGCCTGTTGCCCACGCACAAAATTCACGTCCGTAATTCCCAGCAATCCGCGCAGCTGATCCGCCGGCACTTTCATCGGCCCCGGCGAATCCGCCTTCCCCGGCGCCGGCTGAGGAAACGCCGTGGAGGTCGCGGTGTGGAAAGTGACGTTCCCCTCCACCTTCTGCATCGTCTGGTGAATGTGGCCGTTCAGCACTGTCACGGAACCGAACTTTTTCAGATATCCCAGCGCCTGCGCACTGTCCTCCGTGCCCCATCCCCATTCCGGGTACACAGACCACAGCGGAATATGCGCGAACACCACAATCGGCGTGCTCTTCGACAGATGCTTTACGTCGTCTTCGAGCCATTCCAATTGATCGTGCCCCAACGTGCCCAAACCGCCGGCCTTCAAATTCATCACGTTCACCAGACCAACGAAGTGCACACCCTTCTTCTCGAAGCTGTACCAGCCTGCTCCCTTGCTTCCCTTTCCATAGCGCTCCAGGAACTGTTTCCCGTCGTCGTTCAGCACGTCATGCTCGCCAGGCACGTAAAAGACATCCTTCGGATTCGCACCCTTCAGAATCTGGTCCACCGTATCGAACTCCTCGGGCTTCGAGAGGTGGCTGATGTCTCCCGTATGCAACAGGAATTCGGGCTGCATTTTCAGCCCGTTGATCTTGTCCACCGCCGCCTTCAGTGTTCCCACGACATCCGTATTCGCCGGTTTGTTGAAGCCCATGTGGCTGTCGCTGATCTGCGCGAAGCTCAACTCCCCCTTCATGTCCGCCGGATCGAGTTCCCCGATTCGGTTGAATGCATAGGATTTCAGCACTCCGCCCTTGATCACGCAGAACGTTCCCGTTCCCGCCCACGCCATGCACTTCAGGAATCCGCGCCGGTCAATCCCGTCCTGGTTGTGGTCGTAAAGAATTTCATCCTTCTTTTTGTCGGTCATCGCTTCTCTCCTGTCGAGTCTCTGTTGCCGTTTGCAGTCCCCTCACGTTCTGCCCCTCGGAGGAAGGACGGCGCGGGCCTACAGAGAAAAGGGGGGCAAGCCCGCGCCGCTTGTGAACGTGTTCAGGGTGGTAGACCCTGCCAGCCCCGGTTTTATTCCACCCAGCGCGTTTTCCTGCCTTATTTCTTTTTTCGCCTTTATTCGCCCCGGCGGGAATAAAATCGAGGCCGGCCAGGTTGTGCTATACAGGGGCAAGATAAAGGTGAGCGTGTTAGAAGGAGAGGACAGAGCCCGGTTCGAGGTGACCGTGCTGCCGCATCTGGACGCCGCCTTTAACCTGGCGCGCTGGTTGCTGCGCAACCGCACCGATGCCGAAGACGTCACCCAGGATGCCGTATTCCGCGCTTTCCGCGCGTTCGGCACCTATCGCTCGGGCAACGCTCGCGCCTGGCTGTTGCAGATCGTCCGCAACACCTGCTTCACCTGGCTGCGCCAGAATCGCATGGCGGCGGAATTCATGGAGTTCGACGAGACCACAATGCCGCAAGAAAGCCAAAATCCTGAAATGCTGGCACTGGCCGGCAGCGACCGCGAACAGCTCACCCGCGCTCTCGAATCGCTCCCCGAATCCTTCCGTGAAATTCTCGTGCTGCGCGAACTCGAAGGCTGCTCCTACAAGGAAATCGCCGAAATCACGTCGCGCCCGATCGGCACCGTGATGTCGGCTCTTGCCCGAGCGCGCGCCCAATTGCGCAACTCGCTTTCGCAACCTGCTTCCAAGGAGGCCCGCCGTGCCGTGTGACCAAGCCCAAAATCAGTTGCACGGCTATCTGGACGGCGAACTCGACGCCCTCAGCGCCGCCAATTTCGAAAAGCACCTCGAAACTTGCCCCGACTGCAAACAGACTCTCGCCGCGGAAGAGGCCTTGCACCAATCCATTCAGAAGGCCAACCTTTATGAGCGCGCTCCCGATTCTCTGCGCATGAGCCTGCTGGGAAATCCGCAGCAATTGCCCGCCGTTCGTCCGTTTCCAGCTTGGCGTGTCTTCGCCTGGCGCTCGCTGGCTGTGGCGGCGGTCCTGCTCCTCGCCATCTCTATCGGGTGGCGGGAACTGCAGCCAGCCCGCGGCCCGAACGACTCTCGGCTTATGGCCGCATCTCTCGTGGACGCGCATCTTCGATCCTTGCAGCCTGGCCACCTCACCGATGTCGAATCCACCGACCAGCACACCGTCAAACCCTGGTTCGACGGCCGCATCGATTTCGCCCCGCCCGTCCGCGACTTTGCCGGCGATGGCTTTCCACTACTCGGTGGACGCCTCGACGTGGCTAGCGGGAAAACCGTCGCCGCCCTCGTCTATGCCCGCCGCAAGCACATCATTAATGTCTTCGTGGAAAAGGCCCAGCCCGAAGGCTACTGGAATGGCACCGGTGAATCCCAGGGCTACCACTGGCTCGCCTGGCAAGCGAATGGCTTTTCTTTCTGCGCGGTTTCCGACGTCGCCTCGCCGGATCTTGCCCAATTGAAACAACTCTTCCTCACCCAATAGCTTTTCGCGCCTATTCCAACTCCGTACCAGTTACGTCTCGGATAAGGGCCTTCGGACCTTGATTACTTCCGGTTTGCCCGTCACTCGGGAGACAGGCTTCTATTCAACATGCGCGAGTGCGGCCCTAATCCCCCAAGTCGGGTTCGGGATCCAAGGCGTTGTTGAAACGATTCGTCAAATTCGCCTCGCAAGTAACCAGCGTCAGTTCCACGATCTGATCATCGTTGAAAAACTTACGTAACTCCGCCAGAGACGTGTCCCCCATCGCTGCCGAACCTCGCGTCACGCGGTCGGCAAACAAAATGACCGCCTTGTCTTTTTCATCGAACAACTTACTTCGTTGATAGAAGACCAGCGCCCGAATCTGCTCCTCGGTGATGCCAATCCGCTTCGCCGAAGCGGTGTGTGCGCGTGTTCAATATTCGCAAGCGTTGATCAGCGACGTTTTCAGGTACGCCAGCTCTTTGTAGCGATGCTCGACCGTGCCCCCCTCCATCACCGCGGAATAAAACGGCAAGAATTTTCGAAGTACATCAGGGCGGTGCGCCATCAGTCCGAACATGTTTGGCATTTTCCCGAACTGTTTGGACAACGCATCGAATAGGCCATGTGCTTCCGTAGGGGCTTTGTCTTTTGTAAGTGGGTTTACAACACTCATCGCATCCTCCCTGCTTTGCTTTTTGCTGCGATCGAAGCGTTCGATGCTCAGAAAGCTCCCGGGCGGTTCAATAATTAAAGCACTTCGCGCGTGAAATAAGGTAATAATTCGTTTTTCGCATAATTACCTGCATGCCAGCGTGAAATATGCTTTTCGTCGCACGGGTAGGGCACCACAACTTGGTGCAGCAACTCCTGCCCATCCTCGGTGAAGGATTTTAATGTCTGGCAGCCATGCCGTGCTCCGGGTGGATTGTCGGCTACACCAAGCGCTCCTCCCTTGACCTATACATTCAAACTTATCTAGTCCTGAGACGAGAGTCGAGACCACTTGCCCCCGGTGTTTTGGTATAGACTTGGGTTTTGATACCAGACCAAATCTTATGATGAAACGCCTTCTTGCTCTCGTGTCGGTTGTGGGATTAACTGCTTCGTGCGCGATCCCGCTGCGCGCTCAACAGATGAGCGTGGCGCAATATCAGCGCAATTCCGCGAAAGAGACCAGGAAACAACAAAAATTAACGAAGAAAAACGCCAAGCAGCAACGGAAAATCCTGAAGCGAGCGGCCAAGGCGCAGAAAAAGTCGCTGAAGGCGGCACAAAAGGCCGATGCCAAGGCTAACCGGCAACTTCATCAGAACTAGCCCGTGGTCCCAGCGTTCCTCTCTCGACCTATACATTCAAACTAATCGGGAGTTGTGCGACCTGAACTAAAGTCCGGTACCGGATCGGGCACACCCGTCCGTTTGAAAAATCGATGCTGCAAATATCTATATGCAAAGATTAAGGCGCCGATTTTTACCTAGGGGGAGACCATGAAATCGGACTATCTTGAACAGCTAAAATCCGATATCGCGGCACGATTCGAAAAGGATCTTCGCAAACCAAGGACTAAACCCGCTGCGAAGCCAGCCATCGAAGAGGAGACGGTGTTGGAACAGCAGAAACAAGATCATTTCGCCAGGCTGCTGATGGCGGAGGCAGTACGTCATCTTAAGTAGGTTTCAGAAAGCATTCATACAGGCAGTTGAAGTGGAATCGGCCCAAAACCATTTGTGCGGTAAGGCGACTAATCAGGAGCCTGCTACCGGGCTTAACCCATGACAGAGCATCCAAGGACTCACGTACCAACTGCGTAACGAAGTAAAATGGAATCAATGAGCAAGAAAGCGATCTCCTCTGGCGCAGTACACAATGTTCCACCGGATTTGCGAAAGGTTCTCATTTCCGATCCCGTCGCTCGGGCAAAATGGGAGGACATTACGCCACTCGCGCGCAATGAGTGGATTTGCTGGGTTATCTCCGTCAAGAAACCGGAAACCAGAAGACAGCACATTGAGCGAGTACGCACGGAACTCAAGGAAGGAATGCGCCGACCTTGTTGCTGGCCAGGCTGTCCTCATCGCTGAAAATAAGTCAGCCAAGGAAATTGCGGGCCGGTTCTTACTGTTTCTTCGGCGGATAATTCTTCAGCAGCTTCTCCACGCACTTCTGGATCTTCTTCTCACTTCTGTCGAGATTTGGTTTGATCTCGACGGCGTTGGACACAGCGCCGCGCCACACCAGTTTTTTTTCTGTCGCCGCATACACGTCCAGGTCCAGCTGCCCGGCGTGGATGGATGCCTCGGAAAGCGTGGCCAATCCGGCGCCCCACCCCGGGCCGTAGCCCCAGCCATCGTGATACGCCATCCACGGTGTCTGCCTGCTGAGGGCCGTCTGGTAACCGATGTAAAGGTCCGAATCCGTTTTGAGCAGGCCCTTTTTGGCCAGCTCGGCGTCAATCACAGAGGCGATTTCCCGCGCGGTGAGGGAGTCGACCTGCTGCACGCTCTTGATGTCTACCCACTTATAGCTCTTGAATTTGGAGAAATCCGTTTCTCGGTCGAAGTTGTAGGTTACGTCCTGAGCCGCGACATGACCTGCCGCAAACCCCAGAACCAGCGGTACCAGCAAAGCGATTCTCTTCATCCCAGTTCCTTCCTGGGACCGGGCAGCCACCATGATGCGCAATCCCCCGCAAATTTGGAACGGTAATCTTGCCGTGAAGTCCGGGAGGGAACAGAGTCCTGGTTAACGCGGTAACCGTACAAGTAGAGTCCTGGTACGGGACTTGTCCGGATAGCCGACAAATCAGGAGTTGACCTGTTCCAAGGCAACAGCTAGCATCCCCGCCCAGGTCCGGTTACGCATCAATAACAATTTGCCGAGGTGATATGTGAACATTGCGATGCGACTGCGCTATCTGCGTGTAGCCTTGATTTTCGTAGGTCTGATTTTTGTTTTCGGAGTATATCCACTCATGATGGCCTGGTGGCCTTCGGGTTGGCGCTGGCAGCCCAATCAACCCGAGTACGAACAAATGATACTCGGTGTCTATGCAACTCTTGGCGTATTTCTGCTCATTGCTTCTCGAAATCCTCTGCAGCACCGCAGCCTGATCTGGTTCACTGTTTGGTCGAGTCTTGTTCATGCGGGCATTATGGCCGTACAAGCGATCAATGCTCCTACCGAACATGGCCATCTTTTGGGAGACGTTCCTGCACTAATTATCGTGGCAGTTCTTCTTGCTGTTTTGACACCCCGTGGTGCTGTCGCAGAAAAAGTGTGAGGCTACACGGCTCTTGAGTTGGTACTAGCAACAACATGTCCGGTTAGCCGACAAATCAGGAGTTGAGCGCGTGTCAGGCGCCTTGTGTACTCGCCTCTTCCGACTTTGGCGCAGGGATTCTGTTAAGTACCTGGCAATTTCTGCCTACATTTCTGCGCAACAACCGCCACTCTATTCCGATAAAGTGCAAAATCTTGCAGCTACGTGGGGAGGCGGCGCAGCTAAACCCCGGGCTTTCAATAAAGGCAGATATGGCAGGCGCTTTGCAACTAAAATGGCGGAGTAGTGTGGCGGAGTCGGCCCAATCCACCGGTAGTCCCTATCCCCAACCCGCCCGCTTGTCCTAGGCCTACCCAGGGGCAACAAATAATTTGCGATAGAGTATTGACGAGCTGGTAACCAGATCAGGTCCATGCCAGGGAGACGCTTATAGATAAGAGAAAGGTTCCAGAGGAGAACATGCTCAAAAATCTCGTAGTAATCTGCTTGCTTCTCATTGCAGTCGGAATTTCACCTTTAGCGTACGCAGATACAGTCACTACGTACACCATAAATTTTACTATTAACCCCAACAGTCTTACCCCTAATATCCCGGCGCCCACAGGGTCGTTCACCTACGATTCAACCAACCCACTATTTTCGAACTTCCTCGTCACGTGGGATGGCAACACATACGACTTAACGGCGGCAGCTAACAGCCCGACGCTGTTTGGAACCGGCTGTACAGGCGAGGCATCGACGGCGGCCTACGGATTCGCGATATTGTCACAAGCACTAACGGGATGCAGCGGACCAGTAACCTATGGCTGGCAAGCCGCCAACGCTACTCAGAACAATTTAAATTACTTCCAAATGGCAGGACTTGTTCTGAGTCAGAATGCATCCGACCAATTGAACAAGTTCTTACCAACGCCTACTGCTACAAACGATGGAGAGTTTGGCACCTTTGCGTTAGCACCGGCCACGGTAGCGGCGCCTGAGCCTGCCAGCATTTATCTGCTCGGCACCGGTCTGCTGGGCCTTCTGGGCGGGATGCGCCGGAAGCGGCGCGAGTAGCTCGGGTTACAAGCCACAACTTGTCACTGCCACCGCTCGGCGATTCGTACGGACGAAAATTGCCCAGGCATTGCCCTGCAAGGAGCACCGACAAATAGAACGCCAAGCACGGCCTCCCTCAGTTTGAATGGCTCCGGAACACCAACTCTGGATTAACGGGGTAACCGGTAAAGTCAAGTACTGGGAGCCGGTATCGGACATTTGACGGAATTTCCGCTGGCGAATACACTCGCTCTTCGAACATCCACGCGATTTACAGCTTCATGTCTATTCCTTTTGACGATCTTAACAGTGACCCCGTCATTTATGGCTACCTGCACGTACCTGCGCGGCCCACTGGAAAGGCCGTTGTACTCACCCATGGTGCTGGCGCCGACTGCCAATCGAAACTGCTGGTAGAGATGTCCAATGCTCTTGCCGAGTCAGGCTTCACCGTTTTGCGGTTCGACCTGCCATTCCGCCGCGAACGCCCACATGGACCGCCTTCTCCCTCCAGCGCTGCCCGGGACAGGGACGGGCTGCGGCGCGCCGTTTCGATCATGCGAGAGCAGAAAAATACTCAGGTGTTCTTGGGCGGCCATTCCTACGGCGGACGGCAGGCAACCATGCTGGCTTCGGAAGAGCCCGAACTGGCGGACGGCTTGCTGCTGCTCTCCTACCCACTTCATCCTCCGCGTAAGCCGAATCAGCTTCGTACCGGCCATTTCCCAAAGCTGACCACGCCCGCGTTCTTCGTTCATGGCACGCGCGACCCATTCGGCACGACTGCTGAGATGAAATCCGCTCTGGAGCTGATCCGTGGCTCACATGCCATGTTGGAAGTGGACGGCGCAGGCCATGACCTTTTACCCAAGAAGACCGCCAACGAAATGCCCTCCCGCGTCGTGAGCGAGTTTAAGGCATTCCTGAAAACCCTTGTCAAAGAAGACTAAGCCTGATTAACGCGGTAACCGGAGAAGTGAAGTAATGGTACGGCACTTGACCGGTAAGCCAACTAACCAGGAGTGGGACTAGGTTTGTGCCCGCAGGTGATTCGAGACTTCGGAAAATCAGGGGTAGAATCTTGTTGTGAATCATGGCAAAAGATGGGCTCAGGCACCTTGGATCTGTGGCATCCATCCCGTGGTGATTGATTTGTCCCTTCGTATCCCGCGACAGAGGCTCGGTCTGCCAAATTGTCGGTTTGTTTGTTAGGGTTTAACATTAGCCTTCGCGCCCCGTTCGATTGCCAACAGCAAGTCGGCGGATGGGAATCTTTCCTTCATGGCATTAATCAGGCTATCCGGATCTTGAGCTTTTTTGAGTTCTTCTTCAAAGGCGAATAAATAGTTTTCCGTAAAATCTATGGCGGTACTCGCGTCAAGGGGAGCTCCAACCTTGCTATGTCCGGGGATAACAACCGAAGGTTTTCGTTCTCTGATTTTCTGTATTGAGTTCAACCATTTCCCCCGAGCCTTACCGTCCGATTCTGCGGTGTAGACGTGCATGTTATTGAACACGACGTCGCCAGCAATGAGAATCCTCTGTCCAGGAATCCAAAGCATCGTGTTTTCATCGGTATCGCCTTGGATGTTTCTAAGGACCTCTATCTTTGAGCCCTCAAATTCAATAAAGTTGCCGTCGAATTTTTCGATACCAACAACGTGAGAGGTTGCACCTGAGCCCAGGATCTTTTTCCATTTATCTATCTTCTCTTGATAGACTCGGTTGATTCGATCTACTACCGCAGAATCCGCAATAATTCTCACCCGGGGATATGCTTCCCTAAAAACCTCCAGACCGAGAAAGTGATCGGCGTGCTCATGGGTAATGTAGATAATTGACAGCGGCTTTTTGGTTTCTTTGATTTCCTGCAGTACTTTTTCAGCATTGGTTTTTGTTAACTGCCCATCGACCAACATCACTTCATCTGCTCCCTCAATAATGACGGAGTTAACCCAAAACTGATCGTCGGGAGAGGTGAACACCTTGATTGAAAAACCGGGCTGGTCGCCCGCAGATGCAAATGGAGACGAAATTAGAAATAAGAGGCTGATCACTCCTGGACAAACAGCAAGACGCTCCATGTGCTCTCCAATCTTGATGATGGGACCTACCGGGCGCGCCGAAGCGGTGGCGTGATTGTAACCCCGCTTTTGGTTCCGATGCCTGATTAACGCGGTTACCGGAGATATGGCTACTAGTACGAGGATGGCCGCTAAGCCTGCATACCGGGACTTATCAGACCAGCGCTAATTGAGCGCTTTGCGCCTTTTGTTCGCCAGAATTCTAAAACGGGGTCGCAAGCTGCTCTTCTATCTGGCTCAGAAAATCGCCCGAACCGCGTCTTTTCGAAAGGAGGCTTGCAACTAATCCCGCGGGGCAGGGTTGAGGCTTGACACCACTCGGGAAAGTTACGGCGGCGTACCAGGGAAGTTGGTTAGAAGGGATTCCTGCCACGCTCGTCGCGACGCCCGCATCCATAGTTTGCCGGCCCCACGGCGGCAAAATCGTGCGGCGGGTCGCACTTTTCGGGCCGAAACATGAAATTGAATGAACACGAACGACCCAGGCCCACCGCTGCTGGACTCTCGTCTCTAGGGCAACAAGCCGAGATGAAACTTCTCCTGGCCGGCAGGTGGCCAGCTCTCAAGCCGTTGCCGGTGTTCAAGTTCGAAACAGTTGACTATCGCGTCTCCATTGATTTCGACAAGACACGCGGAGAGTGGCTCTGCCGCAAAACCTCCTTACCTTCCAACAAGGTTGAGGAACTGCGTGGAGGATTGCCGGAAATGATCCTGGCATTACCCCACGGTCAAGCGGATGTGTTCGCCGGATGTGCCACAACAGGACAGCAAGAACAGGAGTTGGATAAGGAAGCCATCCGTCGCCAGCAGGCCATTCTTGAGTGGAAAGAGAATTTCGAGAACGGCGCACTCTATTCCGGCCTGCAGGAGTATCTCTCCGAAAGCCAGCGAGGTGAAATCGACTACATCCTCCGACTGACTCTTACCGCCCGGCAGCTTCAGTTCAGCCCGAAGAATGTTGCCTACGTATTTGACGCACTTTCGAAGGCGGGCGGCAAGCTGGCAACCCTCCTGGAAATCGCGCAGAGGAATAAGATGGGGCAGGCGGCGGACGTACCGGCAAAAGAGGAAACAGCGGCGCTCGGCGCCGAACCCGCCCCGCCGGTCGAGAGTCTCATCCCCGCAACCCTCGAAAGCGTGCCGGAAGATCCAGTTGCAAGTGTCTACCCGGAGCAAGAACAACCCCCCTCGGCCGAACGGATTGTGCACGCTCCGTCTCCGGCAGCGAAAATCGCGACGCATGACGTTCTGGATGCGGACCCGCCATCGTTTGCTGAAGACCTTCAGGAAAAAGTGCTCCACCCGGCACCCGCAGCTGCTTTTCGACCGCAGGTTCGAACCGACAGGGTCCAGTCGTCAGCGAATCGCATCGGGAATTCGCCCTCGCGCCGACATGCGCTTGAAATCTCCGGATTTCACGTCGCCGCATTCGCATTCGTGTTCTTGTTCGCTGTGATCAGTTTGCCCATCGGGCTCACGGTGGGACGCGGCCCGCTCGGGCATTGGCTCCGGGATACCCAGAAATCAATATTCGCTGTTCAAGTCACGTCTCCCGCATTGCCTGATCGCCCAGTCGAAACGGCTTCGCGAACGTCCACTCCGCCGGCGCCGGAGCTGGAAGAATCACACTCGGAAAGTTCATCCGATCAATCCGTCACTAATCCCAACAACTCCTCGGGCGCCAATAAACTCAATGATGCCACCCATTCCGAAGAAAAACCCGGGGAAATTAATCGGCACTCCGAATCTTTTGCGAAAGTGCTTTCCACAGATTCAAATTTATCTCCAGCAATCGAATCGAAACCCTCTGTTCATCCCGGAGCCTGGCCTGGACGCAACGGCTCGGCCGGGCCACTCGCGCGAAACGCGCTGCCACCCGCAAGTCCCAAAGCGGGCTATTCACCCAAGACTGTCAGCCCGATGAACGGCGCACCGAGAAACTCCGCGGCGCACAGCGTAGCGTCTGCCCTGGGCGTATCCCCACACCGGTCACCGGCTTCCGCAATCCTGGTCACTGCTCCGGTCCACGGCAGCAAACCTTTCCGGGTGACCTTCCCGGAAAAACCGATCGCCGCGTCCTCTTCGATCGCGATGACCTCGGAACTTTCTGTTCTTATTCCTCCTCAGTCCGGAGCGGCAGCGGCTCACAAACCTGCTCGATTGCAAGCGGGTGAGCTTGCCTTCTTCGTTTGGCCTCGTTTTCAACGGCCGGGGGATCGCTATGGATCGGCAGAAAGCATAAAAATCCGCGCCACCATCGGACAGGTCGGCCAGGTGCTGGACATAAAGCTCCTGAGCGGCTCGACGTCTCTGCTTCCCGCAACCATCAGTGCCATTCGCCAGTGGCGGTTCAAGCCCACTCTTTTGAACAAAAGGCCTGTCCAGGGTCAACAAGACGTCACGATTGAATTCCGGCCGCCCCAGTATTTGTCGCAGGTGCACACTCAACGCCCTTCGCCCAACTAGCGCCGGTTAGAGATGTTGATTTCACAAATGAATTGCTTCTTGGCGAGGATTTCTACAGATCGTTGTTGAAGTAAATTTACGAAGCCAAATCAGGAACTCCCCCAGTGCCCGGCAGCCCCGGCACTCAAAAACCGCACTACTCTCCCGATAAAACACTCGCTTGACTTTGACCTTGGCTGCATATATGAACGGGGGGATTCCTGACCTGTTTGCTGGGGACTGGCCCGGTTTTCTAGCAATTTTCCGAAAATCGCGGCCTGTGGCATTTCTTCCGAGGGAACTTTCCTCGATGGATTGTGCCTGCAAGCATTCAGAACGGCCAGGAACGCCAACTTAAGGACGCTAACTTAGGGGGAGAAAACATGGCCAGCGGCACTATGGCTCTCGAAGGGGCACCACCGGCGGATTACGGAATTTGGCGAGTCATCATGGCTTCTTCCGTCGGCACCATGATTGAGTGGTACGACTTCTATATTTTCGGCAGCCTCGCCGCGATTCTTTCTCCGAAATTCTACCCGCCCGGCAACGAAACTTTCGCCTACATCGCGTACCTCGCCACGTTTGCCGTCGGCTTCCTGGTGCGTCCCTTTGGCGCCCTGTTTTTCGGCCGCATCGGCGACATGGTCGGCCGCAAGTACGCGTTCATCGTCACGCTGAGTATCATGGGTGGCGCCACCGCCCTCATCGGCCTCCTCCCCACCTACCAAACCGCCGGCTGGTTTTCTCCCATTACCTTGCTGGCGATCCGGGTCTTGCAGGGCCTCGCTCTCGGCGGTGAGTACGGCGGAGCGGCCGTCTACGTTGCGGAACACGCCCCCGACAAGAAGCGCGGTTTCTACACCAGTTTCATCCAAATCACGGCGACGCTGGGACTCTTCGTTTCCCTGCTCGTCGTCCTTGGCACGCAAAACGCCATGACCAAGGAACAGTTCGCGGATTGGGGCTGGCGCATTCCCTTCCTTCTCTCCATCGTCCTGGTCACGATCTCGCTCTACATTCGCTTGAAGATGAAAGAATCGCCGATCTTTTCTCAGCTCAAGACCTCCGGCATGACTTCCGCCAAGCCTCTTACGGAAGCCTTCACAAAGTGGGAAAACCTGAAGCGCGTTTTGATTTCTCTCTTCGGCGCCACCGCCGGACAGGGCGTGGTCTGGTACACCGGCCAGTTCTATGCCTTGTTCTACCTGCAAACCGTGCTCAAGGTGAATCCAAAAACCTCCAATATCATTGTCGCCATCGCCCTGCTCTGCGCGATGCCCTTCTTCACGGTTTTCGGCGCGCTCTCCGATCGCATCGGGCGCAAATGGCTCATGATGGCCGCCTGCCTTTTGGCCATCGTCACCTACATCCCCATCTACAAATCCATGCAAGTCGCGGCCGGCACCAACATCAACGGTTTGAAATCCGCCAGGAACAAAGTAACCGGCGCGATCAGCCTTACGGCTCTCACCAGCGATTCGGCAACAGGGCAACAGGTAGCGGCCAAGGAGGCGGCAAATCCGGATGTTCCCAAGCTGGTCTTGCTGGTTTTCATCCAGGTTATTTTCGTCTGCATGATTTACGGCCCCATCGCCGCTTATCTCGTCGAGGCCTTTCCCGCGAAAATCAGATATACCTCTCTCTCATTGCCTTATCACATAGGCAACGGCGTGTTCGGCGGATTATTACCGCTCATTGGATTATCGCTCTGCGCGCGAACCGGCAATATCTACGCCGGCCTCTACTATCCGATGATCGTTGCGGCCATCACCCTCGTCTTTGGCTCCATCTTCCTGAAGGAAACGCATGGAACTCTCATCTGGTCCGAGTACGACGAGGCCACCAAGAAGGCTTAAGTCCGCCCTCCGCGCTGGCAACCGCGGAACATTGACGAGCGAACCGCCAAAGTAGCATCATCTTCCTCTCGGGCGGAATTTGTGCCATCGGGAAACTTGGCCCTTCCGTCTTCCACTAGGTGCCGCTCTTCGCGTGGAGTCCATTTCGTTCGTGGTATGCCGTGTTCACTTCCTAAGGGAGTTGCTGCTGTGCCAACCAAAGCCATCGCAAAAAAGTCCTCTGCAAGAAACCCACAAGCGAAGAAACTGTCTTCGAATGAGGCTCAGATCGCCGTCCATTGGAAAGATGAAGACAGCATCCGCCCGCCGACCCGCTTCATCGCCCAGGCCAACCTGAGCGACCCGCACATGGTCGAGCGCTTCAGCGAGAAGAATTTTCCCGAGTGCTTCCGTGAGTATGCCGAGCTTCTCCACTGGGATCAATATTGGCACACCACGTTGGACACCAACCATCCGCCCTTCTGGAAATGGTTTGTCGGCGGCAAGCTCAACGCCAGCTACAACTGCGTTGATCGCCACCTGGCCAAATACAAAAACAAAGCCGCGTTAATCTTCGTCCCGGAACCAGAAGACGAGCACCACACCGTGATCACCTTTCAGGAACTCTATCGCCGCGTCAACGAAGTCGCCGCCATGCTCCGCGATTTTGCGGGGCTGCAAAAGGGCGATCGCGTCACCATTCACATGCCCATGATTCCGGAGTTGCCCATCACCATGCTGGCCTGCGCCCGCCTCGGTGTGATCCACTCCGTCGTCTTCGGCGGTTTTTCCGGCGAAGCCTGCGGCCTGCGCGCCGCGGACTCCGGCAGCCGCATCCTGATTTACGCCGACGGCTATCACCGCAACGGCCGCTGGGTGGACCACAAAGCCAGCGCCGACATCGCCGTGAAAACCGCCGAAAAAGAAGGCCAGCACATCGACAAAGTTCTCATCTGGCGCCGCTATCCCCACAAATATTCTTCCGAAGCGCCGATGATCCTGGAGCGCGATTTCTTCATCAACGACGTGCTGAAAAATTATCGCAACGCCGTCGTCGAACCAGTCTCGATGGACGCC
>Ga0210394_10000190_pt1 | contig 147187 bp, 113 predicted proteins | sample IncBWC12MmetaG_FD_160121 | JGI IMG/M metagenome (GOLD analysis project Ga0210394, IMG submission 160121) | Forest soil microbial communities from Barre Woods Harvard Forest LTER site, Petersham, Massachusetts, United States - Inc-BW-C-12-M | ecosystem: Environmental > Terrestrial > Soil >... | reverse complement strand
ACGCGAAAGGAGCGAACCCATGTATGCCAGCCGCATCGATTTGCCGGACAAGCTGCGCAGCAAGCTCGAGAAGCTGCTGAATTCGCGCCTGGCCGACGCACTGGACCTGGAATCGGCGTCCAAGCAGGCGCACTGGAACGTCAAGGGGCCCAATTTCATCGCCTTGCACGAGCTGTTCGATCAGTTGCACGGCAACATCGAGCAGCACGTGGATACCATCGCGGAACGCATCACGGCGCTCGGCGGCCGTGCGCACGGCACCGTGCATGCCGCCGCCGGCGCCAGTTCGCTCGCACCCTATCCGCTCAACATCAGCGACGGCGTCGCACACCTCGAGGCGCTGTCCGAGCGCCTGGCCGACTTCGGCAAGAAAGTGCGCGCCGCGATCGATGCCTCGGCGCACCTGGGCGATGCCGATACCGCGGACCTGTTCACCGGCGTCTCGCGCGACGCCGACAAATACCTGTGGCTCCTGGAGGCGCACCTGCAGGGCGGGCGCTGACGCGCACGCGCCAAGACTGCTAGCATCGACGGCGTTCGATGTTGCAGTGTCCAGGGAGCCTTCATGACCGAGCCGACCGTAGCCGGGCGCGGGCCGATCGCCGTAGATGTCGAGGCCGGCAAGACCTACTACTGGTGCAGCTGCGGCCGCTCGAGCACGCAGCCGTTCTGCAGCGGCGCGCACCAGGGCAGCGATTTCAAGCCCATTGAGTACCTGGCCGAGCGCAGCGGCCGCGTGTATTTCTGCGCCTGCAAGCACTCCGCCCGGGCGCCGCTGTGTGACGGCACGCACAAGACCCTTGCCTGAACCGAACGAGCGCCGCATGTACCTGACAGCGCGGCGCACTGCGGATGAGCTCCAGCTGGAACTCAGCGGCGAATGGCGCGCGCTGCGCTTCACCGACATCGAGGCTGAGCTCGGCACGGTCGATGTTGCCGGTTTGCAGCGCATCAGCATCGCCGCCGCGCAGGCGCAGCTCGACCTGACCGGGGCCTGGCTGCTGCGCGATTTCCTCGACCGCGCGCGGGCCGCCGGGGCGAGCGTTCAATTCCAGGGGCTCGAGCCCGCCACCCTCGCCCTGGTGGAACGCTGCAAGACCGGCGATATCACCGCCCACACCCACGTCATCGAATGGCTCGACCCGGAGCGGGCGGTCGAGGGTCTCGGCCGGCGCGCGGTGCGCGGCGCGCGGGAAATCGCCGGCGGCGTGAGCTTCGTGGGCCGCATCAGCGTTGCCTTGATGCGCGCCTTGTCGCAGCTGCGCCTGCGGCCGGTGTCGGTTGCGCGCCATGTGTACGACACCGGCCTCACCGCGGTTCCGATCGTGGCGCTGATCGCCTTCCTGATCAGCGTGATCCTCGCGTACATGGGGGCGCAACAGCTGCGCAGATTCGGCGCCGACATTTTCGTGGTCGATCTGGTGACCGTCGGCGTACTGCGCGAACTCGGTGTGCTGTTGACGGCCATCATCGTCGCCGGCCGTTCCGGCAGCGCCTTTGCCGCCGAGATCGGCGCGATGCAGCTGAATGAGGAGATCGACGCGCTGTCGGCCATCGGCGTGGAACCGATCGAGGTGCTGGTGCTGCCGCGGCTGCTCGGGCTGGTGATCGCACTGCCATTGCTGACGCTGGTGGCCGACATCATCGGTCTGGTCGGCGGCGGACTGCTGTGCCACGAGCTGCTCGACATGCCGCTGGTGCAATTCCTGCACCGTGCCCAGGGTGCGATCGCCAGCACCACCTTCTGGGTCGGGGTCGTCAAGGCGCCGGTATTCGCCTGCCTGATAGCGATTTCCGGTTGCTACTGCGGTATGCGGGTGCGCGACTCCTCACGCGAACTGGGGCGATTCACCACGCTCGCCGTGGTGCAGTCGATCTTCTTCGTCATCCTGGTCGATGCGGGGTTTGCGGTGCTGTTCATGGAGCTCGATATCTGATGCGTGCGCTGGTGGAAGTGCAGGGCGTGGTCAATCGCTTCGGTACGCAGATCGTGCATAACGGCATCGACATGCAGGTGTTCGAGGGCGAGGTGTTCGGCATCATCGGCGGCTCGGGGGCCGGCAAATCGGTGCTGTTGCGAACCATCCTGGGACTGCGCCGGCCCAATGCCGGCAGCGTGCGCTTCCTCGGGCGCGAGCTCGCCAGCCTGACTGCCGCGGAACTGCATGCCTTGAAAGCGAGCTACGGCGTCACCTTCCAGCAGGGCGCGCTGTTCAGCTCGCTCAACGTCTGTCAGAACGTGCAGTTGCCGATGCTCGAGCACCTGCGGCTGACGCCGCGCGCACTCGACGAGCTCGCACTGATGCGGCTACAGCTGGTCGGCCTGCCGACCGAAGCCGCGCTCAAGTATCCAGCGCAACTGTCCGGTGGCATGATCAAGCGCGCGGCGCTGGCGCGTGCGCTGGCGCTCGACCCGGTGCTGCTGTTCCTCGACGAGCCGACCTCCGGTCTCGACCCGATCAGCGCCTCGGCATTCGACGAACTGTTGATTTACCTGCAGCGCGAACTGAAGCTGACCGTGGTAATGATTACACACGACCTGGATACCATCTTTCGCACCTGCAGCCGGGTGGGTGTGATCGTCGACGGCCGCATGATCAGCGATACGCTCGAGGCCATCGTGCGCAACCCGAATCCGTGGATAAAGTCCTATTTCCAGGGCGAGCGTGCCCGCCGGCGCCGGAACTGACATGGAACGTGAAGCAAACTACCTCGCGGTCGGCAGCTTCGTGCTGCTGGTGGTGGTGATGGGGTTCCTGTTCGTCTACTGGTATTCCTCCAGCATCGACCATCGCTACTATGTACGCTATGAGATCTATTTCGATGGCAGCGTCAGTGGACTGTCGGACGGCAGCCAGGTGCGTTACCTGGGCGTTGACGTCGGCCGCGTGGTACGCATCCGCATCGATCCACGCGCCGCCAACCGCGTGCAGGTGATCGCCGACATCGACGCCACCACGCCGATCTCGGAGCGCACGCTGGCGCAGCTGTCGCTGCAGGGTGTCACCGGGCTGCTGTACATCGATCTGCAGCAGCAGCGTGCCGATGACAGCGGGCGTCGCGTCATGGCCGCGGTTCCGAGCGAGCGCTACCAGGTGATCCGTTCGTCGCATTCGGACTTCGATCTTTTCCTCAGCAGCCTGCCGCGGCTGACGGTGCGGTTGAATGAGCTGGTGGACGATTCCACGCGGCTGCTGTCGGACAAGAACATCGCCGGCGTCGAGCGCCTGGTGGCGAATCTCGACCGCGCTTCGGCCCAGCTGCCGCACACCGCCGCCAATATCGACACGCTGGTCGACGAGCTGCGCTCGATCATCCGCGACGCGCACCGGGTGGTCACCGACCTGCAGGCCGCCAGCCAGACCGCCGGCGTCGATTTCGTCGCAGCGGTACAGAAACTGCGCGCCACCAGCGACAACCTCGAGCGCGCCAGCGGCAGTCTGGATGCCTTCGTCGCCGAGAACCGCGATCAACTCAGCGGTTTCGTGCGCGGCGGCCTGCCGCAGGTCGAGCTGCTGCTGCGCGACAGCCGGGCGGCGGCACAGGAGATCCGCGACCTGTCGCGCAGCCTGCGCGACAACCCCTCGCAGCTGCTCTACCAGCCGGCGGCCGGCGGCCTGGTGATACCGCCATGAGGTGCGCCGGCATTGCGGCTGCGGGCGCATTCACTTTGCTGCTGCTGGCGGGCTGCAGTGGCGGGCTGAAAAGCAATCTGCCGATAGCGCAGGTGTACGTGCTGCGCCCGAACTGGTCGGCGCCAGCGGCGAGCCTGCCGGCCGCGGCCGCGCCTGGCGCCGGCAGCGTTCAGGTCACGCTGCCGCTGGCGGCCGCCGGACTTTCGAACGACAGTATCGTGGTGCTGCGCCCCGGCGAACGGCTCGACTATTACGGCGCGGCGCGTTGGGCCGCCGCCGCACCGGCGATGCTGCAGACGCTGGCGATCGATGCACTGCGTGCGTCGAAGCGCTTTTCGATGGTCGAGTCGGACGCCGGACCGTTCGCTTCCGACTACGTGCTCAGCCTGGAGCTGCGTCACTTCGAGGCCGAATACACCGGCGCCGGCCCGCCGACGGTGCATGTGGCGCTTATGTGCACGCTCGGCCGGCGCACCGATCGCGGCGTCATGGTCAGCTTCGACGCCGACAGCAGGGTAACCGCCGATGCTGACCGCATGCAGTCGGTGGTCGCCGCTTTCGAGCGGGCCACCGGCGATGCGCTGTCGCAGCTCGCGGCCAACGTCGCGCTGCCGGGGCCGGTGCCGCCTTAAGCGTCGGGTTCGGCCGACTCGCCGAAGCGGCTGCGCGCCTGAAGGATCTGTGCCATGTGGTCGCGGATCCACTGCATCAGGCTCTCGATCTGCGCGCTCAGAGAGCGGCCGAGCTCGGTCAGCGCGTATTCGACGCCGGGCGGGTGGGTAGTCGGGATCACGCGACGTTCGATCAGGCCGTCGCGCTCGAGCGTGCGCAGCCGCAACGTCAGCATTCGCTGCGAGATGCGCCCTTCGGCGCCGACCGTGCTGACCAGCCGGCGCAGCACCGCGTGCCGGTAATTGCCGGTGCGCAGCAGGTGCAGCAGCAGCGTGCTCCACTTGTCGCCGATGCGCGCGAACACCTCGCGCATCGGCTGATCGCGCTGCACGCCGTCCCTGGCCATCGAGCGCACCAGCCTCTCCAGGGCCGCCATCTCGCTGCTGTGATGGCCGGAGATTTCGTCGTGTGCCAGCACCAGGCGCAGATTGCGCAGCACGGTATCGACATCGACCGCGGGCCTGGAAAGCTCTGTCGGTGCACTCATGTGGCGAGCCTAACGGGACGCCCGCAGGAACACAAAAGTACCTTCTTTACTCGCTTACGGCAGGCGCTTAAGGTTCGCCGCTCCTCATTGTCTAGAACAACAAATCGGAGCCCGGCAGGTATGAGTAACAGCTACGACATTGTTGCCATGGGCGCAGGACACAATGGACTGGTAGCCGCGGCGTACCTCGCCAAGGCCGGCAAAAAGGTACTGGTCCTGGAGCGCAAGGCCTGGCCTGGCGGCGGCGTCGTCACCCGCCAGATCAATACGCCCGGCTACTGGCACGACGAACACTCCAGCGTGCACATCATGATCCAGGGCAATCCGATGATTCGTGACGACGAGCTCGGGCTGCAGGGAAAATTCGGACTCAAGTACGCCTACAACATTCCGTACGCGATGATCTTTTCCGACCAGAGCACGCTGGTGGCCTATCAGGATCTGGACCGCACCTGCGAGGGCATCGCGCGGATTTCGCACCAGGACGCCGACACCTATCGTCGCTTTGCCCAGCGCGCGATCGCCATGTTGCCGATGTTCGGCGCCGGCCTGTACGTGCCGCCCCTGCCGATGGGTGCGTTCTTCGCGATGCTGGACCAGAGCGACGAGGGCCGTGAGGTGCTCGATGCGATGCAGCGCAGTTCGCTGCAGATCGCGCACGACAGTTTCCAGAGCGAGAAGGTAAAGATCTGGCTGCTGCGGCTGGTGAGCGAGAACCTGCAGTTGCCGGACGAGCTGGGAACCGGTTTTGGCATGTTCCTGATGCCGGGTCTGATGCATGGATTCGGCGTTTCGCAGCCGATCGGCGGCAGCGGCAAGCTCAGCGAATCACTGGTCAGGTGCATCGAGCACTACGGTGGAGAGGTGCGCTGCAACGCCGAGGTTCGCAGCGTGCTGACCTCGGCGGGCCGCGCGATCGGGGTGCAACTTTGCGACGGCGAGCAGTTCAAGGCCAGGGATGCCGTCATCGGCGCCATTCATCCGCATGTTCTGCGAAAATTCGTCGACGGAGTGCCAGAACCGGTGTTGCAGCGGGCCGAACGCGCGACGCTGGCGGCCTTCAGCCTCATGGTGAGCCACTATGACCTGAAGCAAAAGGCGGAGTTTTACGCCGGCGAGGAAGTCGCTCATGCCATCATGCTCGAATTCATGGCCACCGACACCTTAAGCGACATGCTGGATGATTTCGACGCCTTGCGCCGCGGCCGCATCAGCGCGCGCGTGCTCGGTGCCGGAGGCGATGAGAGCATCAACGATCCGAGCCGCGCGCCGCCCGGCCGCGGCATGTTCCATGGCATCACCATGGCACCCTACAATCTGGAGGACGGAGGGCCACATCGCTGGGACGAGATTCGCGAGCAGATGGGCGACCGTAGCCTGCGGCATTACCAGAGCTTCGTAAAAAATCTCACCAGCGACAACATTATCCACCGTAGCATCGTCACGCCGCTGGACCACGCGCGTAACATGCCAACCAGCATGGTCGGCGGCGACGTTCATGGCGTCGCGCCGTATTTCTACCAGATCGGTGGGCATCGGCCGACGCCGGATCTGGCGCAGTACGCGGTACCGGGCGTCGAGCGTTTGTATCTGGTCGGACCATTCCTGCATCCGGGCGGCGGCGTGTATGGTGCCGGTCGTGCCACGGCGATGAGAGTGATGGACGATCTGCGTCTGGATTTCGAAAAGGTGGCAAGGGCGAAGGTTAGCTGACTGCGAGCACAGGTCATTGAGCAAGGCGCTTACCTCTGCGGCCAGGGCATGTGCCTGGTCGTGCTGCTGTCGCTGGCCTCGTTCGCGCATGCGCAGACCCTCGGGGGATCGCTGGGCTTGGCCACCGATGACGTGTTCCGCGGACTGTCGGAGAACGATGGCCAGATCTCCCCGCAGGCGGATCTGCATGAGATGCTGGGGCCCTGGTACGGCGGTGTGTCGGCGGCAGAGGTCAGGCGCGGCAGCCAGAGGGGCACCGGGGCGGAAGTGATCGCCTATGCCGGGTTGCAGCATCGCTTTGGCGAGGACTGGAGCGGCCGCACGACGCTGCGACACTACGACTACCCCGGCAACTCGCGGCGCACCCAGTACGATTACGACGAATTGGCACTGTCGGTCGGATGGCGTGAGCGGCTGATCCTGACGGCCATCGCCTCGCCAGACACTTATAGCAGGGACTATCGGGGCAACTACGGCAGCGGTGCGGCCTATTGCTACGAACTGGTGGCGCGCCAGCCGTTGCCACTGGGTCTGTCCGGTGTCGCCGGACTGGGGTACTACGATCTGCGGCGCCAGGTCGGTACCGGTTACGCCTATTGGAGCGCCGGTGTGAACCGTCGATGGGGTTCCTGGGCGTTCGACCTGCGTTATGTCGGCACCGATACGACCGCCAGGCACCATTTCGAGGACGACGCCGGCGACCGGCTGGCGTTGAGCGCGTTCTGGTTGTTCTAGGTGTTCCAAAGGACCCCGAGCGCCCGGGGCCGGGCGGCAATCTGGCCGCCGATACAACCTTTTGCCGGGCTTGCGGCACTTAACTCTGAGGGCCATGCTGCCGCCCGAGGCGTAAAGCTTATGTCGCTCCCTTCCCCGCCGAGAGCACCGACGTCGGTGCGAGACGACCGGCTCGATCGCGAGCTGTTGCGCCGGATTGCAGCGCAGGACACGCACGCCCTGCAGCACCTGTACATGGAGTATCACCGGCGGCTGCTGCAGTTCCTGTCGCGCCTGAGTTCGCAGCGCGATGCGCTGGAAGAGGCGATCAACGATACCTTCTGGATCGTATGGCGCAAAGCCGCGGAATTCCGCGGTGATTCACGGGTTTCGACCTGGATCATGGGAATCGCCTGGCGCTGCGCCCTCAAGGCATTGCGGCGCAACAGCGACGAGTCGGCCGAAGCGCTGGCGATGTCGATGCCGTCAGAGCTGCAGTTCACGGAATCATTTGCGACCGAAGAGCGCAGCGAATGGCTCGCGCGTGGCCTGGGCACGCTGCCGTTCGAGCAGCGCGCGACCCTCGAGCTGGCCTATTTTGTCGGACACTCGTGCGAGGAAATTGCCTCGATCATGGATTGTCCGGTGAACACGGTGAAAGCGCGCATGTTCCAGGCGCGCATCAAACTTCGGAATCTTTTGCCCAAACTCGGTGGTTTCCCCGAGGCGAAATACCCGGGCGGGGGTCAGTTGTGATGAACGATACCTCATCGGCACACCGGCAGGCCTGGGATCTGATTCCATGGATCGTCAACGGCAGTGCGCCGGAAACCGAGCGCCTGGCCGTGCAGGCGCATCTCGATGCGTGCGCCGACTGCCGCCAGGAACTCGATTTTCAGCGTCAGCTGCACGCGGCCATGGCGGTGCAGAGCACCGCCGAGCTCGATATGCGCGATTCCTGGCAGCGCCTGCGCAGCCGTCTCGACACCGCGGCACGGCCGGATGCGGCCGTACGTAGCGAGCATCGTCGCGCGCGTGGCATCGGCAAAGCGTGGACGCCGTGGCTGGTGGCTGCGATGGTCGTTCAGGCGATCGGCCTGGGGGCACTCGGCAGCGCCTGGTGGTCGCGCCCGATGTCGCCCGCATCGATGCCGGCGGGCGCGGCAAGCCCTTATCGCACCCTGTCCTCGCCGGAAGCGGCCATGCAGGCGGCAACGATCCGGGTCGTGTTCGCGCCTGAGGTCACGGTGGCGCAAGTGCAGTCCGTGCTGAGCGCCGCCCGGCTGCAGGTTCGCGCGGGCCCGAGCGAAGTTGGCGTCTGGAGCCTGGGGCCGGCCGGAGAGTCGAACCGGGCAGCCACCGACGCGGCACTGCGTGCACTGCGCGCCCAATCCGAGGTGCGCTTCGCCGAAGCCGTCGCCGGCGCGCCCTGACCGACCCAAAGCCGCTCATGAGCAATCAACACCTGGCGCGATCGGCTGTCACCGCTGCGGCACTGGCTGCGATGCTGGCAGGCGCGGTTGGTTGTGCGCTGCCAGCGCGCATGCAGCTCGAGAGCATGCAGCTCGAGAGCATGCCGCTCGCGAGCATGCCGGATCCGGTCATGGGCGGCGGCGGTCTGAACAGCACCGCAGAGCGCATGATTCTGGTGACGATTGCCAATCCGAGCACGCTGCTGATCAGTGAGCCCGGCTCGACGCCGCATGGTTATGATGCGATCGGCTCGTACGCTGTGAGCGATCAGGCGAGGGCGACCGGCGCGGCACTGGGCCGCGACTACGGCCTGCGGCGGGTGCGTGAATGGCCGATCGTACCGCTGGGTGTGGATTGCCTGGTGTTTGCACTGCCGCCGGAGACTGATCGGGAGGCGCTGCTGCAGCGACTGGCGGCCGATCGACGCGTGCGCCTGGCGCAGTCGCTGCAATTGTTCAACGCGCTCGCCGACCCGGCCGGCATCGGACTTGAATCCGGTGCGCGGCCCGATGCCGCGGCTGCGCCGCCGCTGAGCACGTCGGCGCCGGCATTGGTCATTCCGGCCACGTTCAGCGGCGGCAGCCATGGTGTCGCGGGCTATAACGATCCCTACATCGGCTTGCAGCAGGGCTTTGCCGCCATCGAGGCCGGGCCGGCACAGCAGTGGTCGCGCGGGGAGGGCGTTCGCGTGGCCATCATCGACACCGGGGTGGAGGTGGGCCATCCGGATCTGGTCGGACGCGTCGCGGCCGCGCGCAATTTCATCGACAACGACATGCGCTCCTTCGAGATGGACCGGCACGGGACCGGTGTTGCCGGCATCATTGGCGCGGACGCCAACAACAATCTCGGTATCGTCGGCATAGCGCCGTCGGCGAGCCTGCAGATCTATAAGGCCTGTCAGCCGCTGCAGCCGCACAGTCTTGCAGCGCAGTGCAATTCATTCACGCTGGCACTGGCGCTCGACGCCGCCATCCAGGCGCACGCGCAGATCGTCAATCTGAGCCTCGGTGGACCGGCCGATCCGCTGTTGACGCAGCTGGTCAGCTACGGCCAGCGGCGCGGCATGATCTTTGTCGGTGCGGTACCCGAAGACGGGCGGCTCGATGGATTTCCGCTGGGAATTGCCGGGGTGATCGCGGTCGATCAGATCGGGCGCTCGGATGCTGCGGCCGGCGTGCTGCACGCCCCGGGTCGCGACATTCTGAGTCTGGCACCGGACGGGCGCTACGATTTCGCCACCGGTTCCTCTTTTGCGGCCGCTCATGTCACCGGCGCGATCGCGCTGTTGCGCTCGCGAGTGCCGACTCTGGATGCATCCGCGCTGTTTGCCGTACTCGAACGCACGCGCACGCTCGATGAGCATGGCGATCGGATCAACGTCTGCGCTGCCCTCGCTGCGGTGCAGCCCCAGAGTGATTGCGCCCACGCGGCCAAAGCGGTAGCGACGGCAACCGTGATGCACTAAAGGGCGTCGCTGCGCGATGCGACCGCCGCTCAATCCGCTCACCGATCCGTTTGGCGAGCGCCTGGCGCCGAGGCATCGCCGCAGCCTGCACCTGCTCGGCGCGCTGTTCCGATTTGAAAGCAACAGCGTCCGGCTGCTGCGGCTGGTCGAGCAGGCCTTTGCCGGTCTGCCACGGCACCGGCTCGGCGCCCGCACGCCGCGCCTGCGTGTGCGGCTGCAGCTTGCGCCCAGCCAGCCGCGCAAATCGGCAGCAGAACCCCCGCCGCTGAAGACCTGGTCAGGTCCCGGATTTCTGTGCGGCGCAATGGACCGCTCGAACCTGGCGATCATCGTGCCGGCCCAGGGGTCGGCGCTGGTCGTCATCTCGCGCGACATGCTGCGACACGCCTACCACGCCCGTTACGAACTGATCGAATTCGCCGTCTATGTGCTGGCTTCGCGCGCGCAGGGGCTGGTGCCGCTGCACGCCGCCGCCGTCGGTCATCATGGCCGCGCCGTGCTGCTGATGGGCGACAGCGGTGCCGGCAAATCCACCATCGCGCTGCATAGTCTGCTGCAGGGGCTTGCGATGGTGTCCGAAGACGCTGTCTTTGTCGCACCCGAACAGCTGCTGGCAACCGGCATTGCCAGCTTCCTGCACCTGCGATCCGGCGCACTGCGCCTGCTGCAACGGCACGAGAGTGCCGGCAGGATGCGCGCCTCACCGATCATTCGGCGCCGCAGCGGTGCGGAAAAACGTGAAGTCGATCTGCGGCGCACCGGTTACCGGCTCGCCCCGGCAGCGCTGAGGATCAAGGCGGTCATATTCCTGTCAAGGCGCACTGCCAGTGACGATCGCCTGCTGATTCCTGTGGCTGCGCGCGCGCTGGCCAGGCGGCTCGTCGTCCATCAGCCTTACGCCGCGACCCAGCACGGCTGGCACAGGTTTGAAAAAAAACTCGCCGGCGTCAGGGCGTTCGAATTGCGCCGCGGTACCCATCCGCGGGTGGCGGTCGCGGCGCTGTGTGATTTGCTGGCTCTTCCAGAGCGCCGCGCACGGCGTGCATAGCCTGCGGTCGCGGCGGATGTCCCGCGATCCATTTCAATATGCGCTTGCCTTGTGACATCTCCGACCACGAATCCTGCGTCGCCCACGCTTCCTCGGTCCTGAGGACCGCGCGCTTGGCGAGCAGCTCGCGGCTCGGTATCACGCGACCCAGGATGTACTCGAGCCTCTCCGACATCGAAGTCGACCACGCTATTCCCGGAAAGGCCTCAATCCTTAGTGTGGCAAACGACACCTCGGAAATGGTCTGGCGCCGGGACACGCCTCTGAGTGTGCGCCGACAGTCCGGTCGCAAGGTCGCAAGCACGAACGGCGGGACGGCCTGAGGGTAATAGCGCGCTATCAATTCCAACGGCGGCACCGCCCACCACAGTGCCCGGGCATTGCCGCGGCGCGCCAGCAGCTGCACCCAGTCCTGGTCGCGCATGTGCACCGCCACCAGCGCCAGGTCGTGCAGCTGAATGAGACGTAGCGCTCGCAGTACGATGTTTCCGGCAGCGTGCAGCAGCAGATGCGTGAATAGCGCCGCTATGGACGGATAGGCGTTCAGGCCAGGATGCGGTGCCGGCGGGAATATCAGCTCGGAGATATCCGCGGCCATCAGTGGCAGCCGCTCGGCGATCCTGGTATGCAGGTCGATCTTGATTGGACGGTCGCAATGCTCGCCGAAACTGGCGGCGACCTTGCGCACCATCGCGATGGCGTCGTCCGTGGGCTCGAATACGCGATGTTTCCAGCTGATCGAGGTATCGAGATAGCCCAGGCCATGCAGCAGTTGCGCGACCCGCTCGGTATCGCGTTGCGCCACCAGTAGATCCACATCGGCCATCGGCCGCTCGCCGCCCGAGTACAGGCCGAGCCGGTACAACGCCACGCCTTTGAGCGGCAGGATTGCAACGCCGGCGCGCCGCGCCTGCTCATCGATGCGCGCCAGCAGCGTGTCAATGCGCGAGTGGCGCACCGTGGTGTGAAGACGTTGCTGGCTGAGGAAGCTCTCCCAGGCGGGAGGGCCCCGCCAGCGCAGCACGCCCGCCAGCAGCGGGGTCACGCCATGCAGCACGGCGGCCGCACGGGCCATGGTCCACTCGAAGTCGGTCCAGTTCGGCGCCGCGCTAGCCGGATGCGTCAACTCGGCGGCGAAGTACTCCGTGGCCTGCACCAGGGCAAGCTCGACCCGGGGCAGCGGCGGCAGCGCCGTCAAATAACCCCCGCCAGTGCGGTATCGGAGTCCGGAGCGCTGTTGGCATCGCGCCGATACTGCGACTCGCGCGCTATCAGGCTTTCCCAGCGCCGTCGCAGCGACTGCTGCACGCGCTGATAGTCGTCGTCCTGATGGGCTGCATGCCGTTGCTGCGCGGACACCTGGTCGTGCAGCAGTTCCCGTACCGCTCGATAGAATTCCGAAATGTACGTTCCATGGAACATCATTTCGAGATCATCGCTCTCCTGCCAGTGGGTCTTGGTTCCGAGCTGCGCCTTGACCTGATTATAAAACGGCGTGCCGGGCAGCGGGTAGGAGACGCTGACACCGACATCATCCGGGCGCGCCCGCTCGATCAGCTCGCGGGTCGCGAGGATATCGTCGAGCTGCTCGCCCAGATAGCCGATCTGAATGAAGAAGCCGACCCGCATATGTTCTGCCTTGAGGCGCGCCCGGGCGGTGAGGATGTCGTCCACCGTAATCCCCTTGTTCATCGCGTTCAACACCTTCTGGCTGCCGCTTTCGGCACCGAGCCAGATCTCGGCGCAGCCGGCCGCCCTGAGCGCAGCGGCCATCGCGACGCTGATCAGGTCGGCGCGTGTCTGAATGGTAAAGGGTATCGCGCCGCCGGCCGAACGGGCCGCCTGCGCGAACCGGGCAATCCAGTCGATACGAAAGCCGAAGATGTCGTCGGCGAACCAGATGTGGTCGGGATGGAAGCGGCGCTTTAGCTCGATCATTTCGGCCGCGACCTCGCACGCGTCGCGCTGCAGGTATTGATTGCCCCAGATCGGCTTCGAGCACCAATTGCAACGAAACGAGCAACCGCGCGAGGCGGCCATGTTCAGGCTGAAATATCCATGGGCTCGGTTCCAGACCGCGCGGTAGCGCTCGATGTCGATCAGATCCCAGGCCGGCAGCTCGACGCGCTCGGGCTCAGACCCTGACCTGGGGTTGCGCGTCGCGGCCAGCTTGCCGCCGATCAGTGCGGCAATGCCGCACTGGCCGTCGATCAGTTGCACCAGCGGCATGCGTGGATCGACGTCCAGCCGCTGCGTGAGCAGCCGTAATGCCGGCAGGCCTTCGCCCATCAGTACCGCATCGGCGCCGGCAGTCAGATAGGGCTCGGGTGCATCCGACGCATCGGATCCGACCGCCAGCACCCGGGCATCGGCGCGGCGGGCGAGGCCGATCATTTCGCAGCTCGCGCGGCGCATGCGTTCCAGGCACATCTTGCTCAGGAAATTGAAGCTGTCCTCGTACAGCACAACCAGTTGCGGCTGCACGTCGCGTAACAGGCGCTCGTAGTCCTGCACCCCGTCGGCCAGCATCGCGTCGAACACGCGCACTGCGTGGCCACTGCGGCGCAGCATCGCGGCCACCTGCAGCGTCGCGAGCGGCGGGTAGGGCTTGGCGCGCTCCTGCTGCTTGCGATCGAAGCGGAGAAAATAGGAATGCGCAACCAGGATGGACAGCATTACTTCTACTCTTGCGATCGATCGGTCGGCGCCGAGCCGCTACCCGTTCACTACAAAAACACGTGCACTTCGACGAACCCGAAGGTCTGGTTCTGCAGATTGTTCTGCGGAATGCCCTGATAGCGACGAAATCCCGCTCGCGCCTGTAGAAATGGGATCGGGGTCAGCTCGTAGACCGCGCTCCAGCGCGTCTGCGCATTGTTGGCCACGCTGCGTTCCGGATCCGAGTATTCGTAGCTGAGCTTGAGATTGTTGCCTTTGCAGATCAGCCAGTCGGCCTCCGCCAACGCGGGAATCATGGTGCGCGTGCCGTCGGGATAGCCTGCCTGCCTGACCAGATCCAGCTCGCTGAGCCAGGTGATCGGTCCGGTCCTGACGCCAGCGTACAGGCCGTTCATCAAGCGGTTACCCGCGGCCGCGTGCGTGAAGGCACTCGACACACCGACTCGCCACACCGACTGCACCCGCACCAGGTTCCCGGTCACCTGGTAGCCGGAGCCGGTGCCCGCGTTGGCGGCACCGTTGGTCAGATCGAGCTGTCCCGACCAGTTTGGGCGTTCCAGGCCGAATTCGATGCCGCTGTCCGGCGTCGTCATATTGATTCCAGTCACCGTGCGGACCAACGCGCTCTGATCCTGCAAGCGCCAGCCGAACGGCAGATAGAAGTGGCCGGCCTTGATGTACCAGTCGGCAGTGTTGCCGTAGCGCGCATACGCTTCCATGGTCTGCGCGGCGCCGGGAGCGACCTGCTCGTCCACGTACACACCGAGCAGGTTTGGAATCACACTGACATCGGCGTACAGGCGAAACTGCTCCAACGCAAATTGCTGCTGCGTTGGGGATTGCGGCACGGTAGTGCGGGACCAATCGGTACGCAGGTCGCCGCCGACGCGCACGATATCCTGCAGCACCTGGCCCAGCCAGACCGGAGCGGCGGCGGGAAGAGGGGTCGCCGGCATCACATTTTCCGCGTACACCAGGCCGAAGCTATTGCGCAGGCCGCCGCCGGTCGGATTGACGTGGCAGGCGACGCATTTGTAGCCCTGCTGCACGGCCAGGTACGGCTCGGCGACGGCCACCTGCCAGGCGCCAGGGACGACACAGGCCAGCATCGCCAGCAGGCGATGGGACTTCATGGCGTCGCGGCCACGGTGAATCGGGCGATGATGCGATCGCCGTTGGCATCGGCCGGTGCAGCGATCATGAGCTCTCCGTCGATGGCGCTGAGCGCGGCGCCGGGCAGTCCACTGAGCACGACCTGGTAGTGGCCGGCCGGCAGTCGCGAGCGCGGCGTCAGCAGCAGCGCGCGCGGATTGGCGGTCGACACCGACGCCTGGATCGCGACGGCGATCGCGGTGGCTGCACCAGGGGCGTCATCGATGCGCTCCAGGCGCACCGCCGCCGTGTCGGCGCGCGTCGCGTCGAGCGCACGCGTGAAACCCACGACGATCAGTGCCGGGGCTACTGCCAGCACATCGCCGTTCTCCGGTGCCATCGCGGCGACTCGGAACCTCGCGACCATCGTGCTGGCCGGTGTGCCGCGCTGCGCGCCATCGGTTATCCATTGGACGATGAAGGCAATGGTGCTGGCCGGCAGCGGGGTCTCCCCGAGCGGCATCTGTGCGCCGACCGCGGCATGACCTTCGAGCTTCTGAATGATGTAGCTGTTGGACGGATCGCCCGGCTTGACGCGCAGGATGCCCGGCACTTCGGTGCTCGGAATACCGACCAGCAGGTCGTAGCTGTGAGATGCATCGAGCATCAGGCCTTGCGGCGCGGTGGCGCCCGCGTGGCACACCGAGCAGATCGGCGTGAACACGTTGGCCTGGATGGCGTCGAAGTCGGCCGACAACGCGATCGTTCCGCCGGAACTCGATCCCGACAGCGGCTGCCCACTGCTGTCGAGGCCGGCGCCGCTACCCGAGCAGGCGCACAGCCAGCCGCTGAGCAGAGCGATGGCCGCCAGCCGGCAGCACTGGGAGGCAATCGGATGGCTGGTGCGGACTGCGGGCAACATCGATGCTGAAGTTCCGGTGGACCGCTGTTCAAGGGGCGCAAATAAATTTCGTCACAGCGGTAGGTGCCCGCCGCGGTGGCGCAGGTTTTATGCTCCGCGCGCGCCGGCCTGGAGGCTCGAATACAGCGCCTGAAAGCGCTCGACGGTGTAGTCGGCGTCTTCCCGGATAGCACGCTCGCGTGCCCTGCGGGCGATACCAAGGCGCAGATCCTCGTCGGCGAGCAGGCTCACGATGGCGCTGGCAAGGCCAACCGAGTCCCCCACCGGTACTGCGATCGAGGCATCCGGCGCCCATTCCACGACGTGCCCCACCGCGGTGCCTACTGTCGGTACCCCAAGCACCGCCGCTTCAAGAAATGCCAGCGGGCCGGCCTCGTGTCGCGACGAGACGATCATCAGGTCGGCTGCCGCCATCACCGGGTGCAGCTGTCGTTGGGTGAGAAATCCGAGGAAATTTACCCGCTGCGACAATCCCAGTTGACGCGCAAGCGCCTGTATTTCACCGTGCAGCGTATCGTCACCGACGATATCCATCTCGAAGCCGATGCCCGCTGCCGCGACCGACGCGAGCGCCCGAAGCAGCGTCGGCTGGTCCTTCACGCGGTTGAGGCTCGCTACCTGGATCAGCCGGGCCGGCGAGCCGCGCTTGCGGCGCAGCGGATCTCGCGGCGGCCAGCTACCAAGATCGACGCCGAGCGGCACGCGCCGCGCCGGTACATTCAGATCCGCGAGCAGCTGCAGCATGGGCGCACTCGCCGCCGTCACCGCGCTGGCGCCCCCGAGCACCAGCGCCTCGCGCACCCGTCCGCGCCAGCTCAGGCGGCCGCCGAAGCCGATGTCGCTTAACGCCACCAGCTCGCCGCCCGCCACATGCACCAGGCTTGGAATCCGCAATAACTTTGCTGCCGTCACCGCAATCTGGCCACAGGCGCCGGACCAGATGGCTTGCACCAGGTCGAAGCGCGACGTGCGGTGCATCGTGCAGATCATGCGCACTGCGCGCACCCGCGTGTGCCGCATGCCGACGTTGTGGATGCGCGCCCCCGCCAGATCCCAGTCGCTGGGCTGCGCCTCCTGGTTCAGGGCGAAAACGTGAACGTCGTTATGCGCCGATAGCCGCACGAGCAGCGCCAGCAGTGCCGGAATCACGCGATACTCGCCCGATCGGTCTACCCCTCCCGGAACCACCAGAGCGATGCGCATCACCTACGTGAGTGCTGGTCCGGCAGCGGATGGTTTGAACCGCCACGTACAACCGGTGCTGCATGAACCTTCCACATACACATGGAACCGCTGTTGTGGAGCACGACCCAGTGACGCTCACTTGACAATGGACCGATCACCCATCTCAGTGCCGTCGACTTCGGAGTGCACCGCGACGCGATTGCGCGACACGCAGGATGCGTTCGACAGCGTGGCGGCCGACTACGACGGGCCGCGCGGCAACAATCCCCTGATTCAGGACATGCGCGAGGAGATGTGGCGCTGGCTGGACGCCAGGTTTGCTGCGCCGAGCCGGTTGATCGATATCGGCTGCGGTACCGGCCTGGATGCCATTCGCATGGCGCGCCTTGGACATCAGATCACGGCCACCGACTGGTCGCCACAGATGCTACAGCGGACTCGTGATCGTGCCGCGCGCGAACAGCTGCAAGCGCGCGTACAGGCGCTTGCCGTCGGCGCACAGCGGCTGGGCTGCATCGACGGCGCCGAAAGCTATGATGGCGCCTATTCCAATCTCGGTCCGCTCAACTGCGCGCCCGATCTGGCCGAGGTATCCCGTGCATGCGCGCGGCTGCTCAAGCCCGGCGGCACGCTGGTGTTCAGCGTGATCGGCCGCGTGTGTCCGTGGGAGATCGCGCACTACCTGCGACGGCGGCAGTGGGCGCGCGTGAAGCTGCGCTTTGCGCGCGGCTTCGTGCCGGTAAGCATGAACAGGCGCACCATCTGGACCCACTACTACCGTCCGCGCGAATTCTTTCATGCGTTCAGGCGGGAATTCACGCTGTGCCACTTTCGCGGACTGTGCCTGTTCGCACCGCCGCCATACCTGGGCTGGCTGCGGGAGCGTCACGCCCGGTGGCACGATCGCCTGTGGCGCCTGGATCGACGCATGGCTGGTTGGCCGTTGCTGCGCAACATCGGCGATCACTTCCTGATCGTGATGAGCAAACGCTAGCGCCGAACGCATGGCTGCCAGCACGCAAAGCTCCAGGTTAGTCGTCGGCGCGCAGTACGAGCGGGCGATGAGCGCCTCGGCATCGGATCGGCGCGCCCGCTCGGCGTTTCAGGATCTTGCATTGAGCATTGCCGCGCCCGGCGCTGCGCTGTTCGACTTCGGTGCTGGCACCGGCATCGACGCCTGCGTCTATGCCGAGCGCGGCTTCACGGTCGGGGCATACGATGTCGATCCGCCAATGCGCCGCTACTTCGCGATCCGTTGCCGCGGCCATATCAACGCCGGGCGAATTACGCTCGACAGCGGCAGCTACTCGCAGTTCCTGGCCCGCAATGCGGTCAATGGCGGGCGCCGCGTCGAGCTTGTGACATCGAACTTCGCGCCGCTCAACCTGATTGCAGACCTGACGGCTCTGTTCGAAAAGTTTCATGCGCTCACGCTGCCGGGCGGCAAGGTCCTGGTGAGTGTCCTCAACCCCTACTTCATCGGTGACCTGAAGTACGGCTGGTGGTGGCGAAACGTCGTGCGCCTTTGGCGCGTCGGCCATTTTTCCGTGGCCGGAGCCCAGGCGCCGATCTTCAGGCGACGGCTTGCGGATTTCGCCCGGAAAAGCGCGCCCTATTTCCAGCTGACCAGCGCCTTTCCGGGATCGCCTCGAGGCCGCGGGCAAGCTGCCAGTGGCATCGAGGTGACCCGCGGCGCTCGCTACGCGGGGCTGCGCCTGGCCACCTGCCGCTTCATGTTCCTGCTGTTTGACAGGCGGGATATCGACAGGCCGGACGGTTCAGATCATGGCGCTGCCGGGGCGAGCAGCATCTCATCCACGAACAACGCCTGCTCGCGCGCAAAACGCGCCCGCAGGTGATTCGAGTCAAGATACAGCGGCAAACCATCCGTGCCGGTCGCCGGGCAGATCACGCCGTCGCACAGCGTGGCGCGGGGATCGACGGATGTCGCCCCGGTCTGTGCGGCAATGCTGCGCAATCGGCTCATCAGCGGTTCCGCGTACGCCTCGAACGGGCGCGCGTCGATGCGCCGTGCGTCGGCCAGCGCAAGACTTTCGGTAGCATGCAGCGACCACCGCAGATTGGATGGCAACATCGACGCCGGGTCGAACAGCGGCGAGGTCGGATTCGACAGCACGATATATACCCTGCGTCCGCTGCCCGTCAGTCTCGCGACGGCGGTACGGAATTGCTCGAACACGATCTGCGCGGCGGGCGAGTCGAGCTGCAGCGGCGTGCGCGTGCGATCCCCTACCCGATAGACAGATTCTGCGGAATCATCGACCGCGTACTCACCCGGCAGGTATTTTTCCCAGAAAGCACCGAATACCACGGTGTCGACCTCGGGTTGCAGGGCCAGTTGCATCGCATAGTCGAAAAAGCCGCTGCAGTTGCGCCCGCGCCGCACGCGGTTGATGCCGGGCAGCGGAGGGCATCCATAATAGATGGCAAGCACCGCCGATCGTGCCGTAGCGGAATGAGTTTCCACTACGCGCGTGACGCGCGGCCAGTACTGGTGCATGTGCGAATCGCCGATGAACACTGCCTTGCGCGCAGCGACACCCTGCACCTCCTGGGTCAGGAATTCGCGCGGTCCGACGGACGTCGATCCGTTGGAATAGTGCCAGTCGTCCGCAGCCTGTTCCCAGGCAGTGAAGGCGGGTCCCGAGAGTCGACCCGGAATCCAAAGCGCAGCCACTGCCGCCCCGGCCACCGCCAGGATCGCCAGCCCAGCGAGCAGCCCAGGATACGTCTTTCGGAGCGGCGCGCCGTAGCGTATAGGGTTCTCCACCCAGCGATTGGTGCCGTAGGCGGCGGCAACTGCGACGACGATCGCCGCTGCCGTGACGGCCGGCGGCGGCGTATGCCCGAGCATGACTTGCGCAAACGAAATCAGAGGCCAGTGCCACAGGTACAGCGGATAGCTGATCTGCCCGACGAACCGCATCGGCCTGGCGCTCAGCAGCTGCCGGTTCACCGGCGCGAGCGGTCCGGCCCAGATAAGCAGCGCCGCGCCCGCGGTCGAGAGGGCAGCGGATATGGCCGCAGGGATCCTGTACGCATCGCAGAACACCGCCGCGGCAGCAATCAGTGCCATTGCCGCGAGGCAGGCCGCCTGCGCCGCGTAGTCTTGCCAGCCGGGATTCGACCACCGGCTTTTGCCAGGTGTGCGCTCTATGGCCGGTCGCCATGCGGCCAGCAGGCCTCCGACGGCCAGCTCCCATGCCCTGGACGCCGGCAGGTAGAAGTACTGCACAGGCTCATGCCACATGCCCCAGATACTGGTCGCCAGCGACATTGCGATCACGACCAGCAGCACTCGCATCGTCTGGCGATAGCGCGCAGCCACTAGCAGCAGCACCGGCCAGCAGAAGTAGAATTGCTCCTCGACGCCTAGCGACCAGAGGTGCAGCAGCGGTACTGACCCCGCGTTCTGATCGAAGTAGGCACTGCCGGTTCTTGCAAAGAACATGTTTGCCAGGAATGAGGCGCACCAGGCGATCGATTTGCCGAGCGCTTGCAGCTCGCCGGGCAACAGAGTGAACCAGCCGAATAGCCCGCACGTCGCCAGAATCACCAGTAGCGCCGGCACGATGCGCCGCACGCGGCGCTGATAAAATGCACCGAGGCTGAAGGTGCCTGACTGCAAGCCGGCCAGGATGATCCGGGTGATCAGGTAACCGGAGATGACGAAGAACACGTCCACGCCGATGAAACCGCCGCCCAGAAATTTCGGGAACGCGTGGTAGGCGACCACCAGCCCGACAGCGAGCGCGCGCAGTCCATCGATGTCGGGCCGATAGGCCGGCGAGTCCTCGCGGGCGCGGACCGGTTTGCAGGTGGCTGGTGCTGCTTCGACGCCGAGCGTGGGGAACAACGCCTCGGCGCCCTGATCACGCTGCAGCGCGGCCACGGTCCGGCGCGTGTTGGGATGCATGGTTCAACGCTTAGCTTCAGTGACCGCCGACCATGCGCCGGAAAGCTTCCGAGCTCTGCAGCAACCCGTCATAGGTGCCGCTGCCAACCAGTTTGCCGCTTTCCAGCTCGTAGATCAGATTGCAGGAGCGCACGCTGCTCATCCGGTGCGCGATCAGCACGGTCGTATAGCGACCGCGCAGCCGTTCCAGCGTCGCCATCAGTTCCTGCTCCGTCAATCCGTCCAGCGCGTTGGTCGCCTCGTCCAGCATCAGCAGCGATGCTTGCCGGTACAACGCGCGGGCGATGCCGATTCTCTGTCGCTGGCCACCGCTCAAGCCGATGCCTCGCTCGCCTACCGGGTGCTCGTAGCCTTGCGGCAACGTGCGGATGAAATCCTCGAGTTGCGCCAGCCGCGCAGCTTCCAGCAGCCGCGCTCGATCGATGGCGGCGGCAGGCATTCCCAGGGCGATGTTGTGCGCAATGCTCGCGTCCAACAGGGAGATTGCCTGCGGCACGTACGCGATCCTCGACTGCCAGGCCGCGCGATTGGAATCATTGATTGCGCTGCCGTCGACTGTCAGCGCTCCGGCCGCGGGCACCAGCAATCCGGCGATCAGGTCCACCAGCGTCGTCTTGCCCGAGCCGTTGGCGCCGACGATGCCGATCGCAGCGCGCGCCGGTATTCGCAGCGTCACGTCGCTGATCGCCCAGGGCCGATCTGGCGCATAACGGAACGATACATTGGTGAGCCGGATTTCATGGGTCGGTCGTGCCTGCCACTCGCCGCTCGCGCGCCATCGATCGGGCGCTGCCGTGGCGGGCGTTGCGCGTCGCGCACGTCGCAGATCCGGTGCGATCAGCGCCAGCGCGGCGCAATCGGCGCGAATTCTGACGATTGCGGCAAACACCTGTTGCAGCGTCGGCAGCAGGCGATAGGCGGCGAACGCCAGGAACGTCAGTTGTCCCAGCCACGCACCGACCGCCCCCTGTCCACCGCCCAGCACCAGCGCCAGCCCAACCAGACCTGCTGCGGCGACACATTCCATGATGTGCCGGGGCGTCTGTGCGACCAACTGACTATGGGCGGCGGCGCGCGCGAACGATCCGCTGGCGCGCTCGAATCGGTCGCGAAAAAAATCCTGCACTTGCAGCAGGATGATTTCCTTGATGGCACCCAGACTCTCATGGACCACCTGCGCCTGTTCGGTCGCAAAGCGGGATTGGGCCTGGCCGCAGCGCAGCAGCCGCTCGCGTACGCTCAGGTAGATCAGCGCATAGCCCCCGGCCAGCGCGGCGAGCATCACGACGGCAATCACCGGCTTCACCAGCAGGATCGACAGCATGATGAAAGCGGCCGTCACCAGGTTCGTCACCAGGATAAAGGCATGCTGCAGGATGCCGTAGGTCACGCGCGGCGGCTCATGTACCACGTTGTTGAACAGCGTGGTGCTGTTGGTGCCGGCGTGGAACCGGTACGGCCGCGACAGGTATTCTGCGAACAGGCTCACCTGCAGCTCGGTGCCGATGCGCAGCGCCAGGCGATTCATCGCCAGCGAGCCCAATACGTTGACCAGATTGGCGGCCAGAACCACCCCGACGAACGCAAACCCAAGCAGCATCACAAAATCGCGCTGGCTCGTGAACTTGGCGTGGGCGTACAGCCAGTGCAGCGGCTCAATGCGATCGATCAGCTCCCGATCGCCGAGCACCGCGAAGAACGGGGCGATGGCCGCAATCCCGACGACGGTGGAGAAGGCCATGGCAAACGAGATGACCTGCGCCGCCAGTACCCGGCGCTTTTGTGGCGCAGTCAGGATGCCCCAGAACTCAGCCAACGGGCTCATGCGCGCTGGATCCGGTGCCTGAGCCGATAGCTGCGGATCAGGGAGCGCAGCGCCGCCGGTGCACAGGCGAGTGCCGTGGCAAGCAGCGCCCTGAACCAATCCCCGGGGTATCGCCACGAGTGCGGCAAACTCGCAACCAGGGTGGCGAGCGCGTCGATCCGCTGTCCTGAAGCCGCCTGGCTTCTGGCAAGTCCCGCGGACATCTGCGCGCGCAGCTTGCGCAGGATTGAAACGTGCTGGCCGCAGCCCGACGCATGCAGCGCTTTTTCGAACACCCGCCTGCGATCCCGCCACGCGATGATGTCGCTGCCGGAATGCTGCCGGTGACGGCGTATCAGCGTCAGCACTTCATCTATGCCGTCGATTTCGCTGTGCGCGGCCAGCCGGAACCACAGCTCGTCGTCGTAACACATGATCAGTTCTTCATCGAAGGCTCCCTGCTCCTCCAGCAGCTGTCGCGATACCAGCACGCTCGGCAGGGCAATGACGGTCACCTCTTGCAGCAGTGTTTCCAGGATCCAGCCGGCCGGGGCTGGCCAGTGTGTTACCTGCGCCGCGACCATCGGACGACCCGCTGCATCCACCAGCGCAAACCTGGTGTAGCTCCATCTGCGTTGCGGGTGACGGCGCAGCGAAGCAAGCTGGATCTCCAGCTTCCTCGGCAGCCACAGATCGTCGGAGTCCAGAAATGCGACATACTCACCGCGCGCCTCGCGCAGGGCGGCATTGCTCACTACTGACGGCCTGCCGGTGTGCGCCAGCCAGATCACTTTGACGCGTGGATCGTCGAGTGATTGCAGGTACGCTCTGGTGTCGGCGCTCGAGCCGTCGTCCGCGATGATCAGTTCCCACTGGGTAAAGCTCTGCCCCAATACCGATTCGATCGCGGCAGGCAGATATTCCAGCCGATTGTAGGTGGGAACAATGATCGACACGGCCGGCGACATGACGGCGGCTCCTAATGTGCCGGTAGCGCGGTGTTTGCTTCGGCCCGGCTGCTCGAGACCCCGGTGCCGCGTCTGCGCCGCAGCACGTCTTCATACATGGCGCCAAGCCTGCGGCCAAGCGCATCGAACGACATCTCGCGTTCGAAATGTGCCCGCACGGCGAAGCGCATCTCACGGCCGACACCAGCCGCGATCGACTGCAACGCCTGGCACAGGGCCTGCGAATCGTTACACGGCCACAACATTCCCACCGCACCCGCACCGGTCAGCGACCGAAACGACGGGATGTCGGTGACGACCGGGGGCAATCCACAGGCGAGCGCTTCGATCAGCGAGTAGCCGCTGCCCTCCCGGTGGCTGCCGAGCACGAACAGGTCCGCCGCCCGCATCAACGCCTCGATGCGCTCATGCGGCACGCGCCCGAGCAGCTGCACCCGCTCGCGCAGATGCGGATCGGTCGCGATTCGATCTTGAACGGCTCGCAGCAGCGGTGCTTGTCCGAAGCAGCAGTACAGCCGCAATTGCGGCAGTGTCCGGGCGGCGGCACTGATGCCATCGAGCACCGTGAGCGGATCCTTATTGGCGTCCAGGTGCCCGACCCACAGCAGCGCGGGAGCCCCCGCGAGGCCGGTAATGCTGCGTGCCTGCTGTCGGTCGCCGGGGGCAAAGCGACTGGTGGATTCCGGAATTTCATACAGCCGCAGCTGCGGCGGTACCAGGCCAGCACGGGCGAAGGCTCGCACCTGTCCCAGGGCGCAAAATGCCAGTCCCGCTGCCGCCGCCATTGCGCGTCGCCATGATGCGCGCCGCCACGCTCGCGGCGGTCGATTCGCATGGTCCTGCAGGATGATGGGAACGCCCGGGGCAAGCGCTGCCAGCGCCAGTACATGCCGAGGGAAGCCCAGGCCATGCACGTGAAAAACGTCCGGCGACAGTTGCCGTAGCAATTCGCGTAACTCCGTGCTGCCTCGATGCGGCGCCGGGACGTCGCCGAATGGTTGAAAGTAGTAGTGCACACCGCCATGTACCAGGCGTTCCGAATGCGTACACGCCTGCACCACCGATACGCGCATGCCGGATCGGGCTGCGGCTTCGGCGACGTCGACCAGCGACGGCCAGGCGTCCAGCAGCTGTCGCGGCGAGCGCCCTTCGGGATCGTTGAAGAAGCTGATCTGTACGACGTGCAGCAATGGGCGCGGCATGATGGTCACAGGCTCATGACACGCGGGTCCCATTGACGGATGAGCCTCCTCGAGACACGCAGTTCCCAGGGATCATCGTATCGTTGGAATCGGTAGCGCCACGATGCCAGTGCTCGCAGGGCGGTTTTTCCCCAGGCAGAAGCGCGGATGTCCATGATGGTCGGGAATCTGCATCCCAACACGGTGGTGAAATCGACAATTCGCCGCCGCAGCCGCGCCGACAGCCAGGGCGCATCCTGGTGGCACCAGTAAGCCCGCCACTGCGGTTCGGCCCATTCATCTGCGCTGCGCGGAAACACCACCGGATTGCCGGCGCAATCGCGCATCTCGCTCTGCATGCGCAGCGCAGCCGCATCCTTGCTGTCATGGCGCTGAGGCAGCGGCGTGTAGATGTAGATCATCACCTCGGTCGCCGGGTGCAGCCGCTTGATCATGCGGATGAACTCGAACGTCCTCTCGGTCTCGCCCTCCGGATCCTGCGGCGGCGCCAGCATGAAAGACAGTTCCGGAACTACGCCGTGGCCGCGACATGTCTCGACGGCTGCCAAGGTCTGGTCGGAGCGCGTGCCCTTGCGGATATCGTGCAGCAGCCAATCGCTGGGGGATTCGGCGCCGATATAAGCCATGCGCAAGCGGCTGTTCTTCACCAGCGCCCAGGATCGCTCCGACAAGTTCACCAGAGCGTCCGAGCGCGCAAAGCACCACCATGGCAGCGCGTATTTCGCCATTACCTCGAGCAGCGGCACCATGTCTACTTCACGATCGAAGAAATTGTGGTCGTAGAACTGGATCGCATCCACGCCCAGGCGATTCTTCAGGAACCCCAGATCCTGCTCGAGCCGGGCCACCGGCGGCAACGCCATCTTGCCGCGATACATCGCGGCGACGCCGCAGAATGTGCAGCGAAACCGGCAACCCAGGGCCGCCTGGTAGCCGGCGGTGCGCTCGCCGAGATAGGTTCTGGTCAGATACTGCCGCGGGTTGTCGAGACTGTCATAGGGCAGCATCCGGTTGAGGCTGGCCGTGGAAAACACGCGGTCCCTGTTGTGCACGGCCCTGCCGTCGAGGCGCCAGGTCAGTCCGGCGATGGCGGCAAGCAGCTCGCTGCGCTGCGCAGGCAGGGCATCCAGAAGCTCAACGAGCGTGTCCTCACCCTGCGCCCTGACGGCGTAATCCACGTACGGCACGTTCACCGTCGCCTCGGGACACACGGTCGGAAAGGCGCCGCCCCAGATGATCGGCACACCAGGCCGCTGCTCGCGGACCGCTTTGGACACCGCGATCGCCGTACTGAGCTGCGGTCCTCCCATGACGGTAACGCCAACGCAGTCGACCTGTCCCTGCTCGACCATGCGTGCGGCCGTGGCGATGAAGTCGCGATCGACGTTGCCGTCGATAATGCTCGAGCTGTGCCTGCCCTCGAGCGCCGCGGACAGGCTCATGACGGCGAGCGGAAAGCGGGCGTGGCGCTGCGATGTGATCGTCGGGTTGATGAGCAGAATATGCCGCGAACTGCTCATGAGAGCCTCTGGGCCGGCAGGATCCAGCGCGTCAGCAGCATTTCGACCGGCCATCGATAGTTGTCGGTGTCACAGCGGTAACGCGCGAGTTGCTGCAGCAGTCTTTTATCGCGCGACATGCGCTTCCAGGCCAGTTCGTGAAAGAACTTGAAGCGCTCGATCAGCTTGAACTTCTCCGGCGACACCCATGGGCCGGGCATTCCCGCCACGTAATCGAATTGCGCCCATCCCTCGAGTGTCTCGGGCAGGCGAAAGCCGCGGGCGACCGCTTCGATCACAAGTTCGCTGCCCGGATAGGGCTTGAAGTAGTAGATCGGGGTCAGGAAATCGGGGCTCAGCGAGCGCAGCTTCTTCGCGCAGTCGAGCGTCGCCTGAATGCTTGAGTCGCTCTCGTCAGGGAAGCCGACGATGAAGGGAAAATGCCCGGCGATGTCGTACTTGAGCATCTTCTCCGCGGTCTGAAACACCTGCTCGATCCTGATGTCCTTGCGGATGCGCTTTAGCATCTCGTTCGACCCGGACTCCACGCCGACCAGCAACCGGCGCAGGCCGGACTGCTTGCATCGCATCCAGACCTCCTCGGTCATGCGAATTCCCTGATCGGCACGCATGGTCGCCGCCCAGGTGATCTTCATGCCGGACTCGACGATACGATCGGCGAGCGACTGCACGCGCTCGCGCTTGGTGAAAAAGGTCTCGTCCTGAAAGTTGACATCATCGAAATGGTACTGGTCCCAAAGCTCCTTCAACCTGAGCGCCATCCGCGTCGGCTCAAGCCCCACCCACTTGCGGCCGTAGACGAATGGGTCGGAGCAGAACGCGCAGCGGAAATTGCAGCCCTGCGATGAGATGTAGTCGAGCTGTCGCTTGCCCTTGAGCTCGAAGTAGCGCTCGACTGCAATCAAGCGGTAATCGTGGGCACGAAATTTGTCGACCGGGGCAAGCGGTCGCGGCGGATTTTCGTGAATGCTGCCGTCGGCGAGCCGCACGGTGCAGCCAGCGCAGCCTTCGAGTGAGCGGCCTTCGGCAAGACGCCCCACGATCTCCGCGAACGTCTCCTCGCCCTGTCCGCGCACCGTGACGTCGACCGACGGCTCAAGCAGACACTCGCGCGCAAACATCGACGGATGCCAGCCGCCCCAGACCACCGGCAGATCGGGCCGCGCTCGTTTCGCCGCGCGCGATATCCGCAGGGCATCGGAGATCGGGGCCCCGGTCAGTACGGTCACGCCCAGGCACACCGCTGCATCGAGATGCGACCGTACGGTCGCTTCCGCGTTCGGATCCAGGCGTCCGTCTATCGTTACGATCTCGTAGACATCCGGGTCGAGCTCGGAGCCAATGGCGAGCAATGCCAGCGGCATGGTGAAGAATACCGCCTGAGGATTGTAGAGCACGACCTTGAGCCGGCGTTGCGTCCGCGGCCGACTGGTCGATTCACGATTGTCCACGGCGGCTAGCTGCATCATGTCGTGTGCCGCGGTCTTGGTAGCGTGAGCCTGAAGACCGCCAACTTCTCGTTGACGAACCGGCGCTCGGCCCACACCGCGATTGAAAATCCGTGCCTGCTGAATCCCTCGAGAAACAGCTGCGCGTTGCCAAAGCTCGACAGCAGCACCAGCGCGGATGCGCCCGGCTTGAGATGAGCGCCAAGACCGGCCGCGAATCGTTCCGCGACATCGTTCGAGCGCCAAGCGCGATCGCGGTCATCTCGTGGCGGCCCAAGCAGGAATGGCGGATTGAACAGTACGAGATCGAAGCGCTCCTCGGGTACGGGCGCGAACAGATCGCCGTGCCGTAGCTCGATCTTGTGTTCGAGCTGATTCAGCACGGCGTTGATGCCGGCACAGCGTACCGCGGCCATGTTGATGTCCACTGCCACCACGCGGCGCGCGTGCCTGGCGCAAATGACCGCGCACACGCCGGAGCCGGTGCCCATGTCCAGCACCTCCGCATCGGCACTCACCAGCCGCGAATCGATCTGAGCTGCGAGGAATTCTCCGGTGCGGGGGACTTTGGGATTGAACACGCTCGGAATCACGATAAATGGCGAGTCGTGCACCCACTCCAGGCGGAAATCATCGTATCGGTCCTTCCTTGCCAGCCGATAGCCGGCAGCCATCAACTTGCCCAGAAGGTGCGTGAGCACAGCAGGTCGCGCAGGGCGCAGTGAATCATGCGCGCACGACACCGGACCAGCCTGCGTGAGATCAAGCATTTGCTTTCCGATGCAACAGCAGGTCTTGAGTGGTGCGACTGCCCGCTTCACGCCACAGCGAGCAAACGCAGGTCGCACATTCGGAGCGCGCTCCTGCGCGAATATCTTGGCGCAGCGCCAGCATCGAGCCGCCGTTCAGAACGGCTGCCAACTCCTGCTGCAGCTGCGCCTCGGTCGGCCCGGCAATGAAGAAACAGGGGTTGACTCGACCCTTGGCGTCGATCACGGCGGAGAACTCGGGCGCGTTGCAGCGCGTCGGGGGAAAGGCACCGGCCCCGCAGATGGCTGAAAAGTATTGGTGCATACGTCGCAGCCGGCGTGGACTCTCGGCGATGAAGCCCGAGCGAAAGTCCTCGACGTAGTCGCGCTCCAGGCGGCATAGAATCTGCTCGAACTCGGGCAGATCTCGCAGCTGTAGTGCGAGATCCGGCACCACCCCATCCAGGCGTCCGAACGCATGTGGGTTGGCGACATCGACGGCGACAAAGGAGACCTGGTGGGCGCCCAGTTGCCGCGCTACCTCGATGCATGCCGGCAGCTGCCGGTAGTTTGCAGCCTGGACCGTGACCCGCACGCCGACCGGTACGCCGGTACGCGCGGTCGCCGCAATTCCTGCACACACCTTTTCGAATGCATTCAGTCCGCGGATTGCGGCGTAGGTTTCGGCGTTGGCCCCATCGAGCGAGACGGTTATCGCGTCGAACAACTGCGACGCACGCACCGCATGCTTGGCAAGGGAAAGACCGGAGGTAAGAAGCCAGACGTGCAAGCCGCTTTGCTTGAGCAGCTGCGCGATCTGCGCCCACTCCGGATTCAGTAGCGGCTCCCCACCGGATATCAGCGCCACCCGGGTCTGCAGCCGGGTGAGGCTTGGCAGCAACCGCGACACCAGCGCAAGGCTCATGTCCGACCGGCCATGGCGCCAGTAGTCGCAGCTGATGCAGCGTGAGTTGCAGCGCTCGGTCAGGTACAGAGTGACCAGCGGCAGCTGTTGTAGCCGTTGAGGATCCGGGGGCAGGTGGGCGGGCACAGGGTTCACTGCCTACGGCGGAGCCGTCGATGCGCCGTCGCATGGGACGGCAATTCGGCGTGTTACCATTCGCTGTTCCCGCCTGCCTATTGGTCAAACGCACACCGGCGCGCGTCATGATGTCTGCGGCAGAGCCTTCAGACTGTAGGTGCGGCAATTGGCGCGGACAGTTGTAGTGCTTCGATACTCCGCCGGTCGTGATTGCGCTGGATCCTTGCGATCATTCATTGGCGGGCCGGCACCTGATCTGGACAACACGCTGCCTATAAGTGCCGGCTGAAGGAATTTTGGTTGCATCAGCGGCGCAGAGTCTGGATCGAGGTCGCAAGGTCGAGGGCAGTGGCATGAAAAAACTAACAGCGCATGAGGCGACGGTGCCCTGCGGTCTGCTGGGTGACACCACCACCCGCGACTACTCAGGCAAATTGAAGCAATTCAATGCGTTTGCCGCACCCGAACTGCGTGACGCCATCGCCAGCCTGCGATTGCAGCCGGGTATGCACGTGGTTGACGTCGGCTGCGGGACCGGTGAGGTGCTGAACTGGCTGTCCGCGGCAGTCGGCGCCACCGGCGTCGTGATCGGGATCGAGCTGGCCCGGGCGCACGCGGCTTGCGCCCGCAGCGCGACGCCAGCTCAGGTGCTGGTGCTGCAGGCCGACCTGCTGCGCGCGCCGCTGCGCCGCGCCAGTGTCGATCTGATCTGGACGGTGAATACGATCAATCACCTGCGCGATCCGCTGGCCGGCGTGCAAGCGCTGGCCGGCCTGCTGCGGCCCGGTGGCCGGATTGCGCTTGGACAAAGTTCGCTGCTGCCGGACATGGTGTTTGCCTGGGACGCGCGGCTCGAACGGCTGACCAACGAGGCCGTGCGCCAGTACTACCGCGACCGCTATGGCGTGAGCGAGGCGGATCTGGCTGCGGTCCGAGCGCTGGTGGGATGGCTGCGTGGCGCCGGGCTTGCCAACGTCAGCGTGCGCACCTGGTCGCTCGAGCGCCTGTCTCCGCTCGACGTGGCGAGCGAAAATTACCTGCGCGACGTCATCTTCCGCGACACCTGGGGCGAGCGCCTGCGGCCGTATCTGTCCGCCGAGGACTTCCAGCGGCTGACGCAGTTGTGCGATCCGCGCAGTCCGGACTGCGCCCTGCGCCGGCCGGATCTGCATTTCCTGCAGACCTTCACCCTGGCGGTCGCGCAACTCCCCGGGTGAACGGCTGCAACCGGCGCGCCCCGCACGCTGCCCTCACCTAGGGCATGGTCACCATTTCTTCGGCGGCGGTCGGATGAATCGCGATCGTGTCGTCGAAGTCGCGCTTGGTCGCCCCCATGCGCAGTGCCACGGCGAAGCCCTGCAGCATTTCGTCCGCGCCCTCGCCAATGACGTGGATGCCAACGATCTTCTGCGCTGGACCCACGGTGACCAGTTTCATGTGCTCGCGCGGCTTGCGCGGCGTGAGCGCGTGATACAGCGGCATGAAGGTCGAAGTGGCTACCTTGACCGCGTCGCCGTAGCGCGTGCGGGCATCGGCCTCGCTCAAACCCACCGTGCCAACCGGCGGGTGACTGAATACCACCGTGGGAATGGTGTCGTAATCGACTTTCCGGCCTTTCTGGCCGCCGAACAGGCGATCCGCTAACCGCCGCCCGGCCGCAACCGCCACCGGCGTCAGACCGGCTCGCGAGGTGACATCGCCGAGGGCGTACAGATGTTGCAGATTGGTCTGCTGAAATTCATCGGTGACGATGTGTCCCGCCCAGTCCACGCTCACTCCCAGCAACTCCAGGCCCAAATCCGTGGTGATGGGTTTGCGGCCCACCGCCCACACCAGGGCGTCGAACTGTCCTAGCACGCGACCGTCCTCGACCGTGAGTTCGAGCAAACCCGACGCATTCCTGGCCAGTGACTTCGGCACCGCGCCGGTTGCGAATTCGACGCCTTCCTCGCGCATGATCTGCATCAGCGAGTCGCCGAGCATCGAATCGAAGTGCCGCAGCAGGCGCTCGTGCCGCAATACCACCGTGGTGCGTGAGCCCAGCGCCGAGAAGATGCCGCTGAGCTCGGCGGCGATATAGCCGGCGCCGACCACCGCGACGCTGTCGGGGCGCGCACCCAGCTCGAAGAACCCGTCCGAGCTGATGCCCAGTTGCGCCCCCGGCAGCCTCGGGATGATCGGCCGGCCGCCGGTGGCGAGCACGATGCTGCCGGCCGAGACGACCCGGTCACCGACCTGGACGGATTGCGCTGACAGCAGACGCGCGTGATCGCGCAGCAGCTCGACCTGGCGCTGGCCGAGCTTGCGCTCGTAGACCGCGTTGATGCGGGCGATGAACTCATCGCGCAGCTGCTTGAGCAGCGGCCAGTCGTGTCGCCACAGCGAGATATCGAAGCCGTAGCCGGCCGCGTCGCGCAGCGCATGAGCGAGTTCACCGGCATTCCACATGACCTTCTTGGGAACGCAACCGACGTTGACGCAGGTGCCTCCCAGGCGGCCCATTTCGACCAGCAGTGTTCGTGCCCCGTAGTCAGCCGCGCGCTGGACACAGGCCAGACCGCCGCTGCCGCCGCCGATCACTATCAGGTCATAGTCGGATGCCATGGCGTGGAACCTCGGCTCTTTGATCAATCTTGCACATTGAGCATGTTACACCGGCCACTCATTGCTAAAATAACGGACTGTCATGCTCAAGGCCGCATCCTATGTCCGCAGCCATCCCCGATAACCCGCTGCTCGAAGACACCCCGCTGCCGCGTTTCGACGCCATCCGTCCGGAACACGTAGAGCCGGCGATCTCGCACCTGATCGCGCAGCAGCGCGCGCTGGTGGCGCAGATAGCGGCAACGCCGGCTCCGACCTTCAAGACGGTGGTGGAGCCGCTCGAGGAACTGCGGCATCGCCTGAGCCGCGTCTGGTCGCCGATCGGGCACCTGAATGCGGTGATGAACTCGGAACAGTTGCGGGCGGCGTACAACGCCTGCCTGCCGCTGCTGTCCGAGTACCACACCGATCTGGCGCAGAGCGAACCCCTGTACCGTGCCTACGCTCAGATTTCAGAGCGCGAGGGTCCGACACTCGATGCGGTACAGCGCGAGGTGATTGAACACGCGCTGCGTGAATTTCGCCTGGCGGGAGTCGCGCTCGATGCTGCGCGCAAGGCGCGCTTCAAGGCCGTCATGATGGAGCTGTCGCGGCTGTCGGCAAAGTTCGAGGAGAATGTGCTCGATGCCACCAACGCCTGGTCGCATCATGTCACCGATCGCGCCCAGCTCACCGGCATCAACGACGCGATCGTCGAGCAGGCGCGCCGCCGGGCACAGGAGAAGGGTGTCGAGGGCTGGCTGTTCGGCCTGGATCAACCCAGCTATGTGGCGGTGGTCACCGACGCCGAGTCGGAGTCGTTGCGGCGCGTGTTCTACGAAGCCTGGTCTACGCGCGCCTCCGACCAGGGGCCGGGAGCCTGCAACTACGACAACACCGAGGTGATGAACGATATCCTGCGGCTGCGGCACGAAGCCGCGCAACTGGTGGATTTCGGCAGCTACGCGGATTACGCGCTGGCGAACCGCATGGCGCGCACGATCCCCGAGGTGATCGACTTCCTGCGCGAGCTGGTGCGCACCGCCAAGCCGGCCGGCGCCGCCGAGTTCGCCGAACTCGAACGCTTCGCGGGCCGCAAGCTCAACGCCTGGGATGTCACCTTTTATTCCGAGCGGCTGCAGCAGAGCCGCTATTCGGTGACGCAGGAGGAGTTGCGCGAATACCTGCCGCTGCCGCGGGTGCTCGAGGGCCTGTTCGAAGTGGCGGAGAAACTGTTCGATGTGCGCATCCGCGAGCACGCCGGCGTGCCGGTGTGGCACCCGGATGTACGCTACTTCGAGGTGCAGAGCCCCACCGATACCCCGGTGGCCAGCTTCTACCTGGATGCCTATGCCCGCCCGCACAAACGCAGCGGCGCATGGATGGACGACTGCGTCGGCCGCAAGGGCCTGAGCGGGCGCACCATCCTTCCGGTGGCCTACCTGGTGTGCAATTCGATGCCGCCGGGCGATCATCGGCCGGCGCAGCTCACGCACGATGACGTCGTGACTCTGTTCCATGAATTCGGCCATGGCCTGCACCACATGCTCACGCGCGTGAACTACCCGAGTCTTGCCGGCATCAACGGCGTTTCCTGGGACGCGGTAGAACTGCCAAGCCAGTTCATGGAGAACTATGCCTGGCAGAACGAGGTGCTCAATCGCATCTCGGCGCATGTGCGCGACGGCGAGCCGATTCCGGCGGAGACACAGCGCCAGTTGATCGCGACCCGCAGTTTCCAGGCCGGCTTGCAGACCCTGCGGCAAGTCGAGTTCGCACTATTCGATATGCGCCTGCACGCCGAATACGATCCGGCACGCGGCGGCCGCGTGTACGAGATTCTGAACGAGGTGCGGCACGAGGTCGCGGTAGTGCCGGTGCCGGATTGGAATCGCTATCCGCATGGCTTCGGCCATATTTTTTCCGGAGGCTATGCGGCCGGCTATTACAGCTACAAGTGGGCGGAAGTACTGGCGGCGGATGCATTTGGGGCATTCGTCGAGCGTGGGACATTTGACCGCACCACGGCGCGGCGCTTTCTCGACAGCATTCTCTCGCGCGGCGGCAGCCGCGATGCGCTCGAGGCGTTCGTGGAGTTTCGCGGCCGCAAGCCGCAAGTCTCGGCACTGCTCAAGCAGTACGGAATCGCCGCCTGAGGCGCCGCCGTCGATCCGGCACTATCGCGGCGGCGGCACTGCGGAATTCTGCGGAGCTGTGCGCTGCGGCGTATCCGCCGGCGGCGACGCGTCAGGCGGCATGCCGAATCCAGGCGCAGCGAAGCGCGGATCATCCGCCCACGGGCGATGCATCATGCCGTGCGCTGCCCGCTCGTGCATCATCGCGCCATGACGGTGGCGGTGCGCGGCCGCGAATATCGCCCCCAGGATCACCAGTGCGGCCAGGCTGAAGGCCCAGAACCCGAGGTACTTTCCGAATGAGCGGAAACTGCCTTCCGAACGCTGAGACACATACAGCACACAATAGCCGGCGATCGTCAGTGCCGTGGCCGGAATCAACGCCAGGAAGTAGATCATGCTGCTGGCCTCAGGTCGGCTGTGGGTAAGTGGCGCGCGCCAGGCATCCTACTCCGGTTGCGCGCCGGCTCACGCTGCACCTATCAACCCCAGAGGACCCGAGCCATGAACGCTAAATTGGTCGGAAGCCGGGCCACGCTTCTTATCCTGCTGCTTCACGGCTCACTGGCCGTTGCCGGCGATACAGCGGCGCTGGCTCCGCAGGATTGGCCGGATAACTTCGTGGCGCGCCTCGAGGCGCTGGCGCTGATTCAGACACTGAACGCCGACCTGCTGAGCCATGACAGCGCAACGCTGACGCTCGAGGGCTGGTGCGCCAGCCATCGGCTGGCAGCGCCGCCAAGATTGATCGCCGAGCGGGTCAGCGGCGTCGATAAAGTGGCTGGCGAGGAGCAGCTTCGAGTCCTTGGGGTCAGTGCGACCGATGCCGTGCGCTATCGCCGGGTGAAATTGCTGTGCGGGTCAGTGCTGCTGTCGGAGGCGGATAATTGGTACCTGCCCGCGCGGCTGACGCCCGAGATGAACCGGCTGCTGGACACGACCGACACGCCGTTCGGCCGGGCGGTGCAGGCGCTGCATTTCCAGCGCCATACGATTTCGGCAACGCTGCTGTGGCAGCCATTGCCCGAAGGCTGGGAGATGAGCGCTGCCGCGCCGGGCGGCCGCGCAGGAAAGCTGGTCGCGCCGGCTGCGGTGCTGCAGCATCGGGCCGTGCTCACGTTGCCCGATGGCACGCCATTCAGCGAGGTGGTGGAGACCTACACGGGCAACGTGCTGGCGTTTCCGCCGCCGCATCCGTAGCCGAACGCCGTCACCAGATTCGCGCGCGAGCGGCCGGGTCTATATAGAGATTATCGGTAGGCTGGACGCCGAAGGCCTGATACCAGGCGTCGATGTTTCGCACCACGCCATTGACTCGAAAACTGCGGTAGGTATGGGCATTACTGACCGTGAGCTGGCGGATGTAGTCATCGCGCGCGGTGCCGCGCCAGATCTGCGCGAACGACAGAAAGAAGCGCTGGTCGCCGGTCAGGCCGTCGATCACCGGTGCGGGTTCATTGTTCAGCGACGCATGATAGGCATCCAGCGCGATCACGGCACCGCCGAGATCCGCGATATTCTCCCCCATGGTCAGCTCCGGATTGATATGCAGTCCGGGGACCGGCTCGAAAGCGGCGTACTGTGAGCCGAGTACCGCCGCCCGGGCCTTGAATGAGCCCGCGTCGGCCTCGGTCCACCAGTCCCGCAGCGCACCGCTCGCGTCGAGCGTGCGGCCCTGGTCGTCGAAGCCGTGCGTCAGTTCGTGGCCAATGATGGCGCCGATGCCGCCGAAGTTCACCGCCGCATCGGCATTGGCATCAAAATCCGGCGCCTGCAGGATCGCGGCCGGAAACACGATGTCGCGCAATGAGCCGTTGTAGGCATCGACCGTCTGCGGAGTCATGTCCCAGTTGCCCTTGTCGACCGGACCGTCGCTGCGGCGGAGCAGGAACGCGTACTCCGCCGCTGCGGCCCGACGCACGTTGCCGACCAGGTCGTTATCTCGCACGATGACGCCGGTATAATCGCGCGGCGTCTCCGGATATCCCACTTTCACGACGTAGCTGTCCAGCTTGCGAAGCGCCTCGGCCCGCGTCGCCTCGCCCATCCAGTCGAGCCGCTCGATGCGGCCGCGAAAGGCGCGAATGATCTCGGTCACCAGGGATTCGATCGCAGCTTTGGTATCGGCCCGAAAATAGCGCGCCGTATATAACCGGCCGACCGCCCAGTCGAGCGTGCCAAAACAGCTGGCCGGATCCGCTGCACAATCACCGCCCGAGACGGCGTTGATGCCCTCTTTCCATCGAGCATGCCGCTCGCTGATACCCAGCAGCACATGATCGCGAAACCCGAAGCGGGCATCGCCAAACGAACGCGACAGATAGGGTGACGCCGTTTCCACGACGCTGAACGCCAGCCACGCCTTCAGCGTGTCGAGCGAGGTGTCGGCGAAAATCCGCGTGATCCGCGGAAAGGCGCTCTTCTCGCCGACAACGATGCGGTTCCGGGCCGACAGGCCTGCCCCCTTCAGGAATGCCTGCCATGGAAACCCCGGCGCGAATGCCGACAGCTGCGCCGGCGTGTACGGGTTATAGAGCTTCGACAGATCGCGCTGCTCGGTCTTGGTCCAGCTGGCCTGTGCAATGCGGGTTTCGAGCGCCACGATCTCGGCGGCACGCTCGTGCGCGGCGGGCCAGCCGCTCAGCGTCAACAGGCGCTCGATGTAATCGCCGAACAGCCGTTTCTTGTCAGCCAGTTCGGGCTTCAGATAGTAGTCCCGGTCAGGCAGCGTCAGCCCGCTCTGCTGCAGGTAGATCGCATAGTGCGCGGTGTCCTTGAGATCGACGTCGATGGATACGCGAAAAAAGGTCCCCTCGAAGCCTGCGGTCGAGTGCCCCATCAGCGTCGCCAGCTGCTCGCGCGAGCGGGCCGAACGAATGGCGCTGAGCTCGGGCGCGATCGGCCGCGCTCCCAGGGCCTCGAGCCGCTTCTCGTCCATGAAGGAATTGTAGAACGCACCTACCTTGCCTTCGAGCGAGGTCGGTTCATGGCCGGCGCTCGCGGCCGCCTGTTCGATGATGGTGCGCAGCTGTGCCTCGGTGCGCTCGCGCATCAGCTGCGACTCGGTCATGTAGGGCCGGTCGGGCGGGATGGTCGAACGTGCAATCCAGGCGCCATTGCAATGCTGAAAAAAATCATCGCCCGGATTGACCGAGGAGTCCATCGCCGACATATCCAGTCCCACCGGTGGGTACAGCGGCCCGCCAAATGCCGCTGGGACCATGGGAGCGGCGACAGCGGCCGACGCGCTCAGCAGGGCGCCTGCTGCGATCACGCAATGTGCACCAAGCAACGCCGATCCTCCGTACCGTTTCCGTCGACGCGACATTACCACGAGCCCCGGACGGTACAATGGCGGCATCGATCAAGGGAGGATGCCAATGGATACCAATCTGGACGCGATCAACCACGCCAAGAACGAACTGATCGATCTGGCGCTGCGTTTCGGACCCAAGATCCTGGTCGCCGTGCTGGTTCTGATTGCGGGTGCGATGGCCGGGCGCTGGATCGGGCGGGCGACCGAGCGCGGGCTGGCGCGCATGGAACTCGAGCCGCCGGTACGGCTGCTCATGGTACGCCTGGTGCGCGTCGTGGTATTCGCGCTGTTCGCGATCCTTGCCCTGCAGAATCTTGGTGTCGAGCTGCTGCCGCTGATTGCCGGGCTGAGTATCGCCGGTGCCGGTATCGCGCTGGCGACCCAGGGCATCCTGAGCAATGTCGTCGCCGGCCTGACGATCATCTTCACCAAGCCCTATCGGGTCGGCGATTACATCGAGATCGTGGGCGTGCAGGGCCAGGTGCAGCTCATCACGATATTCAGCACCACGCTGCTGCACCTGGATCGCTCGCGCGTGGTGGTGCCGAATCGAAAGGTCGTCGGGGAGATCCTGCACAACTTCGGCCAGATTCGCCAGGCCGAGGTCAAGGTCGGCGTAGGCTACGAGGTCGACCTGCCACAGGCCATCGCAGCAATTCGCGAGCTGGTGGACGCCAATACCCGGGTGTTGCACGATCCGGCGCCCCAGGTGCAGGTGGTCGCACTCGCCGAGTCGGTGGTACAGATTGCCCTCAGGCCGTGGGTGGCGGTGGAGGACTACGCACCCGTGGTCGGGGAGCTCAGCCTCGCGGTGGTTGAAACCTGCCGTCGCCGCGGCATATCGATTCCGTTCCCGCAACGCGAGGTACACCTGATCGGCGCACCCTGACAGCTGCCGCCCGAGCGGCGACATGCGGGGGTCATTCAGACCGCCTCGGTTTCCTCTCGGCCGCGTTGCCGGGCCTCGGCCTCGCGCCGGGCGTCCTCGATCTGCTCGAGCACCGCGCCCAGGTCCGCCTCGACCAGCTGCTCGGTAAAGCGGCCGGTGAGCGGGCTGTCCGGCGTCAGCACGCCGGCCCGATAGAGCTTCCAGATCTCCTGCGCATAGGTCGTGTCCAGCAGTTCGGGAGCGGCGCGGGCGAAAGCCGCGCGCATGTTGTTGACATCGCGCTCGAACATGCTGAAGGCATTGTTGTTGCTGGCGGCGCTTACCGCCTGCGGCAGATCGATGATCACCGGGCCGCAGGCATCGAGCAGTACGTTGTATTCGGACAGGTCGCCGTGAATCAGCCCGGCGCACAGCATGCGCACGATCTGCGTGATCGCGAATGCATGCCACCGCCGCGCCTGCTCGGCGCTCATGTCGACGTCGATGAGGCGCGGCGCGGGATGGCCCTGCGCATCCACCACCAGCTCCATCAACAGCACCCGATCATAGACACCGTAGGGCGTGGGAACGCGTACGCCGGCGTGCGCGAGGCGATACAGCGCCGTGACCTCGGCGTTGGTCCACTCGGTTTCCTGCATCTTGCGGCCGTGGCGGCCGCGCCTGGCCATCGCCCGCGCGGCGCGACCGCCGCGCGCCTTGCGGCCTTCCTGGTAGGCCGCGAGCTTGTGGAAGCCGCGGTGCTCGGCGTCCTTGTAGAGCTTGGCGCAGCGAACCTGATCGCCGCAGGCCACGACGTAGACCGACGCTTCCTTGCCGCTCTTGAGCTGTCGCACAACCGCATCGATCTTGCCGTCGTCAACCAGTGCCTGCAGGCCTTTGGGAACTTTCATCAGGCGTGATCAGACACTGGCGTCACGAAGCTCGCGGCCCGTATCAGCCCGAGTCGGGCCTGATGCGGCAGCGCAACGCTCACTATCGATTTTTCTTCTTCTCAGCCTTGGCGGCCCTCTTCTGCATGAGGTTCAATGCGGGTTTCTTCTTGGTTTCCTTCTTACGATCGATTCCCTTACTCATATCGCCGGCTCCTCACTTGCTGATGGCCGTATGGATGACCACCGAAGCCCGCCAGTCTAAAGGCAATTCGGGCTCAGCGGGTCCGGAACTTGCGTGAACTGGCGGCGGATACGAGTAGCGGGGGCCCAAAGGCGCATACCGTGACGGGCTATTCGCCCATCGCATCCGCCCCGCCTACCCTGGTCTGGAGGCGATGAAGCACGCTTACAGCGACCAGATCAGCAACACCACGCGCTCGGCTCCATCGAAGTACGGCGGCGAGCGATAGGCCTCATTCTGCCGGCGCACCAGCACGTCGTCACTTGGCACGCCGAACTTCTGGCTTGGGAAATTCAGAGCGAGTGAATCGTAGCTTCCCTGCACCACGTCGTCGTGATGGTGCACCGCATGCTGAACCAGGTATCTGACGTGATTGCTGCGCAGGTACTGGTTGATGCGCTGATCGGCGATCGCTCGCTGATACTGCATGTTGTTGGCGAGTCCGTCGAGATTGATCACCTGCCGGCAACTGAAGAAGGCAAAATCGCCGCTATCGGTCATCGCAAACACATCGGTCGCGGCCGTGTGCTCGCGCGCCCAAAGCGCCGCGTTGTAGACAGCCGCGTGCCAACTGCCGTTGAGCGGATATTGGTCCGCGGTGTACTGTCTCCAGACGCCGCCCGCGAGCAGCAGCGTCACCGCCTCCCAGTAGATGGCTGGCGTCCTAGCGACGATGCTCGATTTAACGATCGATTCGACGCCCCGCGCCGCCAGCATTACCGCGAACAGCCGATACGGAACGAAGTACCAGCTGAAAACGCCCCATCTCATAAAAAGAATGGTGTTCAGGAAATGCAGAATGACGGCCCATGCCAGCACCGTGGTTGACAGCGTGTAGTAGTCGTTGCCCGGCAATGGCAGCGGGCTGCCCGCCCTGATGGATCGCCATGTCAACCAACCCACGGCGAGTGCGACGCATGCATAGTGGATGCGCCCGACGGCGCCCAGGGTTCCGGGGCTGAGTGCGAGCGATGGAAAAACAGACTTCAGTGCGCCGCTGATCGGCATCATTGAGCCGAACTGTGTGTAATTGAATGACAGATACGGTGCCAGCACGGCGCAGCAACCCAGGCCGGCGAATACGATCGCCGCCGTGGCAGTGGCGCGCGTGCTGCGATCGACAAGGTAATGCAAGGAGCAGCCGAGCAGCGCCAGCACAATGAAGACCATGTCGAGCCTTGCGAGCACGACCAGGCCCAGTAGCATGCCGAAGCACAGGGCGCGATAGCGGCTTAGCGGCGCCGGCGAAATGTGCAGTCCGTAGCCGAACAAAGCGATCGCCAGCAGCACCAACAGCGCCGATTCCATGCCATTCACGCTCGGTATGGCGACCAGGAAGATGAACAGAATTGCGCTCACCAATGCGGTGCGCGCTGAAAACATCCTTGCGTGGGCGCGATACAGCAACAGGAACGCGACCACCAGCAGCGCTGCCTGCAGCAACACCACCAGCCTTATCATGGTCTCGGGAGGGCCATGAAACGTGAACAGGGCAACCAGCAGCAGCAGCCACAGCGGCTGAAAGCCGTTGCTGGAATGAATCCCATCGAAAGTCATGCCGCGGCCCGCGGCCATATTCCGGGCCGTTGTCATGAAATAGGAAGCGTCGTCCGCTATGCGCACCAGCAGATGACGCACGTCGCTCTGCCAGGCAAACTGGAGGCACAGGATGGCCGCGCCTGCAAGCAGCAGCAACGCGGCGGTGAAGGCCGCGCGATCCTGCGACACATTCTGTGTATTGGTCACGTAGCGCGCATTTTGCAGTTGGAGACTAACTTGCGAATGTTCGAATGAATGAGCCTGAGCCGCCGCGGCCCCAGAGCGACCACCTGCGCCGCAAGGCACTGCTCGGGCTGCTGTTGGTCGTGCTGCTTATCGTGGGCGGCCTGCTGCTGACCCGCGTGCTGCACAACAGCGCGCAGCTCCAGGATTGCGTGATGTCGGGCCGCTCCAATTGTGCTCCCATCGAGTCCACCACACCGGGCTACTGATGACGGCGGCTTTTCGCGCGCCCCAGCGCGAGCGGTTAGCCTATTCGCGCAGCGCCAGTCGATAGCCAACGCCGGTCTCGGTGAGCAGCCAGCGCGGCCGCGCCGGATCGGGCTCGAGCTTGGAGCGCAACTGCTTCATATACACGCGCAGGTAATGCGTCTGCTGCGCGCTGCCCGGTCCCCAGACCTGCTGCAGCAGCGTGCGGTGCGTCACCACCAGGCCGATGTGCTGCGCCAGCACTTCGAGCAGGCGGTATTCGGTCGGCGTCAGGTGCAGCTCGCCGCCGCTGTCGTCACGCGCGATGCGTGCCTGCAGGTCGACCCGCCAGGCGCCGATCTGCAGCGTGGCGCCGGCAGCACCGGCGCTGGCAGTGTGGCGCAGCGCGACCTGCACCCGGGCGCTGAGCTCACGGGCGCCGAATGGCTTGGTGATGTAGTCGTCGGCGCCGGCGTCGAGTGCTGCGACCTTGTCCGACTCGTCAGTGCGTGCCGACAACACGATGATCGGCACCCGCGACCAGCTTCGCACGCCGGTGATCACCTCGGTGCCGTCGCGATCCGGCAGGCCCAGATCGACGATCAGAAGGTCGGGTTTGTGCGTGCGCGCTTCCGCCAGGCCGCGCTCGGCGCTGTCGGCTTCGATGACACGGAAATTCTCCAGCTCGAGCAGCGTGCGCAATACCCGACGCAGTTGCGGTTCGTCCTCGACCACCAGCACCGCGCGACTAGCGATGGTCATGGTGACGAGCGAAACTCGGGCGATATCCCCTGCTCGGGCGTTGCCGGCGCGACGGGCGGCAGCGGCAGCGTGAAGCGCAGCGCGGCGCCGTGCGGCGCGCGGTTTTCGGCCCAGATACGCCCCTTGTGCAGTGCCAGGATGGTGCGGCAGATCGCCAGCCCCAGACCGATGCCGCCGACGCTGCCCTCCGGCGTGCCGCGCTGAAATTTCTCGAACAGGATCTCCGGATCGGCAGCGCTCAGGCCGGGCCCATTGTCCTCGATGCTGACTTCGATCTGGCGCGAAAGCACCTGTGCGCTGATGCGAATCTCGCTGCCCGCAGGGGTGTACTTGGCCGCGTTGTCGAGCAGGTTCTCGAGCACCTGCTCGATCAGGCGCCCATCGATGCGCAGCAGCGGCAATGCATCGGGCAGCTCGATACGCACGCGGTGACGGCGCAGCGGCTGCTCCAGACGATGCAGCACCGAACCGACCAGCTCGTCGAGTGCATACAGGTCGATACGTGGCTGGATGGCGCCGGTCTCGAGCCGCACCAGATCGAGCAGCGTGGTGATGCGCTCGCTCATGCGCGTGGCCTCCTCGCTCACGGAAGCTGCCAGCGCGCGGCGGTCGGCATCGCTCAACGCATCGAGGTTACCGGCGAGCGTCGCGGCGCCACCGGCGATCGTGGTCAGCGGCGTGCGCAGATCATGCGAGATCGACGCCAGCAGCGCATTGCGAATGGCTTCGGTCTCGGCCCGTACCTCGGCCGCCTGCGCGTGGGCTGCAAAATCAGCGCGCTCCAGTGCCAGCCCGATCTGCGCCGCGAAAGTCTCGAGCAATCGAAACTGCTCCGGCAGGGTGACGCGCCGCGGATTCTCCGGCAGCAACGCCAGCACGCCGAACGCACGCTCGCCACCGGTCAGCGGCAGATACAGACCGGCCGAACCGCTCAGCGTATCGGTACCCATACCGGCGGGCTTGCGATGATCGAATACCCATTGGGCGACGCCCAGGTCGGCGCCGGTATAGGACACGTCGAGCAGACTGGTGCGCGGGTAGATGACGTGACCCTGCTCGTCGGCGAACAGCAGCACCGCGCGACTGGTGAACACCTGGCTCACGTGACGCACCGCCACCTCGGCCATTTCGTCGCGGCCGCGCGCCATCGCCAACTGCCGGCTCATCTCATACAGCAGTGCCGTGCGTCGCTCGCGGTACCCGGCGATGCGCGCCTGCTGGCGCACGTTGGCATTGAGTGTGCCGATGATCAGCGCGACGATCAGCATGATCGCGAAGGTGATCAGGTACTGCACATCGGTGACCGCAAAATTGAAACGCGGCGGCACGAACATGAAATCGAACGCCGCTACGCCGAGTACCGAGCTCAGTATCGCCGCCCGGCGGCCGCCATAGACCGCAACCAGCGCCGTGGTCAGCAGATAGATCATCGCCAGGTTGGCTTGCGCCAGCCTGGGGTACAGACCGTAGAACACCCAACACACGCCGGTGGCGGCCAGCGTCGACATCACAGCCAGCAGATAGCGCGGCCACAGCGGCTTGTCGGAGCCGACCGACAGCACGCTGTCGGGAGTGCTGGCAGCGTTGGCCGGCGTATCCGCTGCGCTGTTGCGTGCGATCACCATCACATCGATGTCGCGGCTGGCTTCCAGCAGATAATCGGTGGTCGAGGGACGCAGCAGCCGGCGCCAGCGCGGGCGATTGTAAGTGCCGACCAGCAGGCGTGTGACATTGCGCGTGCGCGCGTACTGCAGCAGCTCCGCGCCCGCCGACGAGCCGCCGAGGGTGATGGCCTCGGCTCCCAGCGATTCGGCCAGCCGCAGGATCGCAATGCGGCGATTGCGCTCATGCTCGGACAGCCGCAGCAGGTCTGGCGTCTCGACGAACACCACCAGCCATTCGGCGTCGAGCCGGTCGGCAGTGCGTTTGCCGGCGCGCACCAGCCGCTCGGCCTGTGAGTCCGGGCCCACCGCCACCAGCACGCGCTCGCGTGCTGCCCAGGAGCCGCGTACTGCCTTCTCGCGGCGGTAGTCGCGCATCGCCAAATCGACGCGATCGGCGGTCTTGCGCAGCGCCAGTTCGCGCAGCGCGATCAGATTGCCCTTGCGGAAAAAATTCTCCAGCGCGCGCTCGGCCTGCTGGGATACATAAACGCGGCCTTCGCGCAGCCGTTGCAGCAGCTCGTCGGGCGGTATATCCACCAGCTTGATCTCATCGGCCTGGTCGAACACGCGATCGGGCAGCGTCTCGAGCTGACGCACGCCGGTGATCTGCCACACGACGTCGCTCAGGGACTCCAGGTGCTGGACATTGAGGGTGGTGAAAACGTCGATGCCGGCATCGAGCAGTTCCTCGATGTCCTGCCAGCGTTTCTCGTGGCGCGGTGGCGGATCGCCGCCGCTGATGTTGGTGTGGGCAAGTTCATCCACCAGCAACAGGCGCGGCCTGCGAGCCAGCGCTGCGTCCAGATCGAATTCGCGGCGCGTCGTGCTGCCGAAATTCATGATCAGCGGGGGCAGCTGTTCGAGCCCGAGCAGCAGCCGTTCGGTCTCCTCGCGGCCGTGCAGCTCGACATAGCCGACCACGACATCCAGCCCTTCGGCGTGTCGCCGCTGTGCGGCCTCGAGCATCGAGTAGGTCTTGCCGACGCCGGCATTGGCGCCGAAAAATACGGTCAGGCGTCCACGCAGCGCGCGCGCCTCGCTCTGCCGCATCTGGGCGAGCAACAGGTCGGGATCGGGCCGGTTATCGTTCATCCCTGACCAGTGCGCGCTCGGCGGGCTCCAGAGCTTGATCGATTGACTATACCCGCTGGTGCGTTGGCTGTAATGCGCCGGCACGCTCACCCGCACTCAATGCAGCGCATCAAGGGCGAGATTGAGCTCCAGTACATTGACACGAGGCTCGCCGAGCAGCGCCCACTGGCGCGATTGCGTGTGAGCTGCAACCAGGCTGCGCAGCCGTTGCGGATCGATGGCGCGCGCGCGCGCCACGCGCATGAGCTGGTATTCGGCGGCCGCCGGGCTGATGTGCGGGTCCAGCCCGCTGGCGGACGCGGTCACCAGATCGATCGGCACCGGCCACTTGTTGTCGGGGTCAGCCTGTTGCAGGGCCGCGAGCTGGGTCCGGACCGCATCGAGCTGCGCCGGGTTGGTCGGACCCAGGTTCGAACCAGCTGAGCTCGCGCCGTTGTACGGCTGTGGCGTCGTCGCCGAAGGACGCGGCCAGAAGTACTTCGGGTCGTCGAACGGCTGGCCGATCAGCGACGAGCCGACCAGCCGGTCGGCCTGACGGATCAGCGAGCCCTGTGCCTGGTGCTCGCAGCACAGCGCGGCGATGCCAGTGACCATGAACGGGTAGATGAGGCCGGTCAGCACGCTGAACACCAGCAGGCTCAACAGTGACGGCAGCAGGATCCTGGACATGGCAGCCATCCTTCTACACCAGGTGCAGCGCGACCAGCACCAGGTCGATCAGCTTGATGCCCACGAACGGCACGATGATGCCGCCCAGACCGTAGATCAGCAGATTACGCCGCAGCAGTGCCTCGGCCCCCACCGGGCGGTAGCGCACGCCGCGCAGCGCCAGCGGGATCAGGGCGACGATGATCAGCGCGTTGAAGATCACGGCCGAGAGGATCGCGCTGTCCGGACTTGCCAGGCGCATGATGTTGAGGGTGTTGAGCTGCGGATAAGTGGTCGCGAAGGCCGCCGGGATGATGGCGAAGTACTTCGCGACATCGTTGGCGATGCTGAAGGTGGTCAGCGATCCGCGCGTGATCAGCATCTGCTTGCCGACTTCGACCACCTCGATGAGCTTGGTGGGATTGGAATCGAGATCGACCATGTTGCCGGCCTCTTTCGCGGCCTGCGTGCCGGTATTCATCGCCACCGCAACATCGGCCTGGGCCAGCGCCGGAGCATCGTTGGTGCCGTCGCCGCACATGGCGACCAGGCGCCCCTGCTGCTGATGCTCGCGGATCAGTTTCAGCTTGGCTTCCGGCGTCGCCTCGGCGAGAAAGTCGTCGACGCCGGCCTCGGCGGCAATCGCCGCGGCGGTGAGTTTGTTGTCGCCGGTGATCATCACGGTGCGAATGCCCATGCGGCGCAATTCCGCGAAGCGCTCGCGAATGCCGCCTTTGACGATGTCCTTGAGCTCGACGACGCCGAGCGCACGCGCGCCGTCGGCCACCACCAGCGGCGTGGCGCCCTGCCGCGCCACGGTCTCGACCGCGCGCTGCAGTTCCGGCGGCAGGGCACCGCCCTGTTCGCTCAGCCAGTTGCCGATCGCATCGGCCGCGCCCTTGCGGATGCGCCGGCCTTCGAAGTCCACGCCGCTCATGCGGCTCTGGGCGCTGAAGGCGATAAAATGTGCTCCCAGCGCCTGCACGTCGCGGCCGCGGATGCCGTGCTGCTGCTTGGCGAGTATCACGATCGAGCGGCCCTCGGGGGTCTCGTCGGCCAGTGAAGACAGCTGTGCCGCATCCGCGAGGTCTGCGGAGCTGACACCCGAGGCAGCAATGAAGCGCGAGGCGAGGCGGTTGCCGAGCGTGATCGTGCCGGTCTTGTCGAGTAGCAGCACGTCGACGTCGCCGGCCGCCTCGACCGCGCGGCCCGAGGTCGCGATCACATTGGCCTGGATCATGCGGTCCATGCCGGCAATTCCGATCGCCGACAGCAGGCCGCCGATGGTGGTCGGAATCAGGCACACCAGCAGTGCCACCAGCACGGTGATCGAGATCGGCGCGCCTTGGCCGGCCGCGGCGACGCTATAAATCGAAAACGGCAGCAGCGTCGCGGTAGTTTTCAGGAAGATCACGGTCAGGGCGGCGAGCAGGATTGCCAGTGCGATCTCGTTGGGGGTGCGCTGGCGCCTAGCGTTCTCGACCATCGCGATCATGCGATCGATGAAGGCCTCGCCGGGATTGGCGCTAATGCGGATGTGCAGCGTGTCGGACAGCAGCCGCGTGCCGCCGGTCACCGCCGAGCGGTCGCCGCCAGCTTCACGGATGACCGGTGCCGACTCGCCGGTGATCGCGCTCTCATCGACCGAGGCGGTGCCGTTGACGACCTCTCCGTCGCCTGGAATCGTGTCGCCGGCTTCCACCAGGACCACGTCGCCGCGCCGCAGGCTGCTCGAGGGTACGCTCTGATAGGGCTGGTCGGTACGGCCGCCCGGAAAGCGGCGCGCGGTGGTGTCGCGCTTGCTCGATCGCAACGCGGCGGCCTGGGCCTTGCCGCGCCCTTCAGCCAGGCTCTCGGCGAAATTCGCGAACAGCAGTGTCGCCCAGAGCCACAGTGCGATCGCCAATACGAAGCCGGGCCGACCCTCGGAACGCAAGCCGCCGCCGAGCTGCACCAGCCACAGTCCGGTAATGAGCAGGCTGCCGACCAGCACCACGAACATCACCGGATTGCGCCATTGCACCCACGGCGCCAGTTTGACGAACGAGTCCTTGATGGCCGCATTGACCAGCGGCGGATCGAACAGCGGGCGCGCGCGGGCGACGGTGGTCATTGCAATCCCCGCTCGGTCAGGTCAGTGCGCCGCAAACTGCAGCTCCTCGACGATCGGACCGAGTGCCAGCGCCGGAAAGAACGCCAGTGCGCCGACCACCAGGACCGTTGATGCCAGCAGCACCACGAACAGCGGCGTGTGCGTGGGCAGCGTGCCGGCACCGGCGGGCACGTGTTTCTTGGCCGCAAGGCTGCCGGCGATGGCCAGCACCGGGACGATCAGCCAGTAGCGCGAGGTCCACATGACGATGCCGAGCAGGGTGTTGTAGAACGCAGTGTTCGCGGACAGGCCTGCAAAGGCGCTACCGTTGTTATTCGATGCCGAAGAGAACGCGTACAGGATCTCCGAGAAGCCGTGCGCGCCGGGATTGGCCGTGCCGGCGCGACCGGCCGCCGCCGACACCGCGATCGCCGTGCCGACCAGCGAGAAGAACGGTGGAATCAGGATCACGAGCGAGGCCATCTTCATCTCGAAAGCCTCGAGCTTCTTGCCCAGGTACTCGGGTGTGCGCCCGACCATCAGACCGGCGATGAATACCGCGATGATGGCAAATACCAGCATGCCGTACAGGCCCGAGCCGACGCCGCCGAAGATCACTTCACCGAGCTGTATCAGCCACATCGGAATCAGCCCGCCGACCGGCGTGTAGGAGTCGTGCATCGAGTTGACCGAGCCGTTGGACGCGGCGGTGGTGGCAGCCGCCCACAGTGCCGAGTCGGCGACGCCGAAACGGGTCTCCTTGCCCTCCATGTTGCCGCCCGACTGCTGCGCCGACGCCGCCTGCGCGAGCGCGGGCGGGTAGGCTGGATTGCTGCGGCCTTCGGCCCAGGCAGTCAGGCCCAGCAGCGGAATCCATAACACCAGCATGGCTGCGAGCAGCGCCCAGCCCTGACGGGTATCGCCGATCAGGCGTCCAAAGCTGTAGCACAGCGCGGCTGGGATCAGCAAAATGGCCAGCACCTCGAGCAAGTTGCTCAGCGGGGTCGGATTTTCAAACGGATGTGCCGAGTTGACGTTGAAAAAGCCGCCGCCGTTGGTGCCAAGCTGCTTGATGGCGATCTGGCTGGCTGCGGGACCGAGCGGAATCGTCTGCGTGGTCACCTGCACGGGCCTGGTTTCGGGGTTACCGTGGGCGTCCTTGAGCGCATTGCCGGCCGCGTCGGTCACCGGCTCCGAGACCGTGATCGGATCGACCAGTGTCGCGGTCTGATAGGCACTGAAGCTCTGTACGACGCCCTGGCCGACGAGCGCGAGCGCGAGAATGAGCGACAGTGGCAGCAGTACGTACAAGGTGGCGCGCGTCAGATCGACCCAGAAGCTGCCGATCTGCTGCGCCTGCTTCAGGGTGAAGCCGCGCACCAGGGCCACCAGCACCGCGATTCCGGTAGCCGCAGACAGGAAGTTCTGCACGCCGAGCCCGAGCATCTGCGTCAGGTAGCTCATGGATGACTCGCCGCCATAGCCCTGCCAGTTGGTGTTGGTGATGTAACTGACCGCGGTATTGAACGAGGAGTCTGGCGTCACCGCGCTCATCTGCTGCGGATTCCAGGGCAGATAGGCCTGCAGGCGCTGCAGCGCATACACGGCGAGCGCGCCAAAGGCGTTGAACGCCAGCATCGACAGCGCGTACTGCTTCCAGTTCATCGAGGCGTCGCCGTCGACGCGGCAGAGCTTGTACAAGCCGCGCTCGAGCGGGCGCAACCAGCGCGTCACGGCGCCGCTGCCATCGAACACCCCGGCCATGTACAGCCCCAGAGGCTTGACCGACAGCAGCAGCACGAGCAGGTAAATCGCGAGCTGCAGCCACCCATTGGAGCTCATCTTTAGAAGTTCTCCGCTTTGAGCATCGCGTACAGCAGGTAGCCGAACAGCCCGAGCGTGATCACCAGCGCGATCCAATAGAGCGTGGTCAAGGGCGCACCAGCAAGCGTTCGCAAAGAACGATGCCGCCCCAGGTCAAAACCGCAAGCACGACGATCAGGCCCAGAAACCACAGATCCATGACAGCCTCCTTGCAGCGGGCGCATGACTATCCTGCTGCGCGCTGCCGTAAAGAAGCCGTAAAAATACCCATCGCGGCCAGATAAACGGCGCATTGGAGGCAATCAGCGCGCAGCGTGCGCCAGCCGCCGGCAGATCGCCGCGCCGGGGTCTCGCGCATCGATCAGGCGCGGGCTATCGTTGCGCACATGCAGATCGTGACCTGGAACGTCAATTCACTGCGCGTGCGTCTGCCGCAGCTGCTCGACTGGCTCGCCGCCAACCGGCCTGACATGGTCGCGCTGCAGGAAACCAAGCTGGTGAATGAGGCATTTCCGGCCGCCGCGCTGGCCGCTGCGGGCTACCAGTGCGCGTTCAACGGGCAGAAGACCTACAATGGTGTTGCGATCCTGGCGCGCACAGCGCTGAGTGATGCGGTGCTCGAGATCCCGCGCTTCGACGATCAGCAGCGGCGTGTGCTGGCGGCAAGCTGCGGCGCAGTGCGGGTGGTAAACCTGTACGTACCGAACGGCCAGTCGATCGGATCGGATAAGTACGACTACAAACTGCGCTGGCTCAAGGCGCTGCGCGCGTGGCTGCGCGCCGAGCAGGCGCAATACCCGCGGCTGCTGGTGCTCGGGGATTTCAACATTGCGCCCGAGGATCGCGACGTGCACGACCCGCAAGCCTGGGCGGGATCGGTGCACGTGAGTGCGCCGGAACGCGAGGCGCTCGGCGATCTGCTGCAGATGGGCTTTGTCGATGTGTTCCGCCAGTTCGATCAGGCGCCGCAAAGCTTCAGCTGGTGGGACTATCGCGCGGGCGCCTTCCGGCGCAATAATGGCCTGCGTATCGACCTGATCCTGGCATCGACACTGCTGGCGCCGCACTGCACGGGCTGCCGTATCGACCGGCTGGCGCGCAGCGGCGAGCGGGCATCCGATCACGCACCGGTGGTCGCAAGCTTTGACATATAGCAGCTGCGCGCACCGGTGGCGAAACGGCGCCAGGGGGGCGCCTTATGTCCTCAAAGTGTGCGGCGCGTCGCAGGTGGTTCATCGCACGCTGTCCTAGACTTTCGCAATCCACGGCTCTGCCCGACGAACAATTACAGCTACTCTGATACCTTGGCGCCGACATGGCCAACATCCGCCGCAGCGACTACGACATTACAAACACGGTGCGGGTCAGCTCGCCGCAGTCGGTGTTGCGCGCGGTCGAGCAGCTGCTGGTCTCCACCTGGCCGCACATGATGCTGGCCCCGGTCGAGCGTGCATTTGCCGATTTCGACGCGTTGTTTGCCGGCCGCATGCCCGGATTTTCCGGTGTCGACACGGTCTATCACGATCGGCAGCACACGCTCGACGTCACGCTGGCGATGGCGCGGCTGCTCGCCGGCTACGAGCGCCAGGTGGAGGGCGAGCGCCAGCTGACCTCGGAGCGCGCCACCGCCGGCGTGATCCTGGCTCTGTTCCATGACGTGGGGTACCTGCGCCGAAGCAGCGATCGCGCGCAGGCCAATGGGGCGGAATTCACCCTCAACCACGTCAGCCGCGGCGCTGAATTCCTGTCGCACTACCTGCCGCAGATAGGGCTGCCGCAGTGGGCCGATGTCGCCGCCCAGGTCATCCATTTCACCGGCTATGAGCGACCGTTCGATCAGATTGTGACCGACGATGCGCGTGACATCGCGCTCGGGCATCTGCTCGGCACCGCCGACATGATCGCTCAGCTGGCGGACCGCTGCTATCTGGAGAAATGTCGCGACCGGCTGTACCCGGAATTCGTGCTCGGCGGTGTGGCGATGTCCACCGCGGACGGTGCGCGCGAAGTGCGCTATGCCTCGGGTCTGGATCTGCTGCGCCAGACGCCGGCCTTTGTGGCCAATACCCGGGCGACCCGCCTGGACGATCGCTTCGGCGGTGCCTATCGCTACCTGGAAATCCTGTTCGACGGCCGCAATCCCTACATCGAGGCCATCGACCGCAACATGAACTACCTGGAACAGATCCTGCGCAGCGAGAGCTGGCGCATGTTGCGGCGAAATCCGCCGCTGCACGCGGCCGATCCTAACACCCTGGGCCGGGTGCGCAGCCTGATGCTGGGCTACTTCAAGAAGGCCTGGCTGCAGGATTGAGCCACCCGGCCGCCAGCCCGGCCGCCAGCGCCGCCGCACCGGGCTGCGCCACGGCGCAGACATAACGCGTGTGGATGTCGGCCAGCTGCCGGCGCACCACCGCCGCTCCCGCCAATTCGACATCGGTCAGCGCCGCAGCCAGAACCGCCACTGTCAGGGCTGGCAGCGCCTTGCTCGAGAGCGGCGCGAAGCTCAAATGCCACGGCTCCGGCCGTACGCCGCCGCGATCTAGGTCGTACGGCAGGAAAAATCCGTAGTCCTCACAGTGCCTTGGCAACCAGGTGCCAAGCCTGGCGAATGCCCCGCCGGAGGCATATTCCACCGGGATCAGCTGCGGGCGCTGGCCCTGAGCCAGGGCGGCCCGATCGATCACATCGATGTCGGTGCCCCAATGATGGCGGCTCGCGCCCGGCAACGCCGACCACAGCAGGATCGCGCCCACTACCTGCTCATCGGTCATAACGGCTGGATCCAGGCCGCGGCCCCGCTGGTCGAGTAGCGGCCGGCGGCCGTGGAACTTATCGTTCCAGATGCTCAGCTGGTGCTGGAAGGTGCGAAAGGTGGAGACCGGGGCCAGATCTATGTCACTCTGCAGGGCTGCGGCGCGCAGACCAAGGAACGCCGCAGCCGCATCGGGGTGCAGTGTGCCTCCCGCATCCGGTAGATCGATCACGTGACTGCGCACGCGCCCGGTCAACTGTTCGGCACTAAGTACCGACATTTTTGCTAGCCGCCGTGCCGTACATACGGCATCATTCTAAAGTTAAATATCCATGGAGGCCGGATGAACGGCCCGCGATTCAAGTACCTGATGCTGATCCTGTGCAGCGTCTTCCTGGGGGTAGCAGCGCTGCTGGGCTACCTCGCCCGAAGCTACGACACCCCATTGTCGGTCCTGCTGCTATCGGGACTATTCGCCGCATTCGCCGTGATGCTACCCGGCTTCTGGTCGTGGCGTCAGCGTCAGCGTCTGGATCACGCCGTGCGTGGACTGATCGGTGCCGCCGTGCAGATCAGTCGCGGCGAGTTTCATCAGGCGCTGGTGAGCACCCGCAGCGACAAGATCGGCGAGCTGGAACATGCGTTCGAAAACATGCGCCTGGCGCTGCGCAACACCACCTTCACCCGCAATTACCTGCACAGCGTGCTCAACAGCATGACCGATGCGGTATTCGTCACCGCTCCCGGCGGCAGCGTGCGCATTGCCAATGACGCCGCCTGCCAGCTGACCGGTTACGGCGATGACGAGTTGATCGGCAAGAACCTGGTGACGTTGCTGGACCAGGGCGACAAGCTCGGCCCCGACCCGCTGCAGGTCGCGCGCGACGCCGGCGAGACGGTGCTGCGCACCCGCGCCGGGCAGACCATCCCGGTGTCATTCGTCGGTTCGACCGTCGCCACCGAGGACCCGGAATTCGAAGGCGAGATCTACGTTGCCCGCGACATCACCGAGCGCAAGCGCGCCGAGCGGCGCATCCGCTATCTTGCGCGCTACGACGCGCTCACCAAGATTCCCAACCGGATGCAGTTTCAGCACCTGCTGCAGCAGGCGATCGCCCGTTCGCGGCGCAGTGGCCACGGGGTCGCCATGCTGTACGTGGACATGGATCGCTTCAAGGAGGTCAACGACACCTTCGGCCACGCCTCGGGCGATCGGGTGCTCGAGGTGCTCACCGAGCGCCTGACGCGGGTGCTGAACACCGAGGCGGTAATCGGGCGTCTGGCCGGCGATGAGTTCGCGCTGTTTGTCGATAGCGTGAGCCAGGACGCCGACGAGGCCGGGGGCCAGGTAGCGCAGCTCGCCCGTACCGTGCTGCACGCCGCCGGCGAGGCGTTCCACATCAATCAGCAGGAAGTGTTCCTGACGGTCAGCATCGGTATTGCATTGTGCCCGCGCGATGCGGAAAACGTGATCGATCTGATTCGTAACGCCGATGCTGCCATGTACTACTCGAAGCAGAACGGTGGTAACACCTACGCCTTCTATTCGCCGGAGATGAATGCGGCCGCGGTCGAGCGGCTGATGCTCAAGAGCAAGCTGCGGCGCGCGGTCGAGCGCGACGAGTTCGTGGTGCGCTACCAGCCGAAGGTGGACCTGCGCGACGGCCGCGTGGTTGGCGCTGAGGCGCTGCTGCGCTGGCGATTGCCTGGACACGGCGACATTCCGCCGGCGCAGTTCATCCCGATTGCGGAAGAGAACAACCTGATCAGCGCCATCGGCGAGTGGGTGCTCGAGCGTGTATGCATGGATTTTCGCGCACTGCGCCGGCATGTGGCCGACCCGGGGCGCATCTCGCTCAATCTGTCGCTCAAACAGCTCAAGCAGGCTAGCTTCATCCTCAACTGCCGCTCGGTATTCGAACGGCATGAAGTACCCACGCGAAACCTGGAGCTCGAGATCACCGAGACCACCCTGATGGCCGATCCGCGCCGCACGGTGCAGATGCTCAACCAGCTGCATGACATGGGGCTGCATCTGTCGATCGACGATTTCGGGACCGGCTATTCGTCGCTGTCAGCATTGCAGCAGTTCCCGATCGGTACGCTGAAAATCGACCAGTCGTTCGTGCGCGATGCTGCCGACGATCCGGCCGATGCGGTGCTGGTCCGGACCATCATCGACATGGGCCACAGCCTCGGCATGGAAGTCGTGGCCGAGGGGGTCGAGTCGGTGCGCCAGCTGGAATTCCTGCACGCCAGCCGCTGCAATTTCGCCCAGGGCCAGCTGTTCGGCCAGGCCCGCAGCATCGATGAGCTGCTGCAGCTGCTGCAGGCCCAGCAGGCCGGCCGGCCCTCGTTCGCCAATCTGCTGCCCGATGCGCCGGCGGCGCTGCAGCCGATATCGGCCTGATCGCCGAGGGCGTCTCACTTTTTTACCGCCGTCAGCAGGCACAATGCGCGCATGCGCGCGTTTCCGTTCCGCTGGCTATGGCGACTGCTGGTCGCCGCATTGCTGCTCGCCTGGGCCGCGCTCGCACTGTGGCAATCGCAAAAGCGCCTGCCGCCAGGTGTGCATATCGCCGGCAACTGGCACAGCGTGCCGGCCGGCGAGTTGCAATTCCTGCGCGACCTGACCGCGGCCGATGCGACCGGCGCGCCGCTCAACCAGCACCAGATCAACGTGGAACTGCTGCGCATGATCGCTCAGGCGCGCGACTTCCTGGTGCTCGATACGGGACTGTTCGGGGATCTGCCAGCCGCCGGCCCCGGTGCATCCAGGCTGCGCGCTGCCGCGCCGGTCGCAGCAACATTGGCCGATGCACTGCTGCAGGCCAGGCAGCAGCAACCCGCTCTGCAGGTGCTGCTACTGATCGACCCCGCGAGCGCTCAGCTGCAGGTGGGTTCCCCGACGCTGGAGCGGCTGCGCGAGGCCGGTGTCGCGGTCGTGCCGGTCGATGTCGGCCGACTGCGCGCGCCCAATGCGGTCTTTGTCGGCTTCTGGCAGCTGTGCTGCCGCTGGTGGAGCCCGGTCGCAGCCGCGGGAGCCTGGCCCAACCCGCTCGGCATTGGACCCTCGGGGGTCTCGATGGGACTGTGGGGCCGCACGCCGGGCTATCAGCGCAGCCATCGCCAGCTTCTGATTGCCGATGATGGCGGCGGCGGCCTTGCCGCGCTGATTTTCTCGCGACCACTGAACGCCGAAGCCTCGCTGCATACCGCCGTGGCGCTGCACATTGCGGGCGAGGCGCTGGAACCGCTGCTCGAGTCCGAATTCGTGATGGCGCAGTTCTCCGGCTGGAGCGGCGGCGGCGCCATACAGGAGCGTTCGCAACGGCTGATCGAACGCCAGCGCCGCAATATCGCGGCTGCCGCGGCTGCCACGGCTGCCACGGCTGGCGCGGCTGCCGCGGCTGTCGACGCGGCGCGGGCACGAGTGGTGAGCGAGGCGCCGATCGCCGAGGCACTGCTCGAGCGCCTCGACGCGGCAGGCAGCCATGACAGCATCGAGATCGCGGCGCTCTATCTATCGCAGCGCGACCTGGTGCGCGCACTGATCGACGCCGCCTGGCGCGGTGCGACCGTTCGTGTGCTGCTCGATCCGGGCAAGGACGGCTATGGCTATGACCGTTCGGGGCTGCCCAACCGCCAGGTGGCTTCGGAGCTGGTGGCTGCCAGCGATGGCGCCGTGCGGGTGCGCTGGTACCGCACCCACGGCGAGCAGTTCAGTCCGGGCTTTGTGCTGATCCGCAGCGCCGCTCGCGCCTGGCTGATGGTCGGCACGGCCGAACTCAGCCGCCGCGATCTCGATGATTTCAATCTCGCCGCAGCGTTCATCGCCGAGCTGCCGGGTGCAGCCCCAGCGAGCAGCGATGCGCTCTCGTGGTTTGATGCGGTGTGGTACAACCGGGCCGCTGGCGGCACCGAATACAGCAGCGACGTCGACGTCTATGCGGACGCCTCGCAGCTCGACTACTGGCAGTACCGGCTGCTCGAGGTCAGTGGAACGGCATTCGACTGAAGGCTGCTATCCGGCAGCTGGCTTGATTGCAGGGTTGTGTAGATAATCAGCCATGCGTCGAGCCGCCGTCAGGCGGCCGTCAGGGGTCCTTGTGCAATGCGGTATAAAGAAACACGCGAGCAATCCGCCGAATTGCTGAGGATGGTATTGCCGCTGATGGCCAGGCATTCCGCCGGCTTTCATCCGCTGAGTTACAGCGTTTGGTACGAGTATGCCGCGGGCTTCAACCCCGCACTGCGAGCCGCGGTCGACGCCCGCTTGCTACAGGCCCCGGTGCTGAGCGACCGGGACATCGAGGAGCTGTTCGACGCGCACGTCGCCATGCGCGATATCGACTCCTCGGCACGCATGCGTGCCCAGATTGCCCGCATGATCGATCACGTCGACGGCGTGGCGGTCGACGCTGGCCACGAGGTGCAGCACTACGGCAACGAGCTCGATGGCTATCGCGATCGCCTGCGCGATGACAGCGGTAAGGAGAGCGTCGGCCAGGTGGTCGAGTCGCTGATCGGCGAAACCACCCGCGTGCGCGTCAAGACCGGCATCTACCATGAGCACCTGAAGAAGAGTTCCGAGGAAGTCGAGCGGCTGCGCGGCGAGCTCGAACTGGTGCAGGGCCTGGCGCTGACCGACCCGATGACCGGGCTGTTGAACCGGCGCGGCTTCGATTATCAGATGCAGCGCATCAGCCACGGCAGCCTGCGGGGCTGCACCCTGTTGATCGTCGACATCGACCACTTCAAGGCCATCAACGATGCGCACGGTCACCTGCTCGGCGACAAGGTCATCGTCGCGGTGGCCAACGTGCTGCGCAGTTGCATCGGCGAACGCGGCCCCATTGCCCGTATTGGCGGCGAGGAATTCGCCGTACTGCTGTCCCACACTTCGAGCGCCGGCGGCGTCGAACTGGCCGAGCGGATCCGGGCTGCGGTCGAGCACGGAAAGATCCGCCGCGCCGACACCGAGGAGAGCATCGGTAATGTTACCGTCTCGCTCGGACTCGCCACCTGCGGCGAGAATGAACAGTTCGAGGCCATGAACGCGCGCGCCGATCGCGCCCTCTATCAATCGAAGGCGGCCGGACGCAACCGCGTTACCGTCGCCGAGCGTGCCTCCGGCGCCGTGGCCTGAAAGTACGGTCGCGGCATGGCCGCGACATCGGTACTCGCAGCAATTTCCCGCCAGCGCTTTTTGTGCTCTGATGCGTATCGCGGCCGCCGCCAATGGCGTCGAGCTGCCTGACTGGTGACCAACAGTGCGAGGAACACCATTGAAAATCGGAATGATTGGCCTGGGACGCATGGGCTCGAACATGGCGCGCCGCCTGATGCGCGCCGGGCATGACTGTGTGGCGTTTGATTTCAGCGCCGCCGCGGTCAAGGCACTGGCGGCAGACGGCGCTACGGCGGCTGCGTCGGTAACCGATCTGGTGGCGAAACTGCCAACGCCGCGCGTGGTGTGGATGATGGTGCCGGCGGCGGCCGTGGATGCATTGCTGCAGACGCTGATTCCCGTGCTCCGGGCCGGCGATATCGTCATCGATGGCGGCAACTCGCACTACGCCGACGACATGCGACGCGAGCAGGAGCTCAAGCCGCGCGGGGTGCACTACGTCGATGTCGGCACCAGCGGCGGTGTGTTTGGCCTGGAGCGTGGCTATTGCCTGATGATCGGCGGCGACGCCAAGGCGGTGCAGCAGCTCGAGCCGATACTGTCCGCGCTTGCCCAAGCCACCGGCGAGGCGAGCGTCACCGCAAGCAGCGCGGCGCGGGGTTTTCTGCATGTCGGATCCTGCGGTTCCGGACACTTCGTCAAGATGGTCCATAACGGCATCGAATACGGATTGATGGCCGCCTACGCGGAAGGCTTCAATCTGCTGCACCGGGCCGGCGAGCCGGTGCAGGCCAGGGCCGCTGATGCCGAGACTGCGCCCACGCGCGCGCTAATGCCGCGTGACATGAATGTCAGGCTGGACCAGGTCGCGGAGTTGTGGCGGCACGGCAGCGTCGTGAGTTCGTGGCTGCTCGATCTGCTGGCCGGACAGCTGGCCGAAAGCCCGGCGCTGGACAAGTTCGCCGGCCACGTGGCGGACTCGGGCGAAGGCCGCTGGACCGTCGAGGCTGCGATCGAGGCCGGCGTGCCGGTGCCGGTCCTGGCGACCGCGCTGTTTGCGCGCTTCAGTTCGCGCGGCGAATCCGAATTCGCCAACCGCACCTTGTCGGCGATGCGGCTGGGCTTCGGAGGACACCAGGAAAAGCCGGCGACCCCGGCCGCCTGAGCGCAGCAGCGTGGATCTTCCGCACTCGGACGCATTCGTCTTCTTTGGCGCGACCGGCGATCTGGCCTACAAACAGATCTTTCCGGCGCTGCAGGCGCTGGTGCGCCACGGACAGCTCGAGGCACCGATCGTGGGTGTCGGCCGCTCCGGCTGGACGCGCGAGAAACTGATCGAGCAGGCGCGCGCATCGATCAGGGAGCACGGCGTCTACGATGAGCAGGCATTCAACAAGCTTGCATCGCTGATGGGCTATGTCGATGGCGACTATCGCGAGGCCGCGACCTTCGCCCGCTTGCGTGCGGCCCTGGGTGATGCCCGCATGCCGCTGCATTATCTGGCGATACCGCCGAGCGTGTTCGCGACCGTGATCGGCGCTCTTGCCGCCGCCGACTGCGCCGCCAACGCGCGCGTGGTGCTGGAAAAGCCGTTCGGCCGCGATCTGAAATCGGCGCGCGAACTCAATGTCATTCTGCACAAATACTTTCCCGAGGAATCGATCTTTCGCATCGATCACTACCTCGGCAAGGAACCGGTGCAGAATATTCTCTATACCCGCTTCACCAATGCCTTTCTCGAGCCGACCTGGAACCGCACCTACATCCGCAGCGTGCAGATCACGATGGCGGAGGATTTTGACGTGCGCGGCCGCGGCAAATTCTACGAGGAAGCCGGCGCCATCCGTGACGTGATCCAGAATCACATGCTGCAGGTACTGAGCAGCGTGATCATGGACGCGCCGCTGCATAACGCGGCCAGCGCGATGCGTGATGAGAAGTCGCGGGTGCTGCGCGCCATCAGGCCACTGGACGCGAACAGCGTGGTGCGCGGCCAGTACCGCGGCTATCGCTCGGAAGCCGGGGTCGCCGACAACTCCCAGGTCGAGACCTATGCGGCGGTCAAGCTGTATGTCGACAGCTGGCGCTGGGCCGATGTGCCGTTCTATATCCGTGCCGGCAAGTGCCTGCCGGTCACCTGCACCGAGGTGGTGGTGGAGTTTCGGCGACCGCCGCGCGAGGTGTTTGGCGAGTTGGTGCCGAGCCTTTCGAGCCATCTGCGCCTGCGGTTGAATCGAGAGGTGTTGATTGCGCTGGGAATGCGCGTGAAGGTGCCGGGCGAGCGCATGGCGGGCGAGGATGTCGAGCTGATCGTGACACGCCAGCCCGGGGATGCGCTGACGCCCTACGAGCGGCTGCTGGGCGACGCGCTGCGTGGCGATCTCGGGCTGTTCGGACGCCAGGACGCCATCGAGGCGCAGTGGACGGTGGTCGATCCGGTGCTCGGCGATATCACGCCGTCCTATGAATATGCACGCGGCTCGTGGGGCCCGCGTGAAGCGCAGCGCCTGATCGAAGGCGACGACGGCTGGCTCGACCCTGTGATCTGAGCTGGCGAGCCCAGTCCCCGGCATCAGCTCGGGTCGGGCTTGCGAACCTCCGGCCGCACAGGCGCAGGTGGCGCCTTGGCTTTGGGCAGCGGCTGAGCCGGCGGCGGCGCCTGAGCCGGCGGTAGCGGCGGTGGCGGTGAGAGCGGCGGCGGGGGGGCGACCTCGTGCGGCGGCAGCGGCAACGGCGGTGGCGGTGGCGGCGGGGGCGGCGGTGGTGGCGCTGCCGGGGGCTGCAGCTGCTCGCGAGCATGAAATTGCACCGGCGCTTGCGATGGCGCCGGCGGTGGCGATGACGCCGGGGGTTGATATGGCGGTGGACGCTCGGGAATCATGCGCCGGTCAATCGGCGGCACCCGCGGAAGCGCGGTGCTGGGCGCGGCTGTAGCGGCCGGTGCGGCCGGTGCGTTGGGTGTGACGGGCGCGCTGCGCACTGTCTGCGGGGCCAGCACGATATTCGGACGTGGGCTGTCCGGGCCGCGTAGCTGCTGCAATTGCGCTGGCGGCAGCGCGCGGCCGCCATTGGCGCGCATCGCATCCATCTGTCGGTCGAACGATGCTGGCAGCGGCGGCGGCTCATGGCGGGCCACAACCGGGCGATGGGCGATGGCGACTGGCGGACGCCTCACCGGCGTCTGGGCGGGCGGCCCCAGTACGCTCTGGCGCGCCGGCAGGATTGCGGGCGGCCGCGCCGTCGCATTGACCCCTTGCCATTGCGGCGGCGCTGCGATGAACCTGCCGGCGACCGGCTGGCCGGAGGCAAAACTGCTCTGCGATACCACGGACAGCGCGTGCGGCGCCGTGCGGTTGGCATAGCGGTTCTGCAACCCCGGATTCTGGTAGACGCTCGTGATGTAGCTGGTGTTGACGATGCTCGTATTGCTGGCGTTGACGTTATGCAGATAACGCGCGCTGACGCGATAACCGGGCAGGTAGACCTCGCCGGGAGCAAGCGCCAGCCAGCCGACGCCCGGACCGGCACCGACCGTCACTGCATCGACGCCGCCCGGTCCACCCATCCACGCGACCAGGGCCGGGGCATAGATCGCGCGGCTGCGCACCGGCGCGGGCACCCAGCACCAGCGCTGCCGCAGATAAGCCCAGCGACCATAATGAAACGGGGCGTACCCCCACGGGGCACTGTCCACCCAGGTCCATCCCCAGGGCGTGACCCATAACCATCGGCCGTAGCGATACGGGGCCCAGTCGACCGCTACCGCCGTCGGGTACCAGACGTAGCCGTAATCCGGCTCCTGGCGCCAGTCGCCGTTGGCGGCCAGGTCTTGCGCGCCGACCACATCGGCCGAGACGTACTGGCTGGCGGCCTGATCCTGCGCCCAGCGCTGGCTGCGCTGAGCGCACCAGCGATCGAAACTGTCCGGCGGGCCCAGTGCTGCCACATCGACGGCACCGCTGGGACCGAATTGAGCGCCCTGTCCGCCGCGCAGGATGACCGACTGGCCGGCACTGGTGACGACCTGGGCCTGCCCGTCGCGCATCGCCACCGTGGTGTTGCCCGCCTCATCGACGCCGATGCGATAGCTCCCCGGGTGCACCAGGGATATCGATGCGTTAGGAGCATCGATCTCGAAGCTGGCAGCCGGATCCAGATCGCGCAGCGTGATGTTGGCCGTGCCCGCGCTGACCTGCAGTTGCACCGCCTGATCGCTCAGGTTCAGCAGCGACACGCTACTGGCCTCGGCCAGGCTCACAGTGGCCGATCCCAGCTCGATCTCGGCGCGCGAACCGCGGTCGCTCCAGAGCTGATCGCCGCTGGTCAGTGGCCGATTGATGGTTGCCACGGTCCAGTCGTCGACGCCGGCCGGCTGCACCGATACCGCGCCTTCAACGTAGCTCAGGCGGGCCGCACGGGTGGGTGGATCTACATCGTCGGCCAATGGCTGCTCATAGGCCTGCTCGCCAGGCTCTTGTTGCGCCACAGCAGCCGTACCCGACAGCGTGAGCAGGCCGAGGGAGCCGAAAAACACAATGAAACCGTGGCGAAATGCCTGCACGCGACAACCCCAGATACTGATACCGCAGCGAAATGATCCTCGGACGATAGCCTGCCGCCTGCCGCCAGTCTCGTCGCCCGAGCATTAACCGGCGCTGAAGGCGCAGTACGTTGCGGCCGGATTCAAAGTGTCGGCGAGTCATCCTGCAGCAGCGCCCGCCGCACCAGCCGGATCGGCGGAAAACCCTGCTGCATGAAGGCGTCGTGGAAATCCTTGAGTCGAAAGCTGCTGCCCTGGCGGGCCGCAAGGTCTGAGCGCAGCTTCAGGATCTGCAGCTTGCCGAGCGTGTAGTAGAGATAGGTCGGGTCGGAGCTGGCGCGCTTGGTCTCAACCTGCCCGACTTCGCGTGACTGGTATCCCTGCTGCACGAAGAAATCGATCGCCTGATCAATCGTCATGTGACCGGTGTGCAGTCGGATGGCGACGATATAGCGCGCATTGCGTAACAGTGCATCCTGCAACTGACCCAGCCGCAGCAACTTCGACTGGCGCTGATCCGTGGCACCGGTGCCCGTTGGTCCATAGCCCTCATCGAGCATCATCTGCTCGCAGTAGTGCGCCCAGCCCTCGGAGTTGGTGTTGGCGCCGACCAGCTTGCGCACCCGATCATCGAGGCGATGCATCCAAAGGAACTGGATGTAGTGGCCCGGATAGGCCTCATGTACCGCCACGTTACTGATCAGCGGATAGTTGAACTGCGCCATGAAGCCTGCGGTCCGGTCCGCGTCCCAACCCGGAGCCGGCAACGTGACATTGAAATAGGCTTCCTGCGCAGCCGGTTCGTACGGCCCGGGAGTATCCATCGAGGCGAAGGTAGTCGCGCGCATGAACGGCGGGGTCTCACGCAGGATCGGCCGCACCGCCGACGGCACCGTCACGATCTGGTGCTGGTCGATAAAGGCGATCAGGCTATCGAAGGTGGCGCGAAAACTATCGAGCAGCTGGCCTGGTTCAGGATGGTCCAGCGCGAGCTGCGCCAGCACCTGCCGCACGCTCTTGTCGGGTTCAAGTTCCCTGGCGACGCGGGCGAATTCCGCCTGATTGCGCTGCATGTCGGCCATGCCGATTTCGAGCAGCCGTGGCAGTGGTGTGTCCACCATCTCGTCGTAGGCGAGCTTGGCGCGAAAGGTGCGGATACCCAGGCGAAAATCCCCGTGCGATTGTGGCAGCAGGACGTGCGTCAGCCAGTTCTGGTAGCCCTTCAGCGCCGCGATCACCCGCGCATTGGCCGCGGCGAACTCGCGCTTTAGTCCGGCATCCTCGGTGCTGCCGAATGCCAGCGGCAGGTCATCCTGGAAGAAGCTCACGATGGCGGGCAGCTGTTCGAGCGCGATCTGGGTATAGATGCGCGGTGGATTGCGCAGATTGAGGCGCGCGGCCCGTAGCGCGGCCGGCATCAGCTTCTCGCGCGCGCACACCAGGCGCAGCCGCTCATCGAGCGGTGAAAAATTTCTCTCCATCAGGATGAACGCAGCGGCGGTGATGCCGTCGGAATAGAGGTTCGGGTCCTTCTGCCAGGGGCGGATCGTCTGCAGCGTCAGCAGGCTGCTGCGGATACTCGACAGCAACAGCTCGCGATCGCCCTGCACGCGCTGCGACAGGCTGGATGCATCTACCGCCTCGAAGCGATGCAGGTAGCCGTGCAGCGCTTTGATCTGGCGTTGCACGCCGGCGCGGCTGAAATCCTCGAGCCGCTCATCGTAGCGATGGATGCCGGCCGTCGTGGCGGCGGTGGGATTGGCCGGAAAGTAATAGTTATCGAAATAGTCATCCGCCAGCGCCATGAATGCCGCATCGGCTGGCGCGGCATCCGGCAACGGGGCAGCGGCGCTCGAAAGTGCACCGAGGCACAGCGCCAGCGCCGCAACAGTTCTGCTCAACAAGCGGTAGTCGCGCGCCGGCATTTGGACTCAGGGCGGACTGTGTTGCCGCAGTAGCGACAGCACCGATGCGGTATCCGGTCGCACCCCGCGCCACAGGCTAAAGGATTCGGCGGCCTGTTCCACCAGCATGCCGAGACCCATGTGAGCCTGCGCCGCGCCGTGTTCGCGCGCCCAGCGCGTGAAGCAGGTGTCGGCGTTCGCATATACCAGATCGTAGCAGATCGTGGTCGGGCCGAGCACGCACGCCGGCAGCGGCGGAAGCTGTGAGTGAAGGCTGGCCGCGGTCGCATTGACGATCAGGTCGAAACCGGCGCCATCGAGCTCGGCATAGCCGGTGGCGCTCACCGGACCGAGCGAGGCGAAGGTATTTGCAAGCCCCTGCGCACGCTCGACGCCGCGGTTGGCGATGACCAGTTCGCGCGGCATGAGCCCGAGTAGCGGTGCCAGCACGCCGCGTGCTGCGCCGCCTGCGCCGAGCAGCAGCACACGCCGCGCGTTCACCGCAATCCGCAGGTTATGTGTCAGGTCGCGTACCAGGCCGGCGCCGTCGGTGTTGTCGGCCATCAGCCGCCCGCCCGCCTCCTTCACGATGGTATTTGCCGCGCCGGCGATCCGGGCGCGCGGGCTCAACCTGCCGGTCAATGCAAGCACCGTCTCCTTATGCGGCACCGTGACGTTGAGGCCGCAACCGCCGGCGGCAAAGAACTCGCGCACGCACGGCGCCAGGTCCTCCGGCGCCACATCGATCGCGCTATACATCATGTGCTGATGAGTCTGCTGCGCAAACAGGGCATGGATCTGCGGCGAGCGGCTATGCGCGATCGGATGACCAATCACCGCGTAACGGTCAGGCGCCGGCATGATCGACATCGGAAGCGCGCACCAGCCATTGCAGCGCGCAGCCTCCTTGCTGCCCCTTGTCGAGCATGGCATGCAGCTCCGGCTGCCACAGCGCGCTGCGCTGATCGAACTGATACGGCGGGTTGACCAGCAGCAGGCCGGAGCCGTTGAGCCCGACGCGCGAATCCCGCGGGTAGATCCAGAGCTCAAGGCTAAGTGCAGGAGCCGACAGCGCGCGCTCTACGCGCGCCAGCCACGGCGTGACGGTGCGTTCATCCTTGATCGGATACCACATCATGATCACGGTGTTGGCGAGTCGTTGCAGGCTGCTGAGGATGTTCTGCACCGCCTGATCGAGCTCTGCTGATGGATTTTCGTACGGCGGATCGATCAGCAGCAGGCAGCGTCGCTCGCGTGACGGCAGTACCGCGGACAGTTGCTGGTAGCCGTCGGCGCATTCGACGCGCATGCGCCGAAAGCCGCCGAGCGCGCGCTCGAGTGCGCGGCATTCCGATGGCAGGATTTCCCAACAGATGCCACGGTCCTGCGCTCGCAGCGTGTGCGCGGCGAGCCACGGCGAGCCGGGATAGGCATGGGCATCGCCGATCTCGGCGCGCAATGCCGCGACCGCGCCGCGGTAGTCGTTGATCTCCTGCGCCTGTGGCATCGCCGCCGCATTCATCAACGCGGTGATGCCATGGCGTGCTTCTGTGCCATGGTGTGCGTCCGGCCCGGCCAGGTCGTAGCGACCGGCACCGGCGTGAGTGTCCAGATACAGGAAGCCCTTGTCCTTGCGCTGCATGATGCGCAACAGCGCCAGCAACGCGACATGCTTGTGTACGTCGGCGAAGTTTCCGGCATGGAAGCTGTGACGATACTTCATGTTCGTGACGCCAGAGGCTCAACACCCCATCTTGTGCCCAGCCAAGGCGCCGCGCGCGCCTGCCGCCGTTGAACCCTAGGCGGCGCCCGCGGCCTTCTTGGTGCCCGCGGATCCGCCGCCCGCACCGGCGGCAGCCTTTGCTGACGGCCGCGCGGCCGACTTGGCCGCGGCCTTGGTGCTCGGACGCAGCGCCGGCCTGGCGTTGGGCGCCTTTTTCTTCGCAGCCTTCGGCGACGCAGTCGCTGCCGGCGCAGGGCGGACGGTGTGCGGGGTCGGCGCGCCCGTGGCCGCAAGCGCAGCGCCCGCGCTCGTGCGCACCGCTGCAGCGCGCGGCCGGCGGCCGGGCGGCTTTGCCTCCGACATGGCGTCCGGCGTCGTCTCGGGCTTGCTGGCAGCCTTCTTTGCCGCGAAGCGGCCACGGCCTCGCAGCGGCCGCGCCGGGGCCGCCGCCAGCAGCGCTCGGCTGTCCTCGAGTGTCAGTGCCTTTGGATCGCGGTCCTTTGGAATGCGCGCGTTCTTCTCGCCATTGCTGATATACGGCCCGTAACGGCCATTGAGCACCTGAATGCCGTCGACGCCGAAGTCCTGAATGATACGGTTGGCATCGGCGAGCTTCTTGGCCTGGATGCATTCGAGCGCCCGTTCCAGCGTTACGGTATACGGGTCGTCGTCCTTGAGCGAAACGTACTTGCTGCCGTACTTGATGTACGGGCCGAAGCGGCCGACGTTGGCAAGAATGGGCTCGCCTTCGGCCGTGCTGCCCAGCGTGCGCGGCAATACGAACAGCGCCAGCGCCTCCTCGAGCGTGATCTTGTCCATCTTCTGACCCGGGCGCAGGCCGGCGAAGCGCGGCTTGTCGACATCGTCCTTGGTGCCGATTTGCACGAACGGGCCGAAACGGCCCATGCGCACCGTCATCGGTTTGCCGCTGACCTGGTCGCGACCGAGCTCGCGCGACTGCGCCACCTGTTCACGCGAGACATTCTTCTCGACGCTGTCGACCTGCTTGATGAAGGGTTTCCAGAACTTGGACAGCGGCGTGGTCCAGTCTTCCTCGCCGCGCGCCACGGCGTCGAGCTCATCTTCCATAGCAGCGGTAAACCCATAGTCGACGTATTGGTGGAAGTGCTCGCTCAGGAAGCGATTGACGATCTTGCCGATGTCGGTGGCCGTGAACCGGCGGTTTTCTATTTCCACGTATTCGCGATCGCGCAGCGTGGAGATGATCGAGGCGTAGGTTGAGGGTCGGCCGATGCCGTACTCTTCGAGCGCCTTGACCAGCGAGGCCTCGGTAAAACGCGGCGGCGGCTCGGTAAAATGCTGTTGCGGCTGCACCTCGAGCAGCTTGACGGCATCGCCGGCCTCCATGCGCGGCAGCACCTGGTCGCTTTCGTCGTCGGCCGCATCGTCGCGGCCTTCCTGATAGACGGCGATGTACCCCGGCTTGACCAGCGTCGAGCCATTGGCGCGCAGCACATGACGCTGCGGCCCATCGGCGCCGGCCAGGATGTCCACCGCGACCGTGTCGAACAGCGCGTGCGCCATCTGGCAGGCCACCGCGCGTTTCCAGATCAGCGAATACAGCTTGAACTGGTCCGCCTCCAGGTGGCGCTCGATGTCCGCCGGGATGATGCTGGCCGAGGTTGGGCGAATCGCCTCGTGCGCTTCCTGCGCATTCTTGGATTTTGTCTTGTATACCCGCGGCTCTTCCGCCACCGCCTCCGGGCCATAGAGCTTCGCAATGACCTCGCGAATCTCCTGCACCGCCTCGGCCGCCAGCGACACCGAGTCGGTGCGCATATAGGTAATCAGACCGACGTTGCCCTCGCCGGTGTCCACGCCCTCATACAGCTGCTGGGCCAGGCGCATGGTGCGTTGTGCGGAGAAGCCGAGCTTGCGCGAGGCTTCCTGCTGCAGCGTCGAGGTCGTGAACGGCGGGGCGGGATTGCGCCGGCGCTGCTTGCGATCGACCTGCAGCACCGTGAGTGCGCCTTGCGGACCGGCAGCGGCCTTGAGGCTGTGCTCGGCGGCGCGCGCCACGGCCTGGTTGGTGAAGCTGAACTGTTCGACCTTTTCGCCCTTGAATTCGATCAGCTTGAGCGGAAAGGACTGCTCGCTGTGCTCGCCGATGGCATCGATGCTCCAGTACTCGCGCGGCTCGAAGGCGGCGATTTCCGCTTCGCGCTCGCAGATCATGCGCAGCGCGGGACTTTGCACCCGGCCGGCCGACAGTCCGCGCCGCACCTTCTTCCACAGCAGCGGCGACAGATTGAAACCGACCAGGTAGTCGAGCGCGCGGCGCGCCTGCTGCGCATTCACCAGGTCGAGCGACAGGTCACGCGGTGAGGCAACCGCTTCGCGTACCGCATTGCGCGTGATCTCATGAAACACGACGCGATGAACATCCTTGTGCTTGAGCTCGCCACGCAGCTTGAGGATCTCGTACAGGTGCCAGGCAATGGCCTCGCCCTCGCGATCGGGGTCGGTCGCCAGGTGCAGCGACTTGGCCTTTTTCAGCGCTTTGGCGATGGCTTCGACGTGGCGCTCGTTGCGTTCCACCAATTGATATTTCATCGCGAAGCCATCGTCGGGATCGACCGCGCCTTCCTTCGGCACCAGATCGCGGACGTGGCCGTACGAGGCCAGTACCTCGAAATCCTTGCCCAGGTATTTCTTGATGGTCCGCGCCTTGGCCGGAGATTCGACGATTACCAGATTGTCAGCCATGCCTCTACCGTGTGACGGAGCCAAAAACGAAAAACCGCGGACGAGCCGCGGGTTGTTGCCGGGTGCTGCGAGCTAAGGCTCAATGCGGCTCGTGATGCGGCACATCAAATACCAGATCTTCCATCCTCGCGTACGCCAGTTCTTGCCCAGGTTGGCTAGATAAGACCATCAACACCACCCACTTGACCTGTTCCAGATCGAGTTCATCGGTATCGAGCGCCAGCAGCCGATCGATCACGATCTCGCGCTGGCCCGGAGAGAGGATGCCGCCGGCCTCGAGCGACACCAGCAGGCCACGGCACTGGGCGTCCAGGCGGGTGAGTTCCTGCGGAGCAAACACCCGGAAGCTGCCGTCGCCGCGCAGGTTCGGACGCTCACGCTCGGCGGCGAGGTCCGCCAGCCAGTCGAGCGCGCGCTCCACATTGGCCTCGCCGAAACCGGCGCTCTCCAGATCGCGCGCGAGCGTCTCCCGCTCAGCGCTGGCGGGCAGCTCTTCGAACATGTAGCGGTCAAAGACGTAGATAAGAATGTCGAAAACGCTGTTGTCCATGGTCACTCAAATATAACGATGACCGGTGTCGCCATGCTGCCGCCGCGGCGCCTACAAGCGCACGTAGCGACCGCCCGAGTGCAATCCAACGACGTCCTCGAGCTCCAGATACAGCAACATGGCGGCCACGGATTGGCTTGGAAGGCCGGTTCGATCCACCAGCATATCGAGGCTGGCCGGCTCAAACCCAAGGGCATCTAACAGGATTTTGTACGCCTTGTCCAACCGCGCGGCTGTCGCACCGCCTGCCCCGCAGTCCCTCGGGACCCTCGTATCATCTTGTTTTATTGAACTAAATTTAAGCTCGCGGAGGATATCATCGACGCATTCCACGAGTTTGGCGCCGCTCCTGATCAGTGCATGACAGCCCCGGGCAAGTGGATTGTGGATCGAACCGGGGATCGCAAACACCTCGCGTCCCTGCTCGAGCGCCAGTCGCGCGGTGATCAGCGAGCCGCTATGGCGCGCCGCCTCGACCACCAGCGTGCCCAGGCACAGGCCGCTGATGATGCGGTTGCGGCGCGGAAAGTTGGCCCTGATCGGCGGCGAACCGGGTGGAAACTCGCTCACCAGCGCACCGCGCTCGGCAATGCGCGCGGCCAGCGTTCGGTGCTGGCGCGGATAAATGACATCGATGCCGGTGCCGAGGACCGCGATGGTCGCGCCCCCGGTCTCGAGCGCACCCTCATGGCTGGCAGCGTCGATGCCGATCGCCAGGCCGCTGGTGATCGTCAGTCCGGCGCCGGCAAGAGTGGACGCGAATGCGCGCGCCGTGCGCTCACCCGGCAGCGTCGGATGGCGGCTTCCTACCATCGCCAGTTGCGGTGTCGTCAGGCAGCCGGCATCACCCTTGACATACAGCACAGCCGGCGCCCCTGGCGCCTGCGCCAACTGTGGCGGATAGAGCGGCCCGGCAGCGTCGATCAGGCGGATGCACTCGCTGTCGACCCAGCGGCGATCTGCGCCTATGCGCACCGTGTCCGGTGCCTGCAGCGCCGCGGCCGCGGCCGCGGCCAGTCCGAGCGACTCGAGGCTGCTTCTGCATTGCCGGAACAATGCCTGCAGCCCGCTCGAACAATCATGCCGGCCGTGGAGCCCCGACAGTGCACGCCGCAACTGCTGCGCAGTCAGTCCGGGGGCGCGTCCAAGGGCGAGCTGCATGTCCAGCGCATCCATTCGGCTGCCAGCATAGAGCGATGATGCCCGGCGCATAGCCGGGCAAACGACACAAAGACGCGTGAAACCGGGGCTTGCGGCCCGAAGAGTGCGCTATCTAAGGATGGCTAGGGATTGCGCACGCGATCGCCGATGTTGATCGGCACCGTGTCGCTGAAAATGAGCGCGTAGCTCATGCGCTCATAGGTCTTGAATACCAGCAGCGTGCCGGAACTCTCGTCGGGCAGGCGCTCGCTGTGCGGAACCCAGCAGGTGCTCTCGCCATCGATCTTGGCGCAGTGATCGCTGATCGTCTCCCCGGCCAGATCCACCGTCAGCACGGTGCCGCGATCCAGGCCGTCCTGCGAGCCGCGATTGAGCGCCACGACTTCGTACTGGCCGGCGACCAGGACATTATCGACCACCGCAATGATGCGGCCGTCGAGCGGTCGTGACGGTCCGTGCGGCGCAAAGTCATTGGCCGGACTCATCTCCTCGGCGATCAGCACGTCGCCCTGCAGCGTCTCGCGCGCCGAGTCGGTCAACGTGACCTTGGCCACGTCGCCGGGCCGAGTGAGCTGCACGGTGCCGGTGTAGATGGCAAGGTATCCCAGCTTGCGCCCGCTCTGCGGATCGTTCAGCGGCTCATCGATATGCATGACGCTATAGCGAGCGCCGGTCTGGCCATCGAGTTTCTTCACGTACAGGTCGTAGCCGGAGCCGGCAATCTGATGATTGTCGCGTAGCGCCAGTACGTACGGCGCCGCCTTGACCTCATCGCCGGTCAGCACGCCCGGCCGCGACAGGAATGCAGCGATCTGCGAATAGGGTATGGTCGCGATCGGTCCCTCGAGCGGAACGCTGCGCAGCATCGGTTGTAGACGCGCAGCCGACCCGCTGGCTCCACGCACGATCTCGATCGAGGTGCGGCCGTCACCGCGCAGCGCCAGGCGCACGCTATCGCCTGGGTAGATACGATGCGGGTTGTGAATGTCGGGGTTGATGTACCAGATCTCAGGCCACAGCCATGGATCGCGCAGGAAGGTATTGGCTATGCCCCAGAGGGTATCCCCGCGCCGCACCACGTAGCTCCTGGGGGCGGTGGGCTTCAGGGCCGATCCGGCATCGCCCATCACCGTGGTCGCGCCGGCCTCATCGGGCACGTCGCCCAGGGCTTCGGTGACCGTTTCCGGTTCGGGCGCGGCCGTCGTCTCGGCCTGCCTGGCGGGAGGCGGTGGCGCGGCGGCCTGGCGCTCGCCATGATGGAACATCGAACAGCCGCCGAAGGCCAGCAGTGCGGTGAAGGTGGCGCAGAGCCGTAGGGCCCGTTGGACACCGAAAGCTTGATTCAAATACATCCCTGCTACCTCTTGGGATCGGGTAGGGCCTTCTGGTACAGCTGTTATAAACTTAACAGCGGGTAAACGCACATGCTTAATTGCCAACTTTGTGCACTGGGTCACGTCGTGGGTCATTTGGCCCATGATGCTTGAAATCTTGGCATATTTCCCCACGTTACAGACCCACGTTACAGAACCGTAACAGAGAGCACCGATGGCCTTGCTGCCGATACTGGAATTCCCCGATCCTCGGCTGCGCACCCGCGCCGAGCCGGTGCAGCAGTTCGATGCCGCCCTCAAACGGCTGATCGCAGACATGCTGCAAACCATGTACGCCGCCCCTGGCATCGGACTGGCAGCCACGCAGGTCAATGTCCACCGGCGGCTGCTGGTGATGGATGTGAGCGCCGAGAAGCATCAGCCTCAGGTCTACATCAACCCCGAGATTGTGGCACGCGACGGGCTCGAGGTGTCGGAAGAAGGCTGCCTGTCGGTGCCCAACGTTTTCGAGCAGGTCGAGCGCGCGGCGCGGGTTCAGGTGCGCGCGCAGGACCAGGACGGCGAGCCGTTTGAGCGCGAACTGGAAGGTCTGGCGGCAGTGTGCCTGCAGCACGAGATCGACCACCTCGCCGGCAAGCTGTTCGTCGACTACCTGTCGGGCCTGAAGCGTGAGCGCATCCGTCGTAAACTCGAAAAAGAGCGCCGCGAGCGTGTCAGCGGGGCGGCCAAACCGGCCGCGCACGCATCCGCGCGCGTCATATGACGCATGCTGCGTATCGCCTTTGCCGGCACGCCGGATTTCGCGGTGCCGACGCTGCGCGCACTGGCGCAGTCGCACCATGTCCTGGTCGGGGTACTGACGCAGCCTGATCGGCCGGCAGGCCGCGGCCGCGCGCTCAAGGAAAGCCCGGTCAAGCGGCTGGCGCAACAGCTGCAGCTGCCGCTGTCGCAGCCGAACGCACTGCAGGACCCACAGGCGTGCGCGACGCTGGCGAGCTGGGCGCCCGAGGCGCTGGTGGTGGTGGCCTACGGCCTGATCCTGCCGCCAGCGCTACTGGCGCTGCCGCGACTCGGTTGCTTCAATGTCCATGCCTCGCTGCTGCCGCGATGGCGCGGTGCAGCACCCATTCAGCGCGCCGTGCTGGCGGGCGACTCCGAAACCGGTGTCACGATCATGCAGATTGAGGCGGGCCTTGATACCGGGCCGATCCTTGCTCAACAACGTATCCCGATCGACCCTGACGCCAACTCCCGGCAATTGCACGATCGCCTGGCGCCACTCGGGGCGCGCCTGATGATCGCGACGCTGGAGCAGGCCGAGGCCGGTACGCTGCGTGCGCAGCCCCAAGCTGATCAAGGGGTTACGTACGCAGCGAAAATCGCTAAGGCGGAAGCGCAGATAGGCTGGACGCGTGCTGCCTGGGAAATCGAGCGCCAGATTCGTGCCTTCAATCCGTGGCCGGTGGCGCACACGCTATGGCAGGGGCAGCCGCTGCGCATCTGGGAGGGGCAGGTAGCGGCGGATCTCGCGGCCGCCGAGACGGCAGCGGCCCCACCTCAGCCGGGCACCCTGCTGGATATTTCTCACGACCGGTTGACGGTCCAGTGTGGCCAGGGTCGGCTCGCCGTGACGACACTGCAGCTGGCGGGCCGGCGCATCGTGACGGCGGCCGAGTTCGCCAGCGGGCACGCGCCGGCCGGATCTCGCTTCGGGTGAAAAGTCCGGTCTCGGGCCCGGCGGCCACGGTGCTGGCTGAAAGTGCCAAGGCGCTGGCCGCGGTGGCCTACGCCGGACGCTCGGCCGAGGATGCGCTGCTGCGCGGGGCAGCCCCCGCCGCGCAGCGCCCGGCTATCCGCGCCATCACACTCGGCTCGCTGCGCTGGTACTGGCGGCTCGACGCGATCGCGGCGAGATTGATCGCGGGCAAGCCGCTGGCGCCGGCGCTGCGAGCGCTGGTGCTGGTCGGGCTGCACCAGCTCGAATATTCACGCAACGCGCCGGAGCTGACCGTCTCGTCGGCGGTCGATGCGGCGCGGCTGCTGGGGCAGCCGCACGCCACCGGGCTGATCAATGCGCTGCTACGTCGCTTCCGGCGCGAGCGCGAGGCGCTGCTGGCAGCTGCGCTGCGTGAGCCGGCCGCCGCCAGCGCGCACCCGGCCTGGCTGCTGCAGGCCTTGCGCCAGGCCTGGCCGGCACACTGGCAGCAGATCATCGAGGCCAACAACGCCCATCCGCCGATGAGCCTGCGCGTCGACCTGTCGCGCACCACGCGCGAGGGCTGCCAGGCCCGATTTGCCGAGCATGGCATGAGCGCGCAGGCGCCGCCCTGGCTGCCGACGGCACTGGTGCTCGATAAGCCGGCCGGGGTGAGCGAGCTGCCCGGCTTTGCCGATGGCTGGGTGTCGGTGCAGGACGCCGGTGCGCAGCTCGCCTGCGCGCTGCTTTCCGTGCGCGCGGGCGAGCGCGTGCTCGATGCCTGCGCGGCACCCGGGGGCAAGACCGGTGCGCTGCTCGAGGCGGTGGATGGTGAGCTGTCATTGACGGCCGTCGACGTCGATGGCGCGCGGGTGCAGCGGATCGCAGATAACCTTAAGCGGCTGCGCCGCCAGGCGCGGCTGATCACCGCCGACCTGCGCGACGACCCGAGCTGGTGGTCGGGGGAGGGTTTTGATTGCATCCTCCTCGATGCACCCTGTTCGGCCACGGGGGTCATCCGGCGCCATCCCGACATCAAACTGCTGCGCCGCGCTGACGACGTCGCCGCGCTGGCACAGACCCAGCGCCGGATCCTGGAACAGTGCCTTAGGCTGCTGAAGCCGGGCGGGCGGCTGCTGTACTCGACCTGCTCGGTCCTGCCGGCGGAAAATGAGCGCATAGTCGAGGCGGTACTTGCTGCCGAACCTGCGGTTCAGGCGCTGTCGCTGCCGGGCGGGGTGCAGCTGCCTGCGGATGTGGTGCAGCGGTCAACCGGAGTGCAGCTATTGCCGGGGAATGCGGCGCAGACCGATGGCTTCTATTATGCTTGCCTGACAGTGACTTAGAAGCGTGACCAGCAACTGCCCCGCGCTCTTCGGCGCGCCGCGTCGACGACACGCGACAGTTTTCGTCCGTTAAGGTAGCCGTGCAAACGATCAGCAGATTGGCCGTCGCTCTGGTGCTGCTGGTGGCACTGGCCGCCCCGCTTGGCGCGCGCAGCGCCGGTCCGCTGGCCGGCGACTTTCAGATCCGCTCCGCCTTCGTGGTGGTCGATCATGGTGTGTTGCAGCTCAGCGCCCACATCGAGTATCCGATCAATGATCGTATCCGCAGTGCTTTGCGCGATGGGGTCACGCTGGCATTTGACCTGGAGGTCACCATCAGCCGCCACCGGCGCCTGTGGCTCGACGCCACGGTGCTGGAGACGACGCTGCGGCGCGAGCTCACCTATCATGCGGTGACTGACCGCTACGTGCTGCGCGGTGAGGCGGGGCTCGAGCAGGAGAGCTTTCCGACCCTCGAGGCGGCGCTCGACCGGCTTGGCCGCATCGAGGACCTGCCGATCCTGGTCGAATCACAGCTGCGCGGCGAAGCGCCCTGGGAGGTCGCGGTGCGTGCCGGCGTACGCCGCGGTCGCATGCCCGACGCGCTGCGTGCGCTGGTGTTCTGGACCGATGACTGGCATCGCACCACCGACTGGTACACATGGATGCTCACGCTGTAAGGCGCTTCGGCGTCCGCATCCTGACCGCGGCGGCATTCACCGCGGGGATCCTGGCGTTGTTGCTGCTGGCGCGCAGTGTCGAGAATTCGGCGCAGTTCTCGCGCTGGCAGCCCTGGATCCTGCTGGTCAACATCCTCGGCGCGATTGCGCTGATGGTGCTGCTGGCACGCAAGTTCTGGCAGCTGTACCGGGATTATCGCGACCATGTGCCCGGCTCGCGCCTGGCGATGCGCACCGTGCTGATGTTCGGTGCGCTGGTCATCGCACCATTGGTGATCGTCTACCTGTTCTCGCTCGACTTCATCAATCGCGGCATCGACAGCTGGTTTCGGGTCGAGATCAAGCAGGGATTGAATGACGCGGTGGTGCTGTCGCGCTCGGCACTGGATCTGAGGCTGCGCGAGCAGGCGCGGCGCACCGAGATCTTCGCGCGCTCGCTGCGTGAGCTGCAGGGGCCGGCATTGCTGCAACGGCTCGACGAGGAGCGGCGCGCGACCGAAGCCAAGGAAATCACCATCTACGATGCCTACGGTCGCGCCGCCGCCGTCAGCTCGGCGACGCCGCTGGCGCAGCCGCCGGCGCCATCGCCGCCGGAGGTGACGCTGCAGCTGGCCGCGGGGCGCAGTTACGTCAGCCTGACTTCGCTTGCCAACGGCCAATACAGCATCGAGACCGCCGCGCCGATCGCCGACGCGGTCTCGGCGCATGCCGGCCGACGCTACGTGCTGATTCATTACGAGGTACCGCAGGAGCTCTCGGCGCTGGCCGAGGGCGTGCAGCGCACCTCATCGCAGTATGGAGACCTGTCAGCGGTGCGCGAGCCGCTGAAAATAAGCTTCCGGCTGACCCTGACACTGGTGGTGCTGCTGACCCTGCTGGCGGCGATCTACGGCGCGATCTACTCGGCGCAGCGCCTGACGCGACCGGTACAGGATCTGATCGCCGGCACCCGCGCGGTCGGTAAAGGCGATCTCGGCACCCGCCTGCCGCTGTCCTCGCGCGATGAGATGGGCCTGCTGGTGCACTCGTTCAACGACATGACCAAGCGGCTGCGGCGCGCGAGCGAAGAGGCCATGCGCAGCCGCCAGGCCGTGGAGCGCGAGCGCGAGCGCCTGGCGATCATCCTGTCCCGGCTGTCAACCGGAGTCATCGTTACCGATCGCGAGCTGACGCTGCACAGCGCCAATCAGTCGGCCGGCACGATCCTTGGCAGCAGCTTCGCCGGCGCGGCCGGGCAGCATCTGACGCAACTGCCGCCGGGGACCGCGCGCTTTGCGACTTTCATCGCCGAGCTGCGTGCGCGCCTGAGCTCGGGCTGGGACGAATGGCGCGAGCAGTTGACGCTGCCGGGTGAAGCCGGGGAACGGGTGCTGTTGTGGGCCTGCACACGGCTGCCCGATGAACGCGAGCTGGGCGGCGTGGTGATCGTATTTGACGATATCACGGCGCTGCTCGCAGCCCAGCGCGATGCGGCCTGGGGCGAGGTCGCGCGGCGGCTCGCGCACGAGATCAAGAATCCTCTGACGCCGATTCAGCTGTCGGCGGAACGCTTGCGACGCAAGCTGCTCGGCGGCATGAATGCAGAGGACGCACAGGTGCTTGAGCGCGCGACACATACCATCGTGCAGCAGGTAGATGCGATGAAGCAGATGGTCAACGCGTTCTCCGAATACGCGCGCGCGCCGGACATGAAGCTGCAGCATTTCAACCTCAACCAGCTGGTCACCGAGGTCGCCGAGCTCTATCGGCTACAGGATCCGACCGCCGAGATCCGCCTCGACCTGGATCCGGCGCTGCCCGAGATCGAAGCCGACCGGGGGCGGGTACGCCAGATTCTGGCAAATCTGATCACCAACGGCATCGAGGCCCTGGCCGGGGTCGACAGCGGCTGCGTGGAGATCAGTACGATGCAACAGCGTGCAGAAGGGGCCGCTACCGCTGTAATCTGTGTACGCGACAACGGTCCGGGGTTCCGCAAGGAGCTGCTGGGCCGGCTGTTCGATCCATACGTGAGCGGCAAGCCACGGGGTACCGGTCTCGGACTGGCCATCGTGAAACGAATAGTCGAAGAACACGGTGGGCGAGTCGAAGCGGAAAACCACCCCGAGGGCGGGGCGAGAATACTGGTCTTTCTTCCGGTCAGCGATCAGGATAGGACATTGCTTGCCGGCGGGGAACGACGCATGGAAATGCGGAGGGAGCGAGCATGAATGCCAGCAAAATCCTGGTGGTGGATGACGAATCTGACATCCGTCGCCTGCTGCAGGAAATACTCACCGAAGAAGGCTACGAGGTAGAAGTCGCAGCCGACGCCGGACAGGCGCGCGCCGCGCGCGCGCGCCAGACGCCGGACCTGGTGCTGCTCGATATCTGGATGCCCGACACCGACGGCATTACGCTGCTGCGCGAGTGGTCGAACGAGGCCAGCGATGCCTGCCCGGTAGTGATGATGTCGGGCCACGGCACGGTCGACACCGCAGTCGAGGCGACCCGGCTCGGCGCCTACGATTTCGTCGAGAAGCCGCTGTCGCTGGCAAAGCTGCTGCGCACCGTGGAACGCGCGCTCGATGCCAAGTCGCGCCGGCCAAGCGGCAAATTCGTCAATGCCGGCGCGTCCGCTGTCATGGCGCCGGTCGGCCGGAGCCGGGCGATGACGCAGCTGCGCAGCGAGCTGATGCGCCTTGCGGCCTATAGCGCGCCGCTGCTGCTGCTGGGCGAGTCCGGGACCGATCGCGAACAGATGGCGCGCTTCGTGCATCAGTCCGGAGCATCGGCTGCGGGCCCGTTCGTAGTGGTCGACAGCCGCACGCTGCGCGAGGAGAACGCGGCCGCCACGCTGCTGGGCGTAGATGCATCGCAACCAGGTCGGCTGGAACAGGCGCGCAAGGGCACGCTGTTCCTCGGCGATATCGAGGACATGCCGGAGTCTACGCAGCGGCTGCTGAGCGGCCTGCTCGAGAGCGGCCGCTTCGTGCGCGCCGGCGGCGAGGCCGCGGCGCTGGAAACCCGGATCATCTCCTCGGCGCGGCCCGGCATTGTCAATCGGGTTCTGGCGGAGGATTTCCGCCGCGACCTGTATGCGCAGCTGTCGGTGCTGATGGTGCGCGTGCCGTCGCTGCGGGACTACGCCGAAGACGTTCCGGAATTGCTGCGCCACTATGTCGATGCGCTGACGGAGACCGAGGGCCTGCGTTTTCGCCGCTTCAGCGTCGCGGCGCAGAATCGGCTGCGCAATTACCCCTGGCCCGACAATGGGCGCGAGCTGCGCAACCTGACCCGGCGCTTCCTGCTCAACAGCGGTCCGGAGGAGATCGGACTGGAGGAAGTCGAGCGTGAGCTGTCGGCGCAGACGCCGGCGGATGAGCCGCTGGTCAAGCACGACCTGCTGGCGCTGCCGCTGCGCGAGGCGCGCGAGCAGTTCGAGCGCGCCTACCTGCAGCAGCAGCTGTTGCTGTGCAACGGCAAGGTCGGCCTGCTCGCCAAGCGGGTGGACATGGAACGCACCCACCTGTATCGCAAGCTGCGCTCGCTCGGCATAGAAATCGGCCATGGCGCCGAGGAGTGACGCCCGGTGCTGCTGATCGGCATGTTCGACTCGCCGTTCGTGCGGCGAGTGGCCATCAGCATGCGGCTGCTCGATATCGACCACGAGCACGCCGACTGGTCGGTCGGCAAGGACTTCGATCGCATCCGCCAGTACAACCCGCTGGGCCGGGTGCCCACGCTGGTGCTCGACGATGGCGCGGTGCTGTCCGAATCGGCGGCGATCCTCGACTACCTGGATGATCGCGTCGGGCCGACGCGCGCGCTGTTGCCGGCCACCGGGCCGCAGCGTCGCGAGGCCCTGAGGCAAATCGCGATGGCGATGGGCGCCGCCGAAAAAGGCCGCGAGCAGGTGTACGAACGGGCGTTTCGTCCGCCCGACAAGCACTACGAGCCCTGGCTCGAGCGCTGCCGCACGCAGATGCACGGTGGGCTGGGCGAGCTCGAGCGCTATTGCGCGTCCCGCGGCGCGCAGCCATGGCTGATTGGCGACAGCCTTGGCCAGGCAGACATCACGGTCGGCTGTGCCTACACGTTCCTGCGCGAGGCGCTGCGCCCGGTGGACCTGGTCACTCGCTATCCACGGCTCACGGCACTGGTCGAGCGCTGCGAGGCGATGCCCGCGTTCAAGAGCACGCACATGGCATTCTTCACGCCCGGCGGGCAGTAGCAACGCGCACCGCCCGACGCCGCTCGCACGGCAGCGTGCCCGGGTCCAGTGGCAATCACTCAGAGCTATCGAACCATAGGGCGAATTTTTTGTAATTAAAAAATTCGCCCTATGGTTCGATAGCTCTCAGCGGTTGGCGCTGAATTTCAGGCTCCTGCCTTGTGGGCGCGTCCGGCTATTGATCGACGCGAATGACCAGCGAGTCGAGATCGCTGGCATGCAGCCGCTGGCGCAGCCGGTTCAGCTGCGCCAGGTCCCTGATCGGGCCGATGCGGACCCGGTGCCAGACGTCAGTGTCGACCGCCACGCGCTGCACCGTGGCGTCGATGCCGAGCTTGCCGAGCTGCGCATGAATGCGCTCGGCCACGTCGACGTCGCGGTACGAGCCGACCTGCAGGAAATAGATACCCGGCCGGTCGATCTGCGCGGCCGGTGCGACCCGGGCACCACGCTCCTTTTCCGGCACGACCACCTCGAACTTGGGCAGCATCTGGTAGAAGTCGTACTTGCCTTCGCTGCCGGCTGCGGTGGTTGCGGCGTCGGCGCCCGCGGCGGCGCCGGCATCCCCGGCGCTGCTCTTGCGCGGCGTGGGGCGCGTCGCCTCGGGCGGCGTGTCGGCAGTGTGATGATCGGCGATATAGATCAGGCCGGCGACGCATAAACCGGCGGCGAGCCCAATGGCGAACACCGACAGCTGCGCCAGATCGAGGCCGAAGCTGGTGCGCCGCTTATGCTTGTAGTCGCGGCCGCTGAGTCGTTGACGGTTCACATGCTATCCGGCGCCGACACGCCGAGCAGGCCCAGTCCGTTGCCAATGACCTGGCGCACTCCCAGCGCGAGCGCCAGGCGGGCGTTGCGCAGCGGCGCATCCTCGACGATGAAAGTCGACGCGTTGTACCAGGTGTGGAAAGTGTTCGCGAGCTCACGCAGGTAATGCACCAGTGCGTGCGGCGCGCGCGCGCGCGCCGCCTGCAGCACCAATTCGGGATAGCGCGCGAGTTCGCGCAGCGCCGCCTGTTCCTGCGGGCTGTCGAGCCGCGCGAGATTGTCCGACGCCATCGACGCATCGTACTGGAGTTGGCGCGCCTCGAGCTGCTTCATCACGCTGGCGACGCGTGCATGCGCGTACTGGATGTAGTACACGGGATTGTCATTGGTGCGCGATTTGGCAAGCTCGAGATCGAAGTCGAGCTGCTGATCGTGACTGCGCATGAGATAGAAAAACCGGCAGGCGTCGTTGCCGACTTCTTCACGCAGCTGGCGCAGCGTGACGAACTGTGCCTCGCGCTTGCCCATCGGGATCCTCTGGCCGCCGCGAAACAGGCTGACAAACTGCATCAGGCAGGCCTCGAGGCTCTCGCCCGGTTCGCCCATGGCGACCAGCGCGCCGCGCACCCGCGCCACGTAGCCATGATGGTCCGCACCCAGCACGTCGATCAGCCGCTCAAAGCCGCGTTCACGTTTCTGCAGGTGGTAGGCAATGTCGGGTGCGAAGTAGGTGCTCTGGCCGTTGGCGCGCACCAGCACCCGATCCTCATCGTCGCCGTACTGGCTGGCACGAAACCACAGCGCGCCGTCCTTGCGATAGAGCGCACCGCGGGCCTCTAGCTCGCCGAGCGCACGCTCGACCGCGCCACTGCGCGCCAGTTCGCGCTCGGAGTACCAGCGGTCGAACTCGACCCCAAAAGCGCTCAGGTCGTCGCCGATGTCGGCCAGCATGGCTGCCAGCGCAAGCTCGAACACCTGATCGAAACCGCCAGCCCCCAGTAGCGCGCGCATGCGCGAGATCAGGGCATCGATGTACTGTTCCTTGTCGCCCTGCGGCGCGTCCTGCGGCAGCCCCGCGAGCACCTGCGCGGCCGAGCGCTGCAGCTCGCGGCCGTGACGCAGCTCGAGCTGCGCCGCGATGGCTTGCACGTAGTCCCCGCGATAGCCGTTCGAGGGAAACGGCAGCGTGGCGCCGGCGGCCTCCAGGTACCGCAGCCAGGTGCTGAGCGTGAGGATATCCATCTGCCGGCCGGCATCGTTGATGTAGTACTCGCGGTGCACGCTGTGGCCGGTGACGCGCAGAAGATTGCCGAGCGTTGCGCCGTATGCCGCCTGGCGGCCATGGCCCACGTGTAGCGGTCCGGTCGGGTTGGCCGAGACGAATTCGAGTATCACGCGCTCGCCGCCCCCGGCGGCGCTTTCCCCGTAACGCTCGCCGCGCTCGAGTACCTGGCGCAGCACGGCGCTGTGGGCATCGCTTACCAGGTGAATGTTGATAAAGCCCGCGCCCGCCACCTCGGCGCGCGCGATCATCGGGCTGGGCGGCAACGCGGCGACGATCGCCTGGGCGATTTCGCGCGGCGGGCGCCGCGCCGTCTTCGCCAGCCGCAGAGCGATATTGCAGGCGTAGTCGCCGTGGCTGGCATCGCGCGCGCGTTCGACATTGATCCACGCCGGATCCACGGCTTGCGGTAACACAGTGCCGACCAGGCTGCTGACAGCGTCCGCCAGCAGACGCTCGAGCTCGCTCTTCAATTCAACCCATCCTCACTTGAAGATCGCGGCGGCGAGTCTAACCGCACAGGTCATTGGATATCGACGGGATCGACGTCGAGCGCATAGCGCACGCGCTGCGCACGCGCCAGGGCCTCGACCTGCGGCAGCCAGTCATCGATGAATCGGTGCAGCGGTCCGCGATCGGCGCTCTCGATCAGCAGCTGCGCATGATAGCGGTCGGCGCGTCGCGCCATCGCCGCGGCCACCGGACCGAGCAGGCGCACCGCGCCCGTGTCGGGCGAGAGCTTTCTTGCAGCCGCCAGGAATTCGAGCGCGCCGCCGCGCGAGCGCGTCGATGCGCGCAATACCGCCAGCCGGCCGAACGGCGGCCAATGGGCGGCGCGGCGCTCGATCAGGGCGGTCGCGGCGAATCCCGGGTAACCGCCGGACAGCAGGCTTTGCAGCAGTGGGTGCTCCGGATACTGCGTCTGGATCAGCACCTCGCCGCGATTGCGCTCGCGTCCGGCGCGGCCCGCGACCTGCACGATGGTCTGTGCGAGCCGCTCGGCGGCGCGAAAGTCGGTACTGAACAGGCCCTGGTCGGCATTCAGCACCACCACCAGCGAAATCCCCGGGAAATGATGCCCTTTGGTCACCATCTGCGTGCCAACCAAAATCCGGGCCTCGCCCGACAGCACGCTGCCGATGATGGCTTCGAGCTGTTCGGGCCGCGACGCGCTGTCGCGGTCGAGCCGGATCAGCGCCTGCTCGGGAAACAGCTCGCGCAGCGTTTCCTCGACGCGCTCGGTGCCCTGACCGACCGGCTTGACGGCAAAGCCGCAGCGCAGGCAGCGCTCCGGCAGCGCCTCGACCGCGCCGCAATGATGGCAGCGCAACTGGTCGCTGGCACGGTGCACCGTCAGGCGCGCGTCACAGGCATGGCACGGGGCTATCCAGCCGCAGGCGGTGCACAGCAGCGTGGGCGCGTAGCCGCGCCGGTTGATAAACACGAGCACCTGGCCGGGCACCGACAGGTGTCGACGCATGGCGTCGATCACGGGTGTCGACAGGCCCTGACGTACGGTGTGCGCGCGCAGGTCGATCAATGCCAGCCGCGGCGCCAGCGCCTGATCTTCCCGGCGTGGCAGCGCGAGCCCCCGATAACGAGCGTCGATCAGGTTCTGCAGCGTCTCGAGCGCCGGCGTGGCCGATCCGAGCACCACCGGGATGCCGGCCTGCTGCGCCCGGACCAGCGCCAGGTCGCGCGCCGAATAGCGGCAACCGCCGTCGTGCTGCTTGTACGAGCTGTCGTGCTCCTCGTCCACCACGATCAGTCCGAGCTGCGGCAGCGGCGCGAACACCGCCGAGCGCGTGCCGAGAACGGCGCGTGCCTGACCTGCGCGCGCCGCGCGCCAGGCTGCGAGCCGCTCGGCATCGCTCAAGCCAGAGTGCAGCACCGCGATGTCCACATCCAGGCGTTCGCGAAACCGTTGTACCAGCTGCGGCGTCAGGCCGATCTCGGGCACCAGCACCAGCACGCTGCCGCCGCGGGCGAGCGTGCGCGCCGCGCACCGCAGATAGACCTCGGTCTTGCCGCTGCCGGTGGCACCCTGCAGCACCCAGGCGGCGTAGCTCCCGGCGGAAGCATCGATCTGGGCGACGGCGCTACTCTGCGCGTCAGACAGCGCCGGCGCGCCGCGCTCGCCGCCGGCGGCAGCTACGGCACGCGAGCCGCACGACTGCGCGCCGGTGGTCACGCCGACCTCCAGGCGCTCGATCCAGCCGCGTGCCAGCAAGGCGCTGGCCGCATCGCGCCAGCGCGGCAACTGCGCCGTGAGGTCGGCGCTCGTCAGGCCGGCCGGCTCAGCCGCCAGTAGTGCCAGCAAGGCCTGCTGCCGGGGCGCCCGGCGAGCCGCATCCACCGCCAGCGCCTGCCGCCCCGCCACGCTGGCACGCCAGCACTCGACCTGCGCGGCGGCCGGCGCCCCTGCGCGCAGCGCCTTCGGTAGCGCTGCGGCGATCACTTCGCCGAGCGGATGGTGATAATAATCGGCAGTCCAGCGCAGCAATTGCATCAGCGCGCTATCGAGCACCGGCGCGGCATCGATGACCTGGTGCACCGGTTTGAGCGCTGCCGCGCTGACCGAGGGCGTATCGGCATGGTCAACCACCATCCCGATGGCCTCTCGCCGGCCGACCGGTACCCGCACGCGTACGCCGAGGGGCACCTCGGCGGGCGCAACGCCCGGCGGTGGCAAGTAGTCGAACGGGCTGCGCAGCGGTGCATCGATAGCCACCCGCAGCACGCCCAGGGCTAGGGCAGCGTTGTCCACAGGCACTGTGGATAATTCTGTGGATAGCCGCCGGTGGCGAAGCGGCGCTGGCGGGATCTGAAGAGCTTTCGGTTGATTTGACTAAATGTTGAACCACTCAAGATAGTCACCCCTATCAATCGTTTACGCGGACCCAGCGGTGCCCGGTCCGGAACCTGCCACGGCTAGATCTCGAGTAAATCCGCTCTCTGTGCGCCAAGTGGATGATTTCGCAACCTCCCACCGTCACTGACCGGGGCCGGCCTGCTGTCAACCAAACCGGTTTCCAGGCCGTTGTTCGCCTATGTAGGCTGTCCCCGACAGGATGGATGCCGTTGCATGGCTGCCTTTGCTAGTCTTGATTCTCAAACGGCTGATCTGATCCCGCCCGGGAAGGCCCATTTGCGTGATACGACCCAGGATGCCGCGCGCGCGCTTGAAACGTTCCTGGCGAGCGTAGAGCACAAGGCGTTCAGGATCGCACAGATCGCGCTGCGTCACGAAGCCGATGCGCTCGACGTGGTGCAGGACGCCATGATGCAGCTGAGTTCGCGCTATGCATCGCGGCCGCCTGAAGAATGGCGGCCGCTGTTCTATCGCATCCTTGAGAACCGCGTCCGCGATCTGCAGCGCCGGCGCAGCGTGCGCAACCGCGTGATGGCCTATCTGCCCTGGCGCGGTGAGGATGAGGAGGATGCGCTCGATCCAATCGACCAGGCGGTAGACAAGGCGCCACTGCCGCCGGCGCAGCTGGAGTCGGATGAGGCGATGGCGGCGCTCGAGCAGGCGATTGCCGGGTTGCCCGCCCGCCAGCGACAGGCATTTCTGCTGCGCAATTTTGAGGGTTTGGACGTCGCCGAGACCGCGGCCTCGATGAAGTGCTCGCAGGGCAGCGTCAAGACGCATTATTTTCGCGCGCTACAGGCATTGCGCGCCAAGCTTGGAGAGTTCCGCACATGACTGGCGATCCGGTCGAAGATGGCAGCAGCGAATTCGAGCGGCGCGCCCGGGCGTTGCTCACGCAGAGTGCCGAGCAGCTGCCAGGTGCGGTGCGTTCGCGCCTGACCCAGGCGCGCTACGCGGCCGTGGCGGCGCGATCAGCGCACGCGCCGTCATTTGCGCGCCGCTGGGTGCCGGCCGGCGCCGCCGTGGCCGCCGCGCTGGCGCTGCTGGTCCTGTATGTGCCGCACGGCCGTGGTTTGGCCGAGAATCCCGTGGCCAATGCCGGACTGGAAGATATGGAGTTGCTGACCGACAACGATGCGGTACCGCTCAACGGCGATCAGGATATCGACTATGACTTCTATGAGTGGGCAGCCAATGAAGCCGACGGCGCCAGCGCGTCCGCGGTCGGGTCGTGAGGCTTCGTGCCTACGCGCTCATCGTTGGTTGCGCTAGCCTCGGCCTGCTGCGCACCGTGTATGCGGCCGACGGTCCGGTCGACGATGGCCTGCTGGAATTCCTGGGTTCGGTCGATTCGGAGGACAAGGGCTGGGATGAATACCTCGCCCGCACCGACATCGACCAGGTCGCCCGGCGCGCCGGCAATGGGCAGCCGTCCAAGCCTCCCGTGCCCCCGCCCACTAGCGGCGCTGCGGCGCCGAGCGACCCGCCCGCGACGGGCGCATCGTCGCCGGTGAGCCACCCATGAGCCGGATCTGCACGCTACTGGCGGTGCTGCTGCTGGCAGCGGCGGCCCCGGGCTGGGCGCAACAGGCCGAGCCGCCATCTGCTGGCGCGCCACCGGCCGCCGTGCCCTGGGAGTCGATCCCGGCACCGCAACAACAGCTGCTCGGACACTTCCAGGGCGAGTGGGGCAGCCTGTCGCCGCAGCGCCAGCAGGCGCTGACGCGCGGCGCATCGCGCTGGTTGTCGATGACACCCGAGCAGCGCAGCGACGCGCGTGAGCGGTTCCAGACCTGGCAGCGGCTGCCGCCGGAGCAGCGGGCATTGATCCGACAGCGCTGGCAGCGCTTTCAGAGTTTGCCGCCCGAACAGCAGCGGGCGGTGCGGCAGAACTTCCGTTACTTCTCGCACCTGCCGCCGCAGCAGCGGGCACAGCTGCGCGAGCGCTGGGTACACGCGACGCCGCAGCAGCGGCAACAGATGCTGCAGCGCCAGCGCGAGCGCCGCCAGCAGCACAGCCGCTGATCAGACCGACTTGACCGCGCTGATCAGCGCCGCGGCGGCGGCCTGGCCGTCGCCGTACAGCATGCGGGTATTGTCGAGATAGAACAGCGCATTCTCGATGCCGGAGAAGCCGGCACCCTGACCGCGTTTGATCACGATGACGTTCTTGGCCTTGTCGGCGTTCAGAATCGGCATGCCGTAGATCGGGCTGGACTTGTCATTACGGGCCACCGGGTTGACGACATCGTTGGCGCCGATGATTAGTGCCACGTCGGCGGTCTCGAACTCGGCATTGATCTCGTCGAGGTCGGCGATCAGGTCGTACGGCACGCCGGCCTCGGCGAGCAGCACGTTCATGTGGCCGGGCATGCGGCCGGCGACCGGATGGATCGCGAAGCGTACCGTCACGCCGCGATCGATCAGCAGCTGGCACAGCTCCCACACCTTGTGCTGCGCCTGTGCCACCGCCATGCCGTAGCCGGGCACGATGATCACTTTCTGCGCGAACGCCATCATGACGCCGGCATCGGCCGCTTCGATCGGTTTGAGGCTGCCGGTAACGGCGGTGCCGGTCGCGGCAGCTGCGGTGTCGCCAAAGCCCGAAAACAGCACATTGCCGAGCGAGCGGTTCATCGCCTTTGCCATCAACTGCGTCAGCAGCGTGCCGGCCGATCCGACCACGGTGCCGGCGATGATCATCGCGGCGTTGCCGAGCACGAAGCCTTCGAACGCGACCGCCAGGCCGGTCAGTGCGTTGTAGAGCGAGATCACCACCGGCATATCGGCGCCGCCGATCGGCAGTGTCATCGACAGTCCGAGCAGCAGCGACGCGGCGAACAGGCCGGTGACAGCCGCCGGGGTCACGTTGAATCCGGAGGCCACCAGCCCGCCGAGCAGCAGCGCGGCCGCGAGAATCAGCAGGTTCAGCAGCTGCTGGCCGCCAAAGCGCAGCGATTTGCGGATCAGGCCCTGCAGCTTGCCGAAGGCGATCAGGCTGCCGCTGAAGGACACCGCGCCGATGATGCCGCCGACCACGGCGAGCGTGGCCCCCGCGGTGCTCTGCTGCTCGCCGCGATACAGTTCGACCGCGGCGATCGCCGCCGCGGCACCGCCGCCCATGCCGTTATAGAGCGCGATCATCTGTGGGATGTTGGTCATCGCGACGCGCCGGCCACTGATCCAGGCCACCGCCGAGCCGATCAGCACGGCGATGATGATCAGCGGGAAGTTGGTCATGCCGGGGTAGAAGAAGGTCGCCAGCGTCGCCACCAGCATGCCGGCGCCGGCCCACAGGATGCCGCTGCGCGCCGTGACCGGCGAACTCATGCGCTTCAGTCCCATGATGAACAGGAACGCGGTAAGCAGGTAGCTCGCCTGAATCAGCGCTTCGGCGCTGAAGTGAAGGTCGGTCATCACGGCGACCCCTTGGCTGCGCCGCCCTGGCCGTCCTGGCCGTCCTTACCGCCCTTGCCGCCCTTGCTGCCCTTGCCGCCCCTGGCACCGCTCGATTTGAACATCTCCAGCATGCGTTCGGTGACCGCGTAGCCGCCGACCGCGTTGCCGGCGGCGAGCAGCACGCCGATGAAGCCGATGCTCTTCTCGAGCGGCGTGGTGGCGCTGCCGAGTGCCACCATGGCGCCGACCAGCACGATGCCGTGCACGAAGTTCGAGCCCGACATCAACGGCGTATGCAGGATCACCGGCACTTTCGCGATCACCTCGTAGCCGGTGAACGCGGCCAGCATGAAAATATACAGCGCGACGACCCCGGTCATGTTGCCTCCACCAGCTTGCGCGTCGGTTCGTGTTTGATGGCGCCCGCGTGCGTCAGGCACGACTGCGCGAACACTTCGTCCTGCCAGTCGACGGCGAGCGCAGCGTCCTTGCCGAGCGCCGGCTTGAGGAAATTGTAAAGATTGCGGGAATACATTTCGCTGGCATGAAAGGCGAGCTGCGCAGGCAGATTCACCGGGCCGACGATCTTCACCCCCTGATGTACGATGGTCTGTCCGGCCTGGGTGAGTTCACAGTTGCCGCCGGATTCGGCCGCCATGTCGACGATTACCGCCCCGGCCTTCATGCGCTCGACCGCGGCGCGCGAGATGATGCGCGGCGCGCGCCGCCCCGGTATCGCGGCGGTCGAAATCACCGCGTCGGCGAGGGCGATACGCGCTTCGAGCACCTCCTGCTGCTTGGCCTTTTCCTCTTCCGTGAGCTCGCGCGCATAGCCGCCGGTGCCTTCGGCCGAGACGCCGGTCTCGACGAACTTGGCGCCGAGCGACTTCACCTGTTCTCTGGTGGCGCTGCGCACGTCGTAGGCCTCGACCACGGCGCCCAGCCGCTTGGCGGTGGCGATCGCCTGCAGGCCGGCGACCCCGACACCGATGATCAGCACGGTCGCGGGCCGGATCGTGCCGGCCGCCGTGGTCAGCATCGGCAGGAAACGATCGAGCGTGTTGGCGGCAATCAACGCAGCCTTGTAGCCGCCGATCGCGGCCTGCGACGACAGTGCGTCCATCGACTGTGCGCGCGATATGCGCGGCACCAGTTCCATCGCAAAGCCGGTGATCTGGTGCTCGACCAGCGCGCGCACCATGTCCGGCTGCGCGTGCGCCTGCATGAAGCCGATTACCAGCGCGCCGGCTTTGAGCCCCTGGATCTGCGCGATGCTCAACGGCTGCACCGTCAGCAGCACGTCGGCCGCCGCGAGCACCGCCTCGGCGCTGTCGGCCCATTCGACCTTCTTGTAGAGCGCGTCGGGGAACTGGGCGCTGACCCCGGCGCCGCGCTCCAGTAGCACCCGCGCCCCAAGCGCGGCCAATTTGTCGGCGATCTCGGGAACCAGGCTGACGCGCGTTTCTCCCGGCGCGCGCTCTCGAAGCGCGCCGATTGTGACTGGCATATTGTTCTCCCTACAGTGGCTGCCGCTCTACGGGGCCTGATGCACGCGCTGGACAGCACGCACGATAATAGCCTTAATCGTTGAATTCTCGCACAATCCTGCCGTATCTTACAGATCATGAGTGCCGCTATCGTACTTGCCGAGTCCGACCTGAGCTTGCTGGTGCCGCATGCCGCGATGCATGCGCTATCGCAGATGGTGCTGCGCACCGATATGGCCGGCATGCCGCTCGAATGGATCGACTACCGCGAGGCGGCACGGCTGTATCACCAGGAGCAGATTGCCTATACCTGTGGCTCGCTGCTGTACCGGCTGTACGGCGGGGTAAACGCGCTCAGCGGCCGGCGCACGGTGCTGGACGTCAGCTCCATCATCGCGACCGTCGGCCACACCGGCAATCCCGGCAATACGCGCCACGACTATGTGCCGCCTCTGAACAACGAGACCCTGTTCCGGCGCGACGCTTTCCTGTGCATGTACTGCGCAGGTCGTTTTCCGAGCCGCGAACTGTCACGCGATCACGTGCGGCCGTTCAGCCAGGGCGGCCACGACGTGTGGACGAATGTGGTGGCGGCTTGCCGTCGCTGCAACAATGAAAAGGCCTGGCGCACACCCGAGCAGGCCAAGATGCAGTTGATCGCGGTACCATTCACGCCGACCTATGCCGAATACATCTTTCTCAAGGGCCGGCGCGTACTTACCGACCAGATGGAATACCTGCTGGCGCATTTCCCGCGCCACAGCCCGCTGCACGATCGCATTGCCCGTTGGCTCAGCTAGAGCGCTGACCTTAAAGCCGCGTGCGGACTGAAGTTAAGTGGTCTACCTGATCGATGCCTCAGTCTATGTGTTCCGCGCCTGGCATTCGCTGCCGCCCGACATCGTCGATCGCGACGGTAATCCGACGCAAGCGCTGTATGGATTCGCGCGCTTCCTGAGCGATCTGATCGAGCGACGCCAACCGCGCTATGTCGCGGTGGCTTTCGACGAGAGCCACGGCAGCGGCTTTCGCCACAAACTGTATCCGCCGTACAAGGCCAATCGCGAAGCGGCGCCCGAGGCGCTCAGACGCCAGTTCACCCTGTGCCGCGAATTCTGCCGGCACCTTGGAATTGCCGAATTCGCCAGCACCGCCTACGAGGCCGATGATCTGATCGGTACGCTGGCGCAGCGTTGTCGTGACGATGGCTTGCCCGTCACCGTGGTATCGCGCGACAAGGACCTGGCACAGCTGATCGCACCGGGGGACGTGTTCTGGGATTACAGCGATGCGGCCGAATACCGCTACGAACAGATCGCGGCGCGTTTCGGCGTGGCGCCCGAGCGCATGGCCGACTACCAGGCATTGCGCGGCGACAGCGTAGACAACGTGCCGGGGGTGCCTGGGGTCGGTCCCAAGACCGCGGCCGCACTGATGGGGCTGTTTGCCTCGCTCGATGAGCTGTTCGAAGGGCTCGACGCGGTGCTCGAGCTGCCGCTGCGCGGTGCGGCCGGGCTGCCGCAGCGACTGCGGCTGCACCGCGAGGCGGCCTACCTGGCGCGCTCGCTCACGCGCATCGTCTGCAATGCGCCGATCGATGCGGTGATGCCGGGGATCTGTGCCGTTGATCTGCAGCGACGCGCTCCGAATCTGGAACGCGTCGCCGCCTTTTGCGACACCCATGGCTTCGGCACGGCGTTGCGCCGTCAGGCCGAGCGGCTGGCTTGCGTGACCCGTGCCGCCTGAGCTGGCGGCGCTTCCCCGCCGTTCAGGCTTTCTTCACCCACACCTTGCACCAGCCGTTGGCATTCACCAGCTTGCCGGCGAAGATATTGCATGGGCGATAGGCGTCGCCCTCCTTGCCCTGAAGCTGCAGGCAGGTGCTGCACATCTGACCGGGCTGATAGGTAGGGAACTGCTTGGCGTCTACGGTCTTGGCGTCCTCGTGATACGCCAGCGCCGTGGCGGTCGGATCAGCGGGCGCAAGATGCGGCGCATCGGCCGCTTGTGCCGATCGAGTCACCTGCAGGGCGCCGGCGGCGCCACACAGCAGCATGAACTGCTTCAGGGCATCGCGACGGGAATGGGAAATGGGTTCGCTCATCGATTCATCCTCCGCGGCCTTGCGATCCGGCCAGTTGGGTTGGAGAGAAAGCCTGACACCTATTTTAATGCGTCGCGGGCGCTCAAGCGGCCGCCCGGTTTGTACGCATGGACCTATGGTCGCATATAGCCGGTTGCAGCTACCAGTTGCAGTGGCGCCCGGCCGCGCGGCGCGAGCGGCGATGACGCGCCCTGCGCCTGGCGTGACACTCATGGTGGCAGCCCTGTGCCTGGGTGCCTGCCACAGCGAGCCGGGCCTGCGCCCGCGGGCGCCGCCGCCGGCACCGGTGAGCGCGCCCGCTGCATCGGCCGGCGCGGCGCGCTACCGCATCGACTCCGCCCGTTCCGAGGTGTTGATTCTGGTCTATCGCGACGGTCGCATGGCGTCGCTCGGACACAATCACGTGCTGGCAGTGCGCGATCTGTCCGGCGAGGTCGTCGTGGCGACGGATCTCACGCAAAGCAGCTGGCAACTGGATTTTCCGGTCGGTTCGCTGAGCGTTGACGAGCCGCAGCTGCGTGCGGCGCAGGGCCCGGACTTTCAGACCAGGCTCGACGATGTCGCCACGGCGGGGACCCGCGATCACATGCTCGGCCCGATGCTGCTGGATGCGGTCCGCTTCCCGGTGATACACCTGCAATCGGAGCAGATCAGCGGCGAGGCCGAGGGCCTGCGCCTGAGCGCCCATATCGTCGTGCGCGACCACAGCGCGCAGGTGGAACTGCCGCTGGCGCTGCAACGCTCGCCGGACGAGTTGATCGCCAGCGGCGAATTCGACCTGACGCATGCGCAGTTGGGCCTCACGCCCTATAGCGTCGCGCTCGGCGCGCTGCGCGTCGCCGAGCGCATGCACGTGCGTTATCGGCTGGTGGCGCAGCGCGAGAGCGATGCGCCGCGCTAACGCCGGCGTCAACCGATCGCCTGCACCAGCAGCAGCGCGGTGCCTTCTGGGGCCTCGATAAGGGCATGGCGCTCGCGGCCGAGGCCGCGTACCGGCTGCGACGACAGCGATACTCCGAGCGCGTGCAAGCGCGCGATGCTGGCTGCGACGTCGGCGCATTCGAACACCAGTAGCGGCGCCTCGAAAGTGCGGCGCTGATGAAAACCCAGATCGAGGTGATCGCTGGTCAGCGGCAGATGCGCAAACGGGGCAGCCTCCTCGCCTAAAGCCACAAAGCCGCCGCGCTCCCAGAATTCGCGTGCGGCCTCAAAGTCCGACTGCGGCAGGCTGAGGAAAGAAAAATAGCCGCACAGGGACTGCGCCTGCGCACCGGGCGCTGCCGGGGAATAGGTGCGCGCCTCGAGCAGCGTCACCGCATGGCCGGCGGCGTCGCGCAGCCGCAACTGGTGCAGGCTATCGTCGCTGAACGCGGCCAGTTCCGGCTCGAATCCGGCGGCGCGCAGCCGTTGCTGCGAGCTCGCCAGTTGCGGCAGCACGAAGGTAAGCGCCGGCGACGGCATCGGGCGTTCATGCAGGCCGAGATGGATACGGCCGTCACTGAGCACGCCGTAGCGATGCGACCAGGCATCGCCGGTGATCAGTTGCGGGAATCCAAGGCGTTCATAGAACTGCACCGATGCGGCGATATCGGGGGTCGCGATGCCGAGCTCCAGGAAGCGACCGAACATCAGCGCAGCAGCGACGGCGCGCCCACGCTCGCGGACCAGTCGGCGCTGCTGCGCACAATCAGCCGCGCGAGCGCAGCGGCATGATCGCTGCGGCCGTTGAGCGCCGGCACGTAGTCGAAGTGCTCGCCGCCGGATTGCAGGAAGATATCGCGGCCCCTGAGCGCGATTTCCTCCAGAGTCTCCAGACAGTCAGCCGCGAAACCCGGACACAGCACGGTCACGGCGCGGATGCCGCGGCGTGGCAGCTCACGCAGGCTGCGATCGGTGGCGGGTGTGAGCCAGCGGTTGGCGCCGAAGCGCGATTGGAAACTCAGGCTCCAGTCGCGCGGCGCCAGGTCGAGTGCGGCCGCGAGCTGCACCGCGGTCTGCCGGCACTGATCGCCATAGCGGTCGCCGCGGGCGACGTACGACTGGGGAATGCCGTGAAACGACATCAGCAGATGGGCGCCGCGGCCGTGCAGACGCCGGTGGTCGCCGATACTGGCAGCGAGCGCGCCGATGTAATCGGCTTCGGCGTGATAGCCGGCGATGTAGCGCAGCTCGGGTAGCGCGCGCCATGCGCGCAGCGAGCGCGCAACCTGGTCGTAGACGGCGCCGGTAGTGGTGCCGCTGCTCTGCGGAAACAAAGGCAGCACGATCAGACGGCGCACGCCGGCGTTGCGCAGTGCCTCGAGGCTCTGAGCGACCGACGGCGCAGAGTACAGGAAGGCCTGCTCGACCCGCATATTGCCCCGTAAGGCTCCCAGCTCGCGCTCCAGCGCGGCACGCAGTTTCGACGTGTTGAGCAGCAGCGGCGAACCCTCGGGCTGCCAGATCTGGCGATACTTGTGCGCGCTGCGCGGCGCACGCAGCGGCAGCACCAGGCCATACAGTAGCGGCAGCCACAGCACGCGCGGCAGCTCAATGACGCGCGGATCGGACAGGAAACGGCGCAGGAAACTGCGCACCGCGCCGGTGCGAGGTTGCACCGGGGTGCCGGTATTGACCAGCAATACGGCCGGGCCGATGGGCGTCGAATCGTTCACATGGGCGGGGGCATTGAACCGGTGCTAAGCGGTCAGCCGATGTGCTGCGCCAGGAAGGCGTCGGTACGCGAGCGCGCCAGCGTGGTGGCCTCGGCATTGTAGTGATCGGGGCGATCATCGTTGGCGAACGCGTGTCCGGCGGCATAGAGATGGTAGACGCCCTGCGGGAAGGCGCCGCGCAGGCGATCGACGTCGCTAAGGGCGATACTCTTGTCCTGCTCACCGAAATGCAGCATGGCCGGACATCTCGGTACCTTGGGCAGCAGCTCGGGGATGCGCGCACCGTAATAGCACACCGCGGCGCCCAGCGGCAGTTCGCAGGCGCAGGCCCAGGCCAGTGTGCCGCCCCAGCAGAAGCCGATGACCGCCACCTTGCCGACGTGGCGCGCCATCGCCGCCGCCGCGCCGATGTCGAGTACCGCCTTGGCGGGATCGATCTGCTTGCGATAGCCGATCGCCTGTTCCACTTCCGGGGCTGAATACCCGAGCACCAGATGGCGGCGCACGCGATCGAACAATGCCGGCGCCACGCACAGGTAGCCGTCGGCCGCATAGCTATCGGCGCTGCGCACGATCCAGGGCGACAATCCGAAGATTTCCTGCACGATAACCACGGCGCCGCGCGCCTTGCCCGCGGGCTTGGCGATGTAGACCTTGAACTCATGGCCGTCGCGGGCCATCAGTGTTTCCGACTGGCTCACGCGCGCTCCAGGATGGCGGTGACGCCCATGCCCCCGGCGGTACAGGCCGAAGCGATGCCACGTTTGGACTGCGGATCGTTCGCCAACAGTTTGGTGAGCACCGCGAGGATCCGGGCGCCGGTGGCGGCGAACGGATGGCCGATCGCGACGCTGCCGCCCTTGACATTGAGCTTCGAGCTGTCGATCGCGCCCAGCGCTGCGGCCAGCCCGAGGCGCTCGCGGCAATAATCGGGCGACTGCCAGGCCTTGAACAGGCACAGCGGCACGGCGGCGAAGGCCTCGTGAATCTCGTAGTAGTCGAAATCCTGCAACGTCAGTCCGGTATCCTTCAAGATCGCCGCCACCGCATAGGCCGGCGCCATCAACAGGCCCTCCTTGCCGCTGGCGAAATCCACCGCCCAGGTCTTGCCGGCAGTCAGGTAGGCCAGCACCGGCAGCTTGTGTTGTTCGGCCCATTGTTCCGAGGCCAGCAGCATCGCGGCCGAACCATCGGTCAGCGGCGTGCTGTTGCCGGCGGTGAGACTGCCGCTGCCGCTGAAATCGAACACCGGCTTGAGTTTGGCGAGTTTGTCGACCGAGGTGTCGGCGCGAACGTTGTTGTCGGTCTTCAATTCCCGAAACGGCACCACCAGGTCGTCATAGAAACCTTGATGCCAGGCCGCAGCCGCCTTGACATGACTCTCGTACGCCAGCTGGTCCTGCTCGGCGCGGCTGATGTTCCAGGTCTTGACCATGAGCTCGCAGCTCTGGCCCATCGACAGGCCGGTGCGCGGTTCGACCACGGCGGGCAGTACCGGCTTCAGGTCGCGCGGGCGCAGCCCCAGCCACGGTTTCACGCGTTCGCCAAAGCTGCGGCCGCGCGCGCTGCGCAGCAAGCGCTGCTGATACGATCTGGGATACACCACCGGCGGGTCGCTGAGGTTGTCGACTCCGGCGGCAATACCGGCGTCGATCTGGCCGAGCGCGATCTTGTTGGCGACCAGGATGGCCGCCTCCAGGCTGGTGCCGCAGGCGCGCTGCAGGTCGAGCCCCGGGGTCTGCGGATCCAGTCCGGTGGACAGCAGCGATTCGCGCGTCAGGTTGTAGTCCTTGGAATGCTTGATCACCGCACCGGCGATCACATCGCCGAGGCGCTGGCCCTGCAGATCGAAGCGCTCGACCAGCGCGCGCAGGGACGCGGTCAGCAGCTCCTGATTGTCGGTGCCGGCGTAAGCGGTGTGAGAGCGGGCAAACGGGGTGCGCACCCCGCCGATGATGGCTACGCGTCTGGTAGTAGTTCCGATCTGCATGGGATGCCTCTCCGTGTATCTTTGCGCGTGTCCGCGACGCGGCCGCGGCCATCTGCAGCGCTGGGGCTTGCCTCCTAGGATGCCACGCCGGTATGGGCGCGGTCACTCATGGCGGCCACACTCATGGCGGACGGGCAGATGGGCGTGCATTGCGGCGCCGGACGCCGGACAGGCAAGATGAAGGGGCGGCGCTGGCGTGGGATGAGGGCCGCGGAGCGCGGCTGGCCGGGGCAGCGGGCAGCAGTGGCGGGCGAAACGGAGTGGTAATGGCGGCTATCGTGGTCGATCGCGTGTACGAACGCCGGCTGGCTGCGCTGGTGAACAGCCGCGAGCAGCGCCTGATCGAGCGCGGGCGCCGGGGGCTGGAGCGCGAATCGCTGCGCGTTCGGCCGGACGGCCACATCGCGCAGACGCCGCATCCGCGCTCGCTCGGCTCGTCGCTGACCAATCCGCACATCACCACCGACTATTCCGAAGCGCTGATCGAGCTGGTCACGCCAACCTTCAACGACAATGAGGAACTGCTGCAGTATCTCGGCGACCTGCATCAGTTCGTGTACGCACATCTGGAGGATGAGCTGCTGTGGGCGACCTCGATGCCCTGCATTGTCGGCGGGGAGAAGGAGGTGCCGATCGCGCGTTTCGGCAATTCCTACCAGGGTCGCATCAAGTACATCTACCGGCACGGCCTGCTGGTGCGCTACGGCGGCATGATGCAGGCCATCTCCGGGGTACATTTCAACTATTCGGTGCCCGAGCCTTTCTGGCGGCTGTACGCCGAGATCTGCGAGGCGCGCGACGGCGGCCAGGATTTCATGTCGGCGCGCTACTTCGACCTGCTGCGCAACTACCGCCGTTACGGCTGGATCGTGTCGTACCTGTTCGGCGCCTCGCCGGCGCTATGCCCCTCGTTCCTGCAGGGCCGCGCCGATCCGGAACTCGAGCCGCTGGGCCCGGACAGCCTGATCGGGCCGGATGCGACGTCGATGCGCATGAGCGATATCGGCTATCGCAATCGCAGCCAGGCGGCCGGGGCGGTGTCGTTCAACACGCTGGAGCAATACCTGCGCGACCTGCGCCGCGCGGTGAGTCAACCGCATCCGCCGTTCGAGGCGCTGGGCGTAAAGGTCGATGGCGAGTACCGGCAGCTGTCGGGCAACGTGCTGCAGATCGAAAACGAGTACTACAGCTACGTGCGCCCGAAGCGCACCCTGCGCGCCGGCGAGCGCACCATCCATGCGCTGGCGCGTGCCGGGGTCGAGTACGTCGAGGTGCGCACGCTCGATAACAGCGCCTACGATCCGGTCGGCGTCAATCTGCGCAAGCTGTATTTCCTCGAGGCGTTCTGTCTGCTGCTGCTGTTCAAGGCCAGCCCCCCGATCGACAGCAGCGAGGAGCAAGCCATCGACCGAAATCATCTGCGCGTGGCGCGCTACGGGCGCCGGGGCGATCTCAAGCTCGAGCGCGACCGGCGCCAGGTGCCGATGCGCGGCTGGGCGGCAGAGCTGCTCGAATCGATGCAGGGCATCTGCGAACTGCTCGACTCTGCCCACGCGCAACGCCCCTACAGCGTCACCCTCAGGGAGCAGCAGGCGAAGCTCGAGGATGTCGATCAGACGCCATCGGCGCGCCTGCTGCGCGACCTGCGCGAATCCCGCGAGAGCTTCACGGCGCTGGTGCTGCGCCTGTCGCGCGCCCATAAGGAGCACATGCTCGGCGCATTTGCCCGCAATGAGGCGCGCTGGCGGCAGTTCGAGGCCGAAGCCCAGCAGTCGCTGGAGGCGCAGCGCGACATCGAGAGCTCGCAGCGGGGCAGCTTCGAGGACTACCTGGCCGCCTACCTGGCAAACTGATCCGGGGCCAGTGCAGCGGCGGCCGCCGCCGCCCGCCTGCGACATTGAAATTGCAGGCCCGCGCTGCCCGATTGGAGAGATTCGCGTGCTGCAGAGGATTCATCGGCTGTTGGTCGCCAATCGCGGCGAGATCGCGGTACGGGTCATGCGTGCCGCCAGCGAGCTCGATATCCCGACGGTGGCGATCTACTCGCAGGAGGACCTGTTCAGCCTGCATCGAACCAAGGCCGACGAAGCCTACCTGGTGGGCGAAGGCCGCGGCGCGATCGACGCCTACCTCGATATCCCGGACATCCTGCGGGTCGCGCGTGAAGCGGCTGTCGATGCGATTCATCCGGGCTACGGGTTTCTGTCCGAGAATCCGGAATTCGCCGCGCAGTGTGCCGCTGCCGGGATCATCTTCATCGGGCCGAGCCCGGAAACCATGCGGGTGCTGGGCAACAAGGTGGCGGCGCGTCATCTGGCCGTGGCCGCCGGCGTGGCGGTGATGCCGGCGACGCCGCCGCTGCCGCAGGACCTGAAGCAGTGCCGGCGTCTGGCGCGCGAGGTCGGCTACCCGGTGATGCTCAAGGCCAGCTGGGGCGGCGGCGGACGTGGCATGCGCCTGATCGAGAACGACGCGCAATTGGCCGAGTTGCTGCCGGTCGCGCGCCGCGAGGCACGAGCCGCATTCGGCAACGACGAGGTCTTTCTCGAGCGGCTGGTAAGCCGGGCCCGCCATCTCGAAGTGCAGATCCTCGGCGACAGTCACGGCAACCTGGTACATCTGTTCGAACGCGACTGCACGGTGCAGCGGCGCAACCAGAAGGTGGTGGAGCGTGCGCCGGCGGTGTTCCTCACCGATACCGAGCGCTCGGCACTGTGCGCGGCGGCGCTGTCGATCGGCCGTGCCGCCGGCTACCGCAACGCCGGCACGGTCGAGTTCCTGCAGGACGCGGATAGCGGTGTGTTCTACTTCATCGAGGTCAACCCGCGCATCCAGGTCGAGCACACGGTGACCGAATGCGCCACCGGCATCGATCTGGTCAAGGCGCAGATTCGTATCGCCGACGGCGAGCGTATCGGGGAGGCCGCCAGCGGCGTGCCCGCGCAGCAGGAGATCCGCATCTATTCACATGCGCTGCAATGCCGTGTGACCACGGAGGATCCCGAGAACAACTTCACTCCGGACTACGGCCGCATCACCGCCTACCGCACGCCGGCCGGCTTCGGCGTGCGGCTCGATGCGGGTACCGCCTATACCGGCGCCATCATTACCCGCTGGTATGACTCGCTGCTGGTGAAGGCAACCACCTGGGCGCCGACGCCGCAGGAAGCCATCGCGCGCATGCATCGGGCGCTGTGGGAATTTCGCATTCGCGGCGTGACCACCAATCTGCGCTTTCTCGATCAGATCATCACCCACCCGCGCTTCGAGCGCGGCGACTACACCACCCGATTCATCGACGAGACACCGGCGCTGTTCAGCTCACCCGAGCGGCGCGACCGCGCCACGCGCATCCTGACCTTCCTGGCCGACACCGTGGTCAACGGCAACCCGCAGATCAAAGGTCGCGCGCTACCGGCGCGCCTGACTCTGATGCGGCCAGCGCGCCTGCCGGCCAGTTTGCCGCGCGGGACAGCCCCGCCCGCTGGCACCAGGCAGCGGCTGGAGCAGCTCGGGCCGGAGCGTTTTGCGCAATGGATGCGCTCCGAAGAGCGGGTGCTGCTGACCGACACCACCATGCGCGATGCGCATCAGTCGCTGCTGGCGACGCGCATGCGCACCATCGACATGGTCGCGATCGCCCCTGCCTATGCGGCCCTGCTGCCGCAACTGTTCTCGGTCGAGTGCTGGGGGGGTGCGACCTTCGACGTCGCCATGCGCTTTCTGAAGGAAGATCCCTGGGAGCGGCTCGAGCGGCTGCGCGAGGCGATGCCGAATCTGCTGCTGCAGATGCTGCTGCGATCCGCCAATGCCGTCGGCTACACCAACTATCCCGATAATGTCGTGCAGTATTTCGTGCGGCAATCGGCTGAGGCGGGCATCGACGTGTTCCGCATCTTCGACTCGCTGAACTGGGTCGAAAACATGCGCGTCGCGATCGACGCGGTACTCGCCTCGGGTCGCCTGTGCGAGGCGTCGATCTGCTACACCGGCAACATCTGCAATCCGAAGGAGCGCAAATACACACTCGACTATTACGTGAAACTGGCGCGCGAGCTCAAGCTCGCCGGCACCCACGTGGTGGGCATCAAGGACATGGCCGGACTGTGCCAGCCGCGCGCCGCCTACGATCTGGTCAAGGCGCTGCGCGAGGAGACCGGGCTGCCGGTGCATTTTCACACCCACGACACCAGCGGCATAGCGGCCGCCAGCGTATTTGCGGCGATCGCGGCCGGTGCCGATGCAGTGGACGGCGCGATGGACTCGATGAGCGGGCTGACATCGCAGCCAAACCTGGGTTCGATTGCCGAGGCGCTGCGCTACAGCCCGCGTGATCCGGGCCTCGACACCGACCATATCCGTACGCTGTCGCACTATTGGGAGCAGGTGCGCAAGGACTACGTGGCATTCGAGAGCGATAACCGGGCCGGCGCCTCCGAGGTGTATGTGCACGGCATGCCGGGCGGGCAGTACACCAATCTGCGCGAACAGGCGCGCTCGCTGGGTATCGACGACACGCGCTGGCCGGAAGTCGCCCGCACCTATGCCGAGGTCAACGACCTGTTTGGCGACATCGTGAAGGTGACACCGACATCGAAAGTGGTCGGGGACATGACCTTGCTGATGGTCACCAATGGCTTGACGCGGGCGCAGGTGCTCGACCCGACTGTAGCGGTCGCCTTTCCCGAATCGGTGGTGCAGCTGCTTCGCGGCGACCTGGGGCAGCCGTACGGCGGCTTCCCGCCCGAGCTGCAGCGCAAGGTGCTGCAGGGCGCCGCACCGCGCAAGCATCGGCCGGGCCTGGAAATGCCGCCCGCGGATCTCGAGCAGCTACGGGCCGAGGCCAGCGCGAAGGCCGAGCGCGCCGTGACCGACCGCCAATTCGCCTCCTATCTGATGTACCCGAAGGTGTTCAGCGCCTATGCCGCGGATCGCCGGCGCTTCAGCGACGTCGCAATCCTGCCGACCCCGGTGTTCTTTTATGGCATGGAACCGGGACAGGAGATCAGCGTCGAGCTGGAGCGCGGCAAGACACTGATCGTGCACTACGTGACACGCAGCGAACCGCATGACGATGGCACGCGAACGGTGTTTTTCGAACTCAATGGCCAGCCGCGCTCAGTGCGCGTGACCGACCGCAGCCAGACACCGCGGCGTGCACCGCAGCGAAAGATCGACCCGGACAATGCGCGCCACATTGGCGCGCCAATGCCGGGAACCGTGGCCACGGTCAGCGTGGCCGTCGGGCAAAAGATCAAGCGTGGCGATGTGGTGGTGACCATCGAAGCCATGAAGATGGAAGCCGCGGTGCGCGCCGAGGTGGACGGCGAGGTGGCGGAAGTGCTGGTGCAGGCCGCCGCCCCGATCGATACCAAGGACCTGCTGGTCGTGTTGAGCTAGCGCGGCCCGCGTAGACTGCAACAAGCACTATCGGCGGGCGTATATTTGCCTGCCGAGCGCTGAATTGGTGCCATGACGGCGGCTGCAATGGGCTGAAATGGCGCTTATACGGCAAAATTGGGGCGGCGTGGCCGTGGCACGAAAGGTGCACCTTCGGTTCGCTGTAGTGGCGGAACCAACAAGAACTTAAGGCGGGAGCGCTCGTATGAAACTGATTACCGCAATTATCAAGCCCTTCAAGCTCGATGACGTCCGGGCGGCGTTGTCGGACATCGGCGTGTCCGGCATGACCGTCACCGAGGTCAAGGGTTTCGGCCGGCAGCGCGGCCATACCGAACTGTATCGCGGGGCCGAGTACGTGGTTGATTTCGTGCCCAAGACCCGGGTCGAAGTCGCGGTGCGCACCGAGCTGGTCGATCAGGTGGTGGAAGCGGTGCTCAAGGCTGCCAAGACCGGCAAGGTCGGGGATGGCAAGATCTTCATTACCGATATCGATCGCGTGGTCCGCATTCGTACCGGCGAGACCGATAACGCTGCGCTGTAAGAAGCCGCAAGCCAGCGGATTAGTCGAGCGCTAAATACCGGCGCGGGCGCCGGCGGGGGTCCTGTAAGATCTGGCGCATGCAGTCCGAACTCTCCAAGGCGATAGTGTTCCACCAGCACGGCAGCGCCGACGTGCTCAAGTGGGAGCGCCAGCAGCTGTCAGCCCCGGGCCGGGGTGAACTGCAGCTGCGGCATAGCGCCATCGGCGTCAATTTCATCGATATCTACGATCGCAGCGGGCTGTATCCGCGTCCGCTGCCGGAAACGCCTGGCCGCGAGGCCGCCGGGGTCGTGGTCGCGCTAGGACCTGGGGTGCGAGGCTTTAAAGTAGGGCAGCGCGTGGCCTATGTGCTGGCGGCGGCCGGCGCCTACTGCGAACGGCGCAACATCGGCGCCAACCACGTGGTCAAGCTGCCCCGGGACGTCACCGACGAGCAGGCGGCGGCGCTGATGCTCAAGGGCCTGACGGCCGAATACCTGCTGCGGCGTACCTATCGCGTGCAGCGTGGAGACTACGTGCTGATTCATGCGGCGGCCGGTGGCGTCGGTTCTCTGTTGACGCAATGGGCGCGCTTCCTGGGCGCCAGGGTCATGGGAATCGTGGGCACCGAGGCCAAGATCGCGATGGCCAAGCGCCAGGGTTGTCACCAGGTGTATCTGGCCGGCCGCGACGACATCGTCGAGTCGGTGCGCCGCTACACCCGTGGCCGCATGGCCGATGTCGTCTACGACTCGGTGGGCAAGGATACCTTTACCGACTCGCTCAACTGCCTGCGTTCACGCGGCATGATGGTGAGCTTCGGCAACGCCTCAGGCCCGCCGCCACCGATCGCACCGCTGGAACTCGCGCGGCATGGGTCGCTGTTCCTGACGCGGCCGTCGTTGTTTGATTACATCGCCAGCCGTGAAGCGCTCGAGGCTGCGGCGCGCGCGATGTTTGCCCTGGTGCGCGCCAACAAGCTTCGGGTCCACATCGGTCAGCGCTACGCGCTGGCCGACGCCGCCCAGGCGCATAGCGATCTGGAGGCGCGGCGCACCACCGGCGCCAGCGTGCTCATCCCGGAGGGTGGGGGTGAGGGCGCCTAGCCAGCACTCTCATCGGTGTTTCAGAGCCCTCACCCCACCACCCGCAGCGAGCGCTGGGTGCGGCTGATGCCGAGCGCGCCGCTGCGCACCACCTCGACCAGCTCGGCATGGGTGGCCAGTTCGCGCATGAAGCCGTTGATTTCGGCCTCGCTGCCCAGCAGCTCGACGATGAAGCACTCGCTCGAGGGGTCGAGCACGCGGCCGCCGGTGCGCACGACGTAGCCGCGCACCGCGTCGCGGCGCGCCGGATCGATGCGCAATTTCAGTAACACCAGTTCGCGCTCGAGGTGTTCGCCGCGCGTCATGTCCTCGACGCTGACGACGTCGATCAGTTTCTTCAATTGGTTGGCGATCTGCAGCATCACCGCTTCCGAGCCGCTGGTCACCAGGGTCAGGCGCGACACGGTGGGGTCGTCGGTCGGCGCTACCGAGAGCGATTCGATGTTGTAGCCGCGGCTGGAAAACATGCCGGCGACGCGGGTCAATGCGCCGGCCTCGTTCTGCAGCAGGATACCGATGATGTGTCGCATGAGCTTAAGGGCATGGCGCGGGCAGGTCATCCAGAATAGCCAATTGCAGGCCGCCTCGGCTATTCTGCAAGCGATATCGCCCATGAAAGACCTGGCAGCCATAGCGCTTCAAAGCAAACATCCCCTGGCCGGCAAAGCCATGACCGGGGCGGAAATGATCGTCCAGGTGCTGGCAGATGAGGGCGTGGAGGCCATTTTTGGCTATAGCGGCGGCGCGATCCTGCCGACCTACGACGCCATCTTCACGTTCAACGAGGCGCAGAAGTGCAGCGGCGCGCGCCAGCTACCGCTGATCGTTCCCGCCAATGAGCAGGGCGCGGGCTTCATGGCGGCCGGTTATGCCCGCGCCAGCGGCAAGGTTGGCGTGTGCCTGGTGACTTCCGGACCGGGCGCGACCAACACCGTGACGCCGGTGCGCGATTGCATGGCCGATTCGGTGGCGATCGTCGTGATCTGCGGCCAGGTGGCCCGCGCCGCGATCGGTACCGACGCGTTCCAGGAGGCGCCGGTGGCGTCGCTGATGGGGTCGGTCGCCAAGCACGTGCTGCTGGTGACTGAACCGACGCGCCTGGAAGCCACCATGCGTACCGCGTTCGAGATCGCGCGTACCGGCCGGCCAGGGCCGGTGGTGGTGGACGTTCCCAAGGATGTGCAGACCGCCGCCGGTGTGTTCCAGGGCGAGGGCCGGCTGGCAATTCCAGGCTATCGGGCGCGGCTGCGCGAGCTGAACGCGAGCACGCTGGCGGAACCTGCGGCAGCGAGTTTCCTGCAGCTGCTGTTGGAATCGAAGCGACCATTGATCTACGCCGGTGGCGGGGTAATCAACGGCGGCGCAGCCGCTCCGCTGGCCGAATTCGCCCGCACCTTTGGCATTCCGGTGGTGACCACATTGATGGGCATCGGCGCCATCGACACCACCGATCCGTTGTCGATGCGCATGCTTGGTATGCACGGAACCGCGTTTGCCAACTATGCGGTCGATGACTGCGATTTCCTGATAGCGATCGGCGCGCGCTTCGATGATCGCGTCGCCGGCGATCCGAGCAAGTTCGCACGCAATGCGCGGCGCATTGCGCAGCTCGACGTCGACCAGGCCGAGATCAACAAGGTCAAGGGGGCCCACTGGAGCCACGTCGGGTTGCTGCCCGAGGCACTGCGGGTGCTGATAGCGTATGGCTCGCGCACCCCTTTCAAAGGCGATTTTGCCCCCTGGCGCGCCGCACTCGGCGAACTCAGACGAGCGCACGCGATGAACTATGACCGCGACAGCGTTCTGGTCCAGCCGCACTATGTGATCGAAGAGATCAACCGGCACACGCGCGGCGAGGCCATCATCGCTACCGGTGTCGGCCAGCATCAGATGTGGGCGGCGCAGATGTTCGATTTCCGCGAACCCAGGCTGTGGCTGACCTCCGGAAGCATGGGCACGATGGGCTTCGGTCTGCCGGCGGCGATCGGTGCCCAGGTCGCCAACCCCGGCCGCCTGGTGATCGATTTCGACGGCGACGCCAGCATCCGCATGAATATCGGGGAGCTCGAGACCACCACGACCTACGATCTGCCGCTCAAGATCGTGGTGCTGAACAACTTTGGCGACGGCATGGTGAAGCAGTGGCAGAAGCTGTTCTTCAAGGGCCGGCTGTCCGGCACCGACAAGTCGCTGCACAAGAAGGATTTCGTTCGTGCAGCCACCGCCGACGGCTTTCAGTGGGCACGCCGCCTCGACCGCAAGCAGGACGTGCCGGAGGTCATCGCGGAGTTCCTGGCCTATGCCGGTCCCGCGTTCCTGGAGGTCATCATCGATCCGGATGCCGGCGTCTATCCGATGGTCGGACCGGGGTTGGGTTATGACGCGATGATCACCGGCGAATACATCATCGCGCGCCCGCAGGACGCGGCGCCCGGCGAGATCGATCCCTCCGGGATGTTCTAGCGCCTTGGCCGCCGCCAGCCCTAGAAGGTGCTGTGTGTGCTCACCAGGAACTGCAGCGCGCTGATGCTTGCGGTGCGATCCAGCGGCACCGCCAGGTCGATGTGGATCACGCTGCCGAATGAGGAGCGCTGATTGCCGAGGCGCAGACCCACGCCGACATCCTTCAACAGGCCGAGCTGCGGCGTGGGTACCTGCGTGCTGCCCCAGGTGCGGCCCATGTCGTAAAACGCCGCGGCACCCAGGTTGACCAGGCGGAACAGATAATAGTTGGTGTACAGCCGCTCCTCGACCGTGACCAGCGCGCGCTGATTGCCATTCTGATAGCGCAGCGGATAGCCGCGCAGGCCGGTGTCGCCGCCGAGCTGCAGCGTGTGATCGTCGTCGAGATTGTGTCCGGCATCGCCGCTGAAGCGCACCAGCATGCGGGTAAAAGCCGAGGTGGCAAGATAATAGCTGGAGGTCCAGGTGACGATCGCGTCATGCAGCGCGCCGTCCTCGAAGCGCGAGGCGAGCCGAGTGCTCATGAACAGTTGCTGCGTGTCTCCGAATTGCCAGCCGTAGTTGATCTCGGTATCGGCCAGCACCGAGTCGCGGTCGGAGCCGAAGGCCGTTGTCGCCACACCCAGACCGACACTGGCATCGAGGCCGAAATGCACATCCTCGGTGCGCGCGATCAGGTTGAGGTCGCGCATCGTGGCATAGGTATTCTCGATCCATTGCATGCGCACGAACGGGTACGACAGATCCCGGTTGTGCGGCAGCGGCGACAACAGCGGGATGGTCTGGTCGGGCGATACGCCGAAGCGGCTACGATCGACTCGCCAGCCGAGCAGCAGCCGCTCGGTCCACAGGTCAGTCACTTTCAGTGCATTGCCGACGTACAGATCGGCGGTACGCCAATCGTCGTCGTAGGCGTCATAGGTCTGACCGAGACGGTAGCGCGTGAACACGCTGTGGGTGTCGCCGACGTCGGCACCGCCGCCGGTTCGGGCTTCCAGAGAATAGAACGGCAGACCGGCGCCGACACCCCACACGGTGCCGTCCGAATTCCGTGAATACAGTGCGCCATCGGTCCAATGGCTGCCCCATACGTTCGGATCCACCCACTGCAGGAAGGTCGAGCTGCGATCGACGTTCTGACCATGGCCGATCTCGACGTACTTGCCGTAGCCGAATATGTTGGAGTCGGATACGTCGATGCCCGTGGTGTTGCTGCCGCCGCTGCGGCTGAAGGTGACACCCGGCTGCAGCGTCCAGACGTCGTGGGTGATGACCACGATGTCGACGATGTTGTCGTGGTAGCGGATCGGACGGATGACCGGTTCGCGCAGGAACGACGAATTCAGACGAATGTTGCGCGCGGTCTCGTCCAGCAGCCGCCGCGAATACAGGTCGCCGCGGCGAAACAGCAGCTGCGCGGCGACGGCCGAGACGCGCGTGCGCTTGTGCAGGTGGTCGGCGGTGCGAAACAGCCAGTTGTCGTCCTGCGGGTTGCTGAGGTCGAACACCTGGATGGTATCGATCTCGATGCCGCCGATGCGGGCGCCGGCGGCTTCAAGTTCCTGGTCCGACGGCACTGCATTGTCGGTGCGTTCCCGCGCTACCGCCGCCTCCCGGCGCGACTGCGCGCCATCGTTGGGGCTGGACTCGGTAATGACCTGGGCGGCCGCGGACCCGAAGGCCCCGCAAAGCAGGATGGCGAGCAGTGACACGCGCATGGCAGGCACCGGATCATCCGAACACCCACTGCCGCACCGCGTCAACCGGACGACTCCTACTTCGGCCAGATTACCGGCCGCCAACGGCGCTTGCGTCTGCAAATGTGCCCGTTGCAAAGTAGCCACGGCTCAACAGTCGATCGGTGGGACCCCATGGCTGCCAGCATTCATCCGCACATCCGCACTGCGCTGCGAAGCCTGATCCCTGGCTGCTTCGGGCAGTTCGGCGCGACGTAGGTGCGAGGCCTGGGCCAATACGAGCGCCTGTCGCAGCCGCTGCTGTCACGGCCGCGCTTCGTGCGCCGGCTGGCGGCGAGCGCGGCGGTTGGCCTGACCCTGATCGCGATCTCGCTGCTGGGCGGCATGGCCGGTTACCACTGGTTCGTCAGGCTCAGCTGGATCGATGCCTACGAGAATGCCGCGATGATCCTGTCGGGGATGGGGCCGGTGGCGACTCCGGACAGCTGGAGCGGCAAGTTTTTTGCAGCGAGCTATGCGCTGTATTCTGGAATCGCGTTGCTGGCGACCACCGCGGTGGTATTTGCGCCGGTGGTGCATCGGTTCCTGCACTATCTGCATGCCGAGCCGGACCGGAACCGAGAGCGATAGCACGGGCTCGTTATGTTGAGTCGGCGCGACGGTCCGGCCGCCGCTGCCGGGCCCCGGCCAGCAGGGGAAAGGCGGGTCCGGGGGCCGCGCGGCGGTCCGGCAGATCGCAGAAGTTGGGTAGTGTGTCGCATGGCGGCTCGAGGCGTTAAGGAATAATGGACGTCGATAGATGGGATGGCGGGCCGAATTGGCGCGCCGCGCGCCGCCATTGGGCGCCGTATATGCCTCACACCACGGGTGAATCGCTGCATGAACAGAGCTCAACGTGCCGTCCTTCCCGCTGCCACCGAGCCGCGTGTGCGCCGTGCGTATTTCGACTGTCGTTACGGACAATTGCACGTGCACTATGCGATTCCGGCCGGCGGCGGCTTTGAAGAGGCGACCGCGTTGCTGTGCATTGCAGGGGCCCCGGGTTCGGGCCGATTCTTTCGCCCGTTGTTGACCCCGCTGGGGCGCGACCGGTGCGTGTATGCTCCTGATTTACCGGGCTGTGGCGAGTCCGACCCGGTGCCCTCGCACGCCACCAGCGCCGATCTGGCGGCCGGGCTGGGGGACCTGATTGACGCGATGCTGCTGCGCCAGGTTGATATTCTGGCGCACGAGAGCGGCGTTGCGGTCGCGCTGGCCCTCGCTCAGCAGCGCCCGACCCAGGTCGGGCGCGTGGTGCTGTCGCCTGATATGGAGTCGGTCAGGAGCGAGGCACGCGTGCTGCGCCACCCCTCCCTGGTGATCGACCTGCGGCCGGCCGATGCGAGCGGGCACGATGGTCCGGAATTCGAGCGCCAGGCGATGCAGCTGCGGAATTTTCTGGGTCTGGCTTAAGGGCTCGCCGACCCAAGGTAATCTGATGGCCAAGCAACACGAAACCCCCACGGCGGTTGACCTGGAAGAGACCGCAGAACTGCCGATACTGCCGGGTGCGTCCACCATCATTGGCGTCGATGACGCGATCGGCTCCACCGACTCGTGGATGGTGGCGCCCGGCGCAATGCGTGCGTCCAGCCAGGCACAAAGCTCAGCCGTCGCGCGGGCTGCCGACCCGCAGAATGACGAGGCGACCCATGAACTTCGCGTCGAACAGAGCCTGCGCGATGCCGAGATCGGCGCGCTGCGCTCCGACCTGGCATCGGTGACCGAGAGTCGCGGCCAGCTGGAACAGAATCTTGGCAATCTGACCACCAATCTGCGTGAACTCGAGCAATTGCTCAATCGCAAGAGCGAGCAGCTGTCGATGTTCGAACGCGAGGTCGGATTGCGCGACCGTCGCATCAGCGAGCTCGAGTCGCAAAGCGCGACCATCGGCGGTGAGTACGCGGCCGCGACCGCCGAGCGCGACACCTTGCGGGCAGATCTCAAGGCCGCGCGCGAGGAAGCCGCCGCCGCCCATGCCGCGATCGAATCGCATGATGCTTCGGCCAGTGCCAGCCTTAAGGAACGTCAGACGCAGGCACGGCGCCTGCGCCTGCTCGAGAGCGACCTGACGCTGGCCCGCGCGCAGGCCGAGCGCTTTCGCGAGAATCTGCAGAGCCTCGAGGGTCGCCGCCAGGTATTTGACTCGCTGCTCGGCGATCGCGAAGCGCTGATCAGTGAACGCAGCCAGCGCGTCGCGGCGCTGGAACGCGAGATCGCCGAGCGTATCGGTCTGCACGCCGCGCGCGAGCAAGATCTGCTCGGGAAAATCAAGCTCGAGCAGCAGCGGGTTGCGACTCTGGAGGCGCAAGCGGTTGCAATGCGCTCCGGGCAGGAACTGCAGCAGGCGGCCGCGCAGGCAGCGGACAAGGCTGCGCTCGAGCGTCACGTCGCGCTCGAAGCGGAGCTGCGCTCGCAGGCACAGAACATCGGCGAGCTACGCGCGCAGCTGGAGACGGTGCGCGCAGCACTGGAACAGCGCGAAGCGCTGATCAAGCGGCTGGAGACCGCGACCGCGAGCAGTGCGGCGGTGCTGGGAAATATCCAGCAGAACCTCGAGCATCTGGGCGATGTCGAACCGACCCGCATGCTGGTGCGTACCCAGGGAGAGACCGGCATCGTGCAGCTGCTGGGAAGGCGTACCACCGTCGGGCGCACGCCCGACAACGACATTCGTATCGATGCCGAGTTCATCAGCCGACACCACGCGGTGGTGCTGCTGTACGGCACCAAGACGGTCATCGAAGACCTCAACAGCACCAACGGCACCTATGTGAATTCGGAACGGATCAATCGCCGCACGCTCAAGGAAGGCGACATCGTGACGCTGGGCAAGAGCGAGTTCCGATTCGTGATCAGGCCGCCGCCGGAGCGCCCGCCGCCGGAGCGCGGCGGCTGAGGCACATTTCCTTGAGGCCGGCGTGCGCAGGACCGACCAGTCCTGTGCCGGCGGCGGCGAATAGCTTAAGCTTCGCCGCCCCGGGACCAGGTTTTCTCTCATTCGATGACCGATGATTACCTGCAGCGCATACTCAAGGCGCGCGTCTACGACGTTGCGATAGAGTCGCCGCTGGATGCCGCGCCGCGGCTGTCGCGTCGACTGGGCAACCAGATCCTGCTCAAGCGCGAAGATCTGCAGCCGGTGTTCTCGTTCAAGCTGCGCGGCGCCTATAACAAGATCGCGCATCTGTCGGCCGCGATCGCCGTGCGCGGTGTGATCTGCGCTTCGGCCGGCAATCATGCGCAGGGTGTGGCGCTGGCGGCGCGCGAGCGCGGCATCCCGGCGCTGATCGTGATGCCGCAGACCACGCCGACGATCAAGGTGCAGGCGGTGATGGATCTGGGCGCCGAAGTGGTGCTGCACGGGGATATCTACGACAGCGCCTACGAGCACGCCCTGACGCTGGTGCGCGAGCGTCACATGGTGTTCGTGCATCCGTTCGATGATCCGGACGTGATCGCCGGCCAGGGCACGATCGGCATGGAAATTCTGCGCCAGACCGGGGGCGAACTCGACGCGATTTTCGTCCCGGTGGGCGGCGGCGGCCTGATCGCCGGCATCGCCGCCTACGTCAAGCAGCTCTATCCGCGCATCAGGATCATTGGGGTGCAGCCGGAAGACGCCGCGGCGATGTACCAGTCGCTGGAGGCCGGCAGGCGCGTGACGCTCGAGCGCGTCGGCATGTTTGCTGACGGCGTCGCGGTACGCAGGGTCGGGGAGGAGAGCTTCGATCTGGTGCGCCGCTACGTCGATGAAATCGTCCTGGTCGATACCGACGAGATCTGCGCGGCGATCCAGGATATCTTCGAGGATACGCGCGCCGTCCCCGAGCCGGCCGGCGCACTGGCGGTGGCCGGCATCAAACGCTACCTGGAGCGCAGCGCCAGCGCCGGCGGCGGCATCCGCGAGCAGCGCCTGGTCGCTATCAACAGCGGTGCCAACATGAATTTCGATCGGCTGCGGCACGTGGCCGAGCGCGCTGATCTGGGCGCCGAACGCGAGGCGCTGCTGGCGGTGGAGATCCCGGAGCGCCCCGGCAGCTTTCTGCATTTCTGCGAGGCGCTCGGCCAGCGCAGCATCACCGAGTTCAATTACCGCTTCAACGGCAGCGAGCGGGCACGCGTATTCGTGGGCTTCGCGCTCGGCCACGGCCACCCGGAGGCCACCGCGGTGAGCGAGCGGCTGCGCGCTGCCGGCTACCAGGTGCTCGACATGAGTGGCAACGAGGTGGCCAAGCTGCACGTTCGCTACATGATCGGCGGGCATGCGCCGGGCGCGGGCGGTGCGGTGGACGAGCTGCTGTATCGCTTCGAGTTTCCGGAGCGTCCGGGGGCGCTGCTGCGATTCCTTCACTGCCTCGGACCGTGGAACATCAGCCTGTTTCATTACCGCAACCACGGTTCTGACTACGGCCGCGTGCTGGCCGGCATCCAGGTACCCAGGGCGGAACGCGCGGATTTTCTGCAGCACCTGCAGGACCTGCACTATTCCTATATCGACGAGAGCGCGAACGCGGCCTACCGGATGTTCCTCGCGGGCTGAGCCGCTGGCAGCCGGCCGGCGACCAGCGCCGGGCATTTACCTGGATACTGTATGGATATACAGTATGCCCCATGACGGTCTATAAAGGGCGAGGGGCGCTCGACAATCCGCAGCCGCGGTTCCTGAAGCCGGCAATCGAGTCGGTGGACGATGGCTGGTATCGCGACGAGGTGCCGGACTCGATCGCGACTCAGGTTCGCCCCGAGGCCGCGCGCTCGATCATCACGCGCAACGACTCGCCGGACATTCCGTTCGAGCAGTCGATTAACCCGTACAGAGGATGCGAGCATGGGTGCCCGTATTGCGTCGGTGGTGAGACACCGATCCTGATGGCAGATGGCGCGACGCGACCCATTGCGGATGTACGCGCAGGTGACGAGATCTACGGCACTGTCCGTCGGGGCTGGTATCGCCGATACGTGAAATCGCGCGTGCTGGCGCATTGGAGTGTCATAAAGCCCGCGTATCGGATCTCGCTTGAAGACGGCACGCAAGTCGTTGCAGGCGGTAACCACAGGTTTCTAACCGAACGTGGATGGAAGTTCGTTACCGACACAGCACATCGTGGTGCTGCGCAACGACCTCACCTTACTGTCAACAACAAGCTGATGGGCACCGGCGCATTCGCGACCGCTGTAGCGAAAGATGATGACTACAAGCGCGGATACCTATGCGGAATGAATTGCGGAGATGCCTACTTGGGCGGCAGCCAGTATCAGCGTGCTGATGGCAGTTTAGGTACCACCCACCATTTTCGCCTTGCACTATGTGACCGTGAGGCACTGCAGCGCACGCAGGAATATTTACTGGATTATCAAATAGCCACGCGCGATTTTCTGTTCCAGAAAGCGGCCGCAACACGCCGAGCCATGTACGGCATTCGCACAGGTACGCGCTTGACTGTGGATCACATCCGCTCGCTCATCGCATGGCCCACCGCGCCTACGCGCACTTGGAGCGCCGGCTTTCTCGCGGGAATCTTCGATGCTGAAGGATGCTTAAGTCAGTGCGTCTTGAGGATAAGCAACACCGACCGCCAGATCATAGAGTGGATCAATCGATGCCTGTGCACGTTCGATTTTCGCTTTACAGTCGAACACATATCAAGAAATCGCAAGAAACCGATCGATGTCGTGCGCCTCGATGGTGGCTTAGGCGAGCAGCTACGTTTCTTTCACACTGTTGAGCCGGCGATCACTCGTAAACTTAATATCGATGGCCAAGCGGTAAAGAGCGATGCATGTCTGCGTGTCGTTAGCATCGAGTCGCTGCGCGGCGCGATGAGGCTATATGACATCACGACTGAAACCGAGGACTTCATCGCCAACGGCGTGGTCAGCCACAACTGCTATGCACGCCCGAGCCACGCCTACATGGACCTGTCGCCCGGGATCGATTTCGAGACCAAGATATTCTATAAACAGGACGCCGCCCGGCTGCTGGAGGAGGAGCTGGGCGCCCGTGGCTATGTGCCCAAGCCGATCACGATCGGCGCCAATACCGATCCGTACCAGCCGCTCGAGCGCGAGCTCAAGGTGACGCGCTCGCTGCTCGAGGTGCTCGAGCGCACGCGCCACCCGCTCAGCCTGATCACCAAGGGAACGCTGATCCTGCGCGACCTCGATCTGCTGCGCTCGCTGGCGCGCGAGCAGCTGGTAAACGTGTTCGTCAGCATCACCAGCCTGGACGCCGAGCTCAAGCGCACACTGGAGCCGCGCGCGGCGTCGCCGGCGGCGCGGCTGCGCGTCGTGAAGGAACTGGTGGCGGCCGGCGTGCCGACCGGCGTGCTGGTGGCACCGATCATCCCGGCGGTCAACGATTGCGAGGTCGAGGATATCGTGGCCGCGGTCGCCGCCCAGGGCGCCATCAAGGCTGGCTATGTGCTGCTGCGCCTGCCGCACGAACTCAAGGCCTTGTTCCGGCAATGGCTGGACCAGCATCTGCCAGACCGGGCGGAGCACGTGATGTCGCTGATTCGCGCTGCGCGCGAAGGCCGCGAGAACGACCCGCGCTTCGGCAGCCGGATGGTCGGCAGCGGCCCCTGGGCACAGCTGCTGCGCGACCGCTTTGCACTGGCCTGCAAGCGTCATGGCCTGTCGATGGGCCGCATGCGCGACCTGTCGAGTGAGCACTTCAGGGCGCCGGCGCGCGGCGGTCAGATCTCGCTGCCACTGTGAAGCGTGGCTGGAATTCCTAACGGGGCGACCTTAAGCTCGATGCATGACTGAAAGCGCAGGGAGGATCGCGCTCGTTGCCGGCGGCAGCGGCATGGTCGGTGGTGCACTGTTGCCGCTGCTATTGCAGTCGCCGCAATACACGCGAGTACACGCACTGTCGCGTCGCCCGCTGCCGTTCGATCATCCCCGGCTGGCCAACCGCGTGGTGCGCTTCGAGGCCTCGCTGCAGGCACAGCTCAAGGCGCTGCAATGCCAGGACGCATTCTGCTGCCTGGGCACCACGATCCGCGACGCCGGCAGCCAGGCGGCGTTTCGCGCCATCGACCTCGAACTGGTGCAGGAATTCGCGCAGCTCGCGCTCGGCTGCGGCGCGCAGCGGCTGGTGGTGGTATCGGCGCTGGGAGCGAATGCGGCGTCGAAGAATTTTTATCTGCGGGTGAAGGGTGAGATGGAGAAGGCGCTGGAGGCCCGGCGCTTCCGCTCGCTCGATATCCTGCAGCCCTCGCTGCTGCTCGGTGCGCGCCGTGAGCTGCGGCCGCTCGAGCTGGGGGCACAGCTGGCGATGCGGCTGGTGAATCCGCTGCTGCTGGGCGGCTGGTCGCGCTTTCGCGCGATTCCAGCCACGACCGTGGCAGCCGCAATGTGCGGTGCCGCAAGTAGCGGGCGGCGCGGCGTATACCGCTATACCTACGACGATATCCGCAATCTGGCCGGCGTCAGCGCCCGGAGGCGAACCGACGCGTCTGTGACGTGATTCGCACTATTAGCGCCAAACGATGCGGGGAGTTTGCGCTAAGACACTGAATGGCGATGGTCCTGTGTCGTTAAATCCGGGGTTACAGATTCAACTGCACCCTGTGATCGCGACCCAGCTATCTACATTCATGAATGCCGCAGCTAAGGGTAACCCGTCATCGATGTGGCGGCGCATGGCGCTGGTCATTGCGTCTACGGCCCTGATCAGTCTGCTGGCGGCGAGCTGGAATCGGATCCACGGCGCGGTCAGCGACCGCAACGGCGTCGTCAGCGATCGAATCAACGATAGCGCGCAGAGCTTTTCGCGCGAGCTGCGCGGACGCGCGGAGCTGGCCGATGCACTGGCACGCTACCTGACGGCGAACGATATCGGAGCGGGCGGCGTGTTGCTGCGCGAGCGCATGCTGAGCGCCGATGCATTCCACGGCGTCAAGCTGTCCCCATTCAGAGAGTCCGCGCACGACGATGGCGAGCAGCTCAGTAACGACGAGCGGCTGAAGCTCAAGGCGGGCCAGAGCCTGCTTCGGGTCGCGCCGACGCAAGCCGGCACTGCCGATATCTACCTGCTACACCTGGCCAACGCAGCCGGTTCGCAGCAGCTGGCAATGTTCGAATTCGATCCGGGTTGGTTGTGGCAGGGCGCCGCGGATTTGCCACACCAGGATTCGATGGTCGTGGTCGATCCGGCCGGACACCTCGTGTTCGAGGGCACGGCGCTGCCGCCAGAGATACTGCGCATATTTGCGCACACTCCGATCGAGCAGCCGGCCGAGGGCCGAGCGCTGCTGCGCGACTGGCAACAGGGGGGCGCGGCCTGGCGCGGCGCCATGGCCCGAGTCGATTTGCAAGCGGCACGCGACAGTGGATCGCCGTGGACCGTCGTGGTCTATGGAAAACTGGCGCAGGCCGGTGTGGTGTTGCCGGCGCTGTTGAAAGACCTGCTGCCGCTGTTGCTGCTGGGCGCGGCAGCGGTCTTGTCCGCCACCTGGTACCTGTCCGGCCGCTGGCAGTCGGTGCTGACCCGGATGGATGCGGCGTTGCTCGCGCTTCGACAAGGGCAATTTCAGCGCGTCAACCTGCACGGCGCTGCCGACACCCCGCGCGCCGTGGCGCAGTCCTATAACCTCGCGATGAGCGTGCTGGAAAGCAAGTGGGGCGCCCAGCAGCGGCTCGCCGAGATCGACCGGCTGCTGCTCGAGGCCACCGGCCTGGAGCAATCGATCGAGCCGATCCTGCTGCGCGTATGCGCACTGACTTCATCGCAGTTTGCCGCAGTGGCGCTGCTGGATCGCGACGCGCCGGGCCATGCGCGCTCGTTCGTCGCCGGCGCGGACGGCGTGATCTGCCCGGTCAGCCGCATCAGTCTCGATCCGGAGGTGACGCTGGCACTGCAGGATATGCCACAGGGACTTGCAGTGCAGCCGCATCACCTGGATCGCTTCAGTTTTCTCGAACCGCTGAGCGAGCGTGGTGCCGAATTCTGCTACGTCTGGCCGATCCTCGCCGGCACCGAGGTTGCGGCGATGCTGTCGATCGGCTACCGAGGCACGACGGCGCCGTCCGAAGAGCTGGTGCGCTACGGGGCGCAATGCACTTTGCGCCTGCAGATTGCGCTGTCGAACCAGGACTGCGATGCCCGGCTGTATCGCCAGGCGCACTTCGACTCGTTGACCTCACTGCCGAATCGGGTGCTGTTTCGCGACCACCTGTCGCAGGCACTTGCCGGCAGCGGCGACGCTGCGCCGTGCGGCGCACTGCTGTACGTGGATCTCGATCACTTCAAGCGCGTCAACGATACCGTCGGCCATATCGCGGGTGATCAGCTGCTCACCGTCGTGGCGCAGCGCCTGCGCTCGTGCGTCAAGGAGGGCGACACCGTGGCACGGCTCGGCGGCGATGAATTCACCGTCATCCTGCGACAGGTGCCGTCGGCCGAGGCGGCCAATGAGATCGCACAGCGCATCATCGAATCGCTGCAGCGGCCGGTGACCATCGCCGGCCGCGATCACCAGGTGCGCGCGAGCATTGGCATAACGCGCTTCCCCGAGGACGGCAACACCATCGAGGAGTTGCTTCGCAACGCCGACCTGGCGATGTATCAGGCCAAGGATCGAGGCCGCTCACGCGCGGTGTTCTTCGACAGCAAGATGGCGCGCGCGGCGACCCAGCCGGCCGAGAGCGGGCTGTTTCGCGCGGTGTGCCGGCGCGAATTCGCGCTGTACTATCAGCCACAGTACGAGCTCCGGAATGGCGAGCTGGTCGCACTGGAAGCGCTGGTGCGATGGCAGCATCCGCTAGAGGGCCTGCGCCTTCCCAAGGATTTCTTGCCGGCGGCAGAGCATACCGGACTGATCGTGGAGATCGGCACCTGGGTGCTCGAAAGCGCCTGTCGCCAGATGGCGTTGTGGCGCCAGGAAGGCATCGCGCCGGCCCGCCTGGCGCTGAATGTGTCGGTGCAGCAGTTGCGCGCCGGCGACTTCGTGTCGCTGGTGAGCGACACGCTGGCAGGCATGTGCCTGCCGCCGCAGATTCTCGAATTCGAAGTCACCGAATCGGTATTTGCGGATGAAGAGGCGCGCCTGGCGCTACGCGATCTGGCGGCACTCGGCGTGCGAGTGGCGCTGGATGATTTCGGCACCGGCTACTCGTCGCTAAATTACCTGCGCCAGCACCCCGTGGATGCGATCAAGATCGATCGCTCGTTCATGAACGAGGTCCCGGACAACGGCCAGGCGACCAAGCTGCTGGCGACGATCATCGACATGGCGCATGCGCTCGGTAAGCAGGTGGTGGCCGAAGGCGTCGAGACTCTGCCGCAGCTCGATTATCTGCGCCAGTGCGGCTGCGACCTGGCGCAGGGCTTCGTGCTGGCACGGCCGCTGAATGTCGCCGATATCACCGCGCGGCTGGCGCAGCAGCGCGGCGCCACGGCGTTGCTCAGGCGCGCCGCCGGCTGACGCGCCTCGGCTCTATTTGACAGATTATGTCCGGTAGTTCGAATCGCGTCACAACGTGAAAATGCGAGCGATTCGACCTTGACGTGTCGCCGAAAGGTGTCACACTAAAAATCGTTAGTTTAAGGGCAAACCTGTCGCAAGGCAGGGACGCAAAGCCACCGGTCCCGAAACATGGTAGAGGGGATAGCGGGGTTGCCGCAGAGCCGATAGGCGCACCTCCCACGGTCGATATCGGAATTGCTGTCAGCCGCGTTGCATGTTTCCGGGTGCCGTCACTTTCATGGGTCTTAGGGCACCGGGGATCAGCGTATGCAACAGGCACATCGGGCAGAGCAATTAACAAACGACAGGCACGGCGCTACGCTGCCGGGAGCCGCGCCGCTGAACGCTTTCGTGATCAACCTGTGCTCATCGACGTCTCCGGTCGCGCTCGCACCGCCGGATCACGCGGGGCTAAAGCGCTTTTCATTTTTTGTCTCGCGCCGGCGCGAAGAGTCGCGCGAGCGCTTTCGTCTGCACATGGGCTATTTCGACACGCAGGAAGAAGCCGAGAAGCTGCTCGACATCGTGCGTGAAATCTATCCCGGCGCCTGGGCCGGTCTGGCACCCGGCCAGCGGTTGCGCGCCGCTGCCGCGCAGGGCCTGTCGGCGCCCGCACCGGCACCAGCCACCGCTGCCGCGCCCGCAAAAGCAGAACTGCAGCCCGATCCAATGCCGGCATCCATGGCCGCCGACGCTGCAGTGTCCGCAGCAGCGAGCGTTGCCAGCGCCCAGGCTGCCGCTGGCGTTACAGCGACCGCCGCGGCTGCCGATGCCGCGGCTGCCGATGTTGTCAGCGCTGCCACCGCCGACGCCGCGGACAGCGGCAACACCGCCGTGCTCGCGCTGCTGCCCGACGAAGGTCGGCGCATTCCCGAGAGCCCGAATCTCAAACCCGAGATTGCTGGCGCCGCACGCTCACTGAATGACGTGCGGGCTGCGATCGCGTCGCTCGAAGATACCAGCGAGCGCGCGCCAACGCTGCGCCCGATCCCGGAGCTCAAGCCTGCGGCCGGCGCATCGAGCGGCCTGTCTCCTGCGCGTGCGGTTGATGCCGCGCGTGTGGTTGATGCCGCGCGTGTGGTTGATGCCGCGCGTGTGGTTGATGCCGCGCGTGTGGTTGATGCGCCGAAGGATAGTTCGGATCCGATCAGCGACAGCAGCGTACTGGCGGTCCTGGAGCGCGGCGCACTCGCGGCTCCGGCGCCCTCGGTAAAAATGCCGCCCAGCGCTTCCGGCGCTGGTGCCACCAGCTCGACTGCGACCACCGGCTCGACCGTTGCGATGGCTGGGCCCGCGCAAATGCGCGCCGGCGCGCGCGCGTGGGAGATCGCGGAGGAAGAGGCGCAGCCGCGCGTTGAGAAGCCGTACTTCGCGGTGCAGTTGATGTGGTCGGTACAGCCGATGGATATCGCACAGGTGCCGCAGCTGGCGATATTCAGTGCCTACACGCTGTATGGCGCGGAAGGCAACCGTGACGGGCGGCGCTGGTATGGCCTGCGCCTGGGCTTTTTCACCGATGCGGTCTCGGCCAAGCAGGTCGCGCACTATGTGCGCTCGGAATTCTCGACCGTATCCGTGGTGCCGGTGACGGCACGGGAGCGCGAGCGCGCCAACCTCGCATCGGGGCGTCCGTCGGTGGCCGCGCCGGCCAGGGCCGCCGCACCCGCGAACGCTGCCGCACCCGCGACCGCCGTCGCACCGGGCCACGCCGCCGTGTCGGCTACGCCGCCGAAGGCGCAGTTCGAATTCATCGAAGACCGGGAACTCACCCCGCCGCCAGGCACCAAGCCGGGCAGCGGCAGCGCGCGCCCCGCGCGCGGCGCGCCCGGTAAGCGCGCCAAGCTGCGAACGCAGAGTGGTGTCAATGGCCGCTCCAGGACCAAACCGATGACGCTCGAGGAAACCCTCGAGATCCTCGGCGCCGGAGAGCTGAAGATGGACGACGGCCGCCAGCCGCTGATCAACGATTCGGGAGTGGGAAGAGCGAAGCCGGCCAAGAACAAGTCCTCGCGACTCGGGCGTCTGTTCGAGCGCTTGTCGGAGCGAATGGGCAGCTAGCACAAGGCTGGCTGCAGCCGCGCGCGTCTGATAATTTGCTGCGGCATAAAACCGCCGCGGTTGACAATCAGGATGTCGACGAGAATACCCGGGCGCGTCGTCGTCGTGGCGGCGGTGGCTGCCGTGCTGCTGGGCTATGCTGCGATCCTGAAACACTATTCCACGCAAGGCTGGGGCCGCTTCGTCCGCTCATCGACACAGGAAGGCGTTGCCGAGACGGCGGTCAAGCGTGCGTTTGAATCGCGTTCCACGACCGATGAACAACGCTACGAGGCGCTGTTCCGTTACCTGCTTTCCGGGGCAGTAGCATTTACCGACAAATCGGGTTCCCGCATTCATTACCGCGGTGTCGCCGGCGTGGCCGGTTATGCCAGCGCCGGTCTTGAGGGGTTCGCCCGAACCGGGACACTGCTGGCCGCCTGGGTCGCGTCTGGCCGCGACCCCGTGATCGTCGATGCGGCGAGCGGTGTGCCAGTGGATCTCGTGGCTTACCTGCGGCGCGGACTGCTGGCAGGAACCGATCCAAAGTCGAGCGGCTATTGGGGCAGGATCCGCAGCTGGGACCAGCGCATCGTGGAGACCGCGGACGTGGCCCGGATCGTCTGGATGACGCGCGGGCAGATCTGGCAGCGGCTGGACGCCCTGCAACAAGTACAGGTGGCGGCCTGGCTGCAGCAGGCCGAAGGAAAGAGGACGCCGGATAATATCTGGCTTTTGTTTGCCGTGACCGTGGAAGTGGTGCTGCGCTCGCTGGGTATCGCGGGCCCCGGGGCAGACCCGGCCTCGAATCCGAACTACCGGGCATTCAAGCAGAACTATCTGGGCAATGGCTGGTTCGGCGATCCACCGTTAGGCGTGGATTTCTACAACACCTGGGGCATGAGCTACGAGCTATTCTGGATCTCCTACATCGATCCGCAGTTCGATCGCGACTTCATCCGCTCGAGCCTGCAGCAGTCCGCGCAGCTTACCGCGCACCTGATCGGCACCGACGGTGTACCGATGATGGGTCGCAGCATCTGCTATCGAACGGCGGTTCCGGTGCCGCTGCTGGCGGAAAACCTGCTGGATGATCAGGCGATCGAGCCGGGGCTGGCACGTCATGGCCTGGACCTGGTCTGGCGGCATTTTGTCGCGCACGGGGTGCTGCAGGATGGCGCCTTGACGCAGGGGTATTACCGCACCGATCTTCGATTTGTCGACTACTACAGCGGTCCCGGCAGCTGCCACTGGGGTCTGCGATCTCTGGTACTGGCGTTCCTGCATGCACCCGGATCGGATTTCTGGGACAGCAAAGAGCAGCTGCTGCCGGTCGAACAGGCGGACTATCGACTGGTGTACGAAAAGCTCGGCTGGATCGTGTCGGGACGCCGCGCGGACGGCAGCGTCACGATCGACATCCCGGGCAACGCCGGCAAGGCACCGCGGATACTGCCCTATGACGCCTGGCGCGGCTGGCTGGAACAGGTATTTCGCCGACCGTTCCGGCCGGTGAACGAAGACGTCGAATACAACCGGCCCAGCTACAGCTCGGCCAGCCCGATCTTCAGCGATTAGGACTTGCCGCCGAACAGCCTGGCCAGCTCAGCGCGTGCCCGCTCCGCCGCGCTGGTTTCGGGCGCCACATAGGCGGCCGGACGCGGAGCGAAGTAGTCGCAGAAATTGGCGCCGGTCTTGTCGCTGACTTCCTCGGCGATCGGTTCGCGGCATTTCTTGGCGACGTGCTCGTCGTAATCGACGCACATGCGGCACACGTGCAGCTCGGCGCGGCAGTGCGCGCATTCATCACGCCGCAACAGCGGCAGGGTCAGCGCCGCGAGATCGGCACCGCATTTCCAGCACACCAGGTTATGCGCCATGATTCCTCTAGGCCGCGCGATCGCTCAGGAAACGCGCCAGCGCCGCGCCAGTATGCGAGCGTGCCTGGCGCGCTGCAATCGCCGCCGGCGGGCCGGCCGCGACCACGCGGCCACCGCCCGCGCCGGCCTCCGGCCCAAGGTCGATAATCCAGTCCGCTTCGGCCATGACGTCCAGGTTGTGCTCGATGACGACCACCGAGTGACCGGCATCGACCAGCCGGTGCAGCACCGCGATCAGTTTTTCCACGTCCGCCATGTGCAGGCCGACGGTCGGCTCGTCGAGTACGTACAGCGTGTGCCCGGGACGGGATCGCAGCGACGGCGTGAGCCGTGCCAGCTCGGCGACCAGCTTGATGCGCTGTGCCTCACCGCCCGAGAGCGTCGGGCTTGGTTGTCCCAGGGTCAGGTAGCCCAGGCCGACGTCGGCGAGCAGACGCAGTGGCCGCGCGATGCGCGCATGCGCGGCGAAGAACTCGACCGCCTGCTCGACATTCATCGCCAGCACGTCGCCCACTGAATTTCCGCGCCATTGGATCTCGAGCGTTTCGCGGTCGAAGCGCTTGCCGCCACAACGCTCGCACAACACCTTGACATCAGGCAGGAAGCTCATCTCGATGGTGCGCGTGCCGGCACCGTCGCAGTCGGGGCAGCGCCCGCCGCTGGTGTTGAAGGAGAAGCGACTGGCGTCGTAGCCGCGTACGCGCGCCTCGCTGGTGGCCGCGAACACCCGACGGATATCGTCCCAGAAGCCGACATAGGTTGCGGTGCAGGAGCGCGGCGTGCGGCCAATCGGCGTCTGATCGACTTCGAGTACGCGCGCAATATGCTCGGTGCCGCGCATGGCCCGCACACCGATCAAAGGTGCGCGCGACTTTGAGCCAAGCAGCGTGCGCAGATTGGCATACAGCACATCGCGCGCCAGCGACGACTTGCCGGAACCCGACACGCCGGTCACCACCACCAGGCGGCCGAGGGGGACGCGCACGTCTATGTTGCGCAGATTGTGCAGGTTGGCGGCGTCGATCTCGAGCGCATCGCTACGGCTGTCGGTGCAACGGCGCGGCGCCGCCGGATGCTGCAGCGGCCGCGCCAGAAACCGTCCGGTGACCGACCCGGGGTTACGCTGTAGCGCCGCCGCGGTGCCGGCGGCGACTACCTGGCCGCCGCGCACGCCGGCGCCGGGACCCAGGTCGATGATGTGATCGGCGCGCCGAATCGTATCCTCGTCGTGCTCCACTACCACCAGCGTATTACCAGCTGCCGCCAGCAGGTCGAGCGCGTCGAGCAGCACCGCGTTATCGCGCGGATGCAGACCGATCGTCGGCTCATCGAGCACGTAGCACACACCCTGCAGATTCGAGCCAAGCTGCGCCGCCAGTCGAATACGCTGCGCCTCACCGCCCGAAAGTGTCGGCGCGGCACGATCGAGCGCCAGGTAGCCCAGGCCCACACGCTCGAGAAAGCCGAGTCGAGTGCCGATTTCGGCCAGTGCATCGCGCGCAATTGCACCTTCGCGCGCATCGAGCCGCAGTTGCCCGAAGAATACACGCAGCTGATCGATCGGCAATGCGGTCAACCCGGCGATCGAGCGTTCACGAAAGCGCAGGTGCAGCGCGACCGGGTTGAGTCGTGCGCCATGACATGCCTCGCACTGTTGCGCGGCGGGAGCGTCGCCGGCGTCAGGTGCGCTCGCCGACCACTGCGCTTCCTCGCCGGTCTGATCGGATTCGAAATTCTCGACGCGCACTCCGGTGCCGAAGCAGCTGTCGCACCACCCCTGGCTGGAATTGAACGACAGCAGCCGCGGGTCCGGCTGCGGGAAACCGCGGCCGCAGGACGGGCAGGCGCGGCGGGCGGAGAAGATCTCGGTCTTGCCCGCTGCCGTGAGCGCGTGCGCGACGCCTTTGCCGAGTTCCAGTGCGCTGTCCACGGCAGCGCGCAGCGCAGATTCCTCGCGCGCCGTGCACAGCAGTTCGGCAATCGGAAACTCGATACTATGTTCCACGAAGCGCTTCAGCGCCGGGAATGGTTCGGTAGGCACAAATTTCCCGTCGACCCGCAGCCGCGCAGCGCCGCGTGTGGCCGCCCAGCGTGCAAGTTCACGATAATGGCCCTTGCGATGTGCGATCAGCGGCGACAACAGCTGGATCTTCTGGCCGCGATAGCTGCTCAGTAGTTGCGCGACGATCGACTCTGCGCTCTGCGGCGCGATCGCCACTTCGCAGTCGGGGCAGTACTGCGTGCCCAGCCGCACGTAGATCAGACGCAGAAAGTGATAGATCTCGGTCAGGGTCGCGACCGTGCTCTTAAGGCCGCCGCGGCTGGCGCGCTGCTCGATCGCCACTGTGGGCGGAATGCCGTAGATCGCATCGATATCCGGCCGCGCTGCCGGCTGCACGAACTGGCGTGCGTAGGCGTTGAGGGATTCGAGGTAGCGACGCTGACCCTCGTTGAACAGGATATCGAAGGCGAGGGTTGATTTGCCCGAGCCCGAGACGCCGGTGATGACGGTGAAACGGTCGCGTGGAATCTCGACGTTCACGTTCTTCAGGTTGTGTTCGCGCGCTCCACGTACAACCACGCTGTTGTGCTCGACCGATTCGCGACCGTTGTTATCGGCGACTACAACCACGCTGTTGTGTTCGACCGATCCGCGGCCGTTGCCATTCGCAACTCTAACCACGCTGGCGGATTCGGCAGTCTTTGCAGCTCGGGCATGGTCAGCTATAGCGAGGCTGGGGGAATCGGAAGTCTTGGCGGCTCGGGCATAGGTGGTTACCGGTGCGAACTGCAGCGCCGCTGCATTGGTGGCGGCGGCGTATTGCGCCAGCGCGCGGCCGGTGTGCGAGCGCGCCTCGCGCCTGAGGTCGGCCGGGGTTGCCGCCGCGATCAGTTCACCGCCGCGTTCGCCGCCTTCGGGCCCCAGATCGATGACCCAGTCGGCGGCGCGTATGACGTCGAGATTGTGCTCGATCACCAGCAATGAATGGCCGGCCTTCAGCAGCAGCCCGAAGGCGTGCACCAGCCGCGCGATGTCCTCGAAGTGCAGGCCGGTGGTCGGTTCATCGAATATCAGCAGTTTGCCGCGCGCGCCCTGATCGTCGCCTTTGTGCGCCCTGGTGCGCTCCAGTGCGGCCGCTGCCAGGTGTCCGGCGAGTTTGAGCCGCTGCGCTTCGCCGCCCGAGAGCGTCGGCACCGGCTGGCCGAGCCGCACGTAATCCAGACCCACATCAACCAGCGGCTGCAGCCGCGCACACACGGCGGGCCGATCGGCGAAGAACGCCAGTGCCTCGGTGGCGGTCATGGCCAGCAGCTCGGCGATATTGCTGCGGCGACCATCGGCGCCCGGGATGCGGATCTGCAGCGTCTCGGCCCGATACCGAGTGCCGTTGCAGTCGCCGCAGCGCAGGTAGACGTCGGACAGAAACTGCATCTCGACATGCTCGAAGCCGTTGCCGCCGCAGGTCGGGCAGCGGCCGTTGCCGGAATTGAAGCTGAAGGTGCCCGCAGTGTATTTGCGCAGCTTTGCCTCGGGTTCGGCCGCAAAGCGCGCGCGGATTTCATCGAAAGCGCCGACGTAGCTGGCGGGATTGGAACGCGTGGTGCGACCGATTGGCGTCTGATCGATCAGCACCGCCGCCTCGATCAGCCCGGCGCCCTCCAGCCGGTCGAAGCGACCAGGCGTTTCGGTCGGCTTGCCGTGGGCCTTTTGCAGTGCCGGATAGAGCACGTCCTGTACCAGCGTCGACTTGCCCGAGCCGGATACGCCGGTCAGGCATATCAATCGATGCAGTGGCAACTCGACATCGATGTGCCGCAGGTTGTGCTCGGCGGCTCCGTAGAGCCGGATCGCAGCGGATGCCGCGGCCGCCTCGGAGGCGGCATCGCTGGCGCGCAGCGGCGGCAGGCGGCGCCGGCCGGAAAGCCAGGCACCGGTGGCCGATTGCGGATGCGCCATGACCTCGGCAGGCGTGCCGTAGCACACGATGCGGCCACCGTGCTCGCCGGCACCCGGGCCCAGATCGACGATGCGATCGGCCTCGATCATGATCTGCGGGTCGTGCTCGACCACCAGCAGCGTGTTGCCGGCATCGCGCAGCCGCTTCATTACGTTGATGACACGCCGCATGTCACGCGGGTGCAGGCCGATCGACGGTTCATCCAGCACGAACAGCGTATTGACCAACGAAGTCCCGAGCGCGGTGGTGAGGTTGATGCGCTGGACTTCTCCGCCGGAGAGCGTACGCGACTGGCGATCGAGCGTCAGGTAGCCCAGGCCGACATCGCACAGGAACTTCAGGCGCGTGCGCAGCTCGCCGAGCAGCAGGTCCGCGGCCTGATCGAGCGGCCTGGGCAGGGTCAATCGTTCGAAGTACTCGCGACAGCGTTCGATCGAGAGCTGCGTGACCTGATGGATCGCCAGGCCCGGCGGTTCGGCAGCGTCGGGCCTCTCGCCGTTGTCGGCGACGCGGTCAGCCATGGGCGCGTGCATGTGCGTGCCCAGGCGCCACAGCAGCGCATCAGGTTTCAGGCGCGCGCCCTGGCAGGCGGGGCACAGCGTGTAGCTGCGGTATCGTGACAGCAGCACGCGAACATGCATCTTGTAGGCTTTGGTCTCGAGCCAGTCGAAGAAGCGGCGCGCGCCGTACCAGACTTTCTTCTGCCATGGACCTTCACCGTCGATCACCCAGCGGCGATCGTGTTCCGACAGCTCTCGCCACGCGACCGTGGTGGCGATGCCGCGCTTCTTCGCAAACCGCAGCAGGTCGTCCTGACACTCCTTATAGGACGGCGTCTGCCACGGGCGCACCGCGCCCGCGGCCAGCGATTTGCCGTCGTCGGGAATGACCAGCCCGTAATCGATACCGATCACGCGGCCGAAGCCACGACAGGTGTCGCAGGCACCGAGCGGCGAATTGAACGAAAACAGGCCCTGGGTCGCGTCCTGGTACTGCAGATCGCAATCGGCGCAGTGCAGGTCGCTGGAGTAACGCAGCACGCCGCGCTCCTGGCCGGCCGCATCGAGCGCGTGCACGCTGGCGCGGCCATGACCGGAGCGTAGCGCGCTCTCGAGCGCCTCGACCAGCCGGCTGCAGTCGTGCGCGTCGAGGCGCAGGCGATCCTGAATCACGGTCAGCAGCCGCGGCTGCTGCTCGTGAATGCGCACGTAGCCGAGCTTCTCGAGTTCGGCTCGCAGCTCGGCGAGCTTCATCCTGGCCGGCAGCGGCACCGGGAAACACACAAGCAGCAGCGGATGTTCGAAGCCCGCGAGCGCCGCAGGCAGCGCATCGGCGATGCTCTGTGCACTGTCGCGCCGCACCCGCCGGCCACAGCGGCGACAGTGCAGCCGCGCGGCGCGCGCATACAGCAGCTTCAGATGATCATTGATCTCGGTCATGGTCCCGACGGTGGAGCGCGAGGTGCGCACCGGATTGACCTGATCGATCGCTATGGCCGGCGGAATGCGCTCGATGCGGTCCACCTGCGGCTTGTCCATGCGGTCGAGGAACTGGCGCGCGTATGGAGAAAAGGTCTCGACATAACGCCGCTGACCTTCGGCATACAGGGTGTCGAATACCAACGACGACTTGCCCGAGCCTGAAACCCCCGTGACCACGATCAGCTGGTTCAGGGGCAGGTCGAGATCGAGATTACGGAGGTTATTCTGACGCGCGCCGCGCACGACGATCGCGTCATGCGCATTTCGGCTCATGATGCGGCAATTTTACCATGGCGGCGCCGATTTCAAGGCCGCCTCGCGCGGCATTGCCGCCGCGCCGGTCTATAATGATCGGCTATGCTTGCCGCCCCCGATCTACGCCCCGCTGGTCCGGTTTCATCGCCGGGCGCGGCTTCGCTGCGCGCACCTCAAGCGGCGCCATTCCTGCCGATGTCGCGGGCGGAAATGCAGGCGCTCGGCTGGGAGCAGTGCGACGTCATCGTAGTGACCGGTGACGCCTATGTCGATCACCCGAGTTTCGGCATGGCGATCGTCGGTCGCGTGCTCGAGGCGCAGGGGCTGCGCGTCGGTCTGATCGCGCAGCCCGACTGGCACAGCGCCGACGCCTTCCGCGCGCTCGGCGCACCTCGGCTGTTCTTCGGCGTCACCGCCGGCAACATGGACTCGCTGGTCAACCGCTACACCGCCGATAGGCGGGTGCGCAGCGACGATGCGTATACGCCCGGCGGCATCGGCGGCAAGCGGCCGGATCGCTCGGTGATCGTGTACGCGCAGCGCGCGCGCGAGGCCTATCGCGAGGTGCCGATTGTCATCGGTGGCATCGAGGCATCGTTGCGCCGCATCGCGCATTTCGATTATTGGTCGGAGAAAGTGCGCCGCTCGATCCTGCTCGATGCCAAGGCCGATCTGCTGGTGTACGGCAACGGCGAGCGCCAGATCATCGAGATCGCGCGGCGGCTGGCTGCCGGCGAGCGCATCGAACAGCTGCGTGATATCCGCGGGACCTCATTCGTGCGCGACAGTGGCGCCGAGCAGTGGATCGAGATCGATTCGACTCACCTGGATGCGCCCGGACCGCTCTCGCCACCGCTCGATCCGTATGCGAGCAGCTCGAATCAGAGCCAGTCGGCGCCGGCGGCAGCGGCGCCGGCCAGCGCTGGCGCGCAGGTGGTGCGCTTCCTGCGCCGCGTGCCAAACGCCGATCGCCAACGCAGCGTGATCCGCATGCCGTCCTACGAGCAGGTCGCGAGCGATCCGGTGCTGTATGCGCATGCCTCGCGCATTCTGCACATGGAGTCCAACCCGGGAAATGCGCGTGCGCTCGTGCAGCGGCACGCTACCCAGGACGTGTGGCTCAATCCGCCACCGATTCCGCTGACCACCGAGGAGATGGACTGGATCTACGACCTGCCGTTTGCGCGCCGGCCGCATCCGTTCTACGGTGACGCCAACATTCCCGCCTACAAGATGATTCGCTTTTCGGTCGCCATCCAGCGTGGCTGCTTTGGCGGGTGCACGTTCTGCTCGATCACCGAGCACGAGGGCCGCATCATCCAGAGCCGCTCGCAACGCTCGGTGCTGCGCGAGATCGAAAACATCCGTGATCACGTGCCGGGATTTACCGGCGTAATCTCCGACCTCGGCGGCCCGACCGCGAACATGTACCGGCTGGCATGCAAGAGCCGCGAGATCGAAAGCGCCTGCCGCCGGCCATCCTGTGTCTATCCGGGGATCTGCCCGAATCTCAACACCGACCACGCGCCGCTGATCGAGCTGTACCGCAAAGCGCGCGCGCTGCCCGGTATCAGGAAAATCCTGATAGCGTCGGGAGTACGCTACGATCTTGCGATCGAATCGCCCGAGTACGTGCGCGAACTCACCCAGCATCATGTCGGCGGTTACCTGAAGATAGCCCCCGAGCATGTGCGCGACGGACCGCTGTCGAAGATGATGAAGCCGGGAGTGGGGTCCTACAACAAATTCAAGCAGCTGTTCGAGCGCTATTCGAAGCAGGCAGGTAAGGAGCAGTACCTGATTCCGTATTTCATCGCCGCGCATCCGGGCACGACCGATGAGGACATGCTCGAGCTGGCACTGTGGCTCAAGCGCAATGGCTTTCGTGCCGATCAGGTGCAGGCATTCCTGCCATCGCCGATGGCGACTGCGACCGCGATGTACCACAGCGGCAGGAACCCGCTGAAGCGCATATCGCGCGACAGCGAGACCGTCATCATCCCCAGGGGCCTGCGGGTGCGGCGACTGCACAAGGCCTTCCTGCGCTACCACGACCCGAACAACTGGCCGCTGCTGCGCGAGGCGTTGCGGCGCATGGGGCGTGCCGATCTGATCGGCAGCTCCCGGCTGCAGCTGGTACCTTCGTACCAGCCGCCCGCGGCCGCAGCGCACGCGAAGGGCGGGGGTGTGAGGTCCACTGCCACCAGGCCCGCACTGCCGATCCGTACCCAGCACACCGGGCTGCCGCGCGTACCGACACGGCTGCCGGCGCGCAAGCCGCAGCGCGATCGACACTGAACGATGCAGGCTGAGGCGAGGCGCTTCTGTCAGCTCGCGGCAGTGCTGCTCGCGCTGGCAACCCTCATCGGCGCCGCGGGCGCTCACGCGCTTAAAGGCAGCCTGAGCACGGATCGATACGATGTGCTGCAGACGGCGGTGCACTATCAATTCTTCCACGCGCTGGGGCTGATGGCGCTCGGTGTGCTGCTCGATCGGCTGCCGCGGCGCGCGCTGCGCATGGCCTGCTGGCTGTTGTTCGCCGGCGTGCTGCTGTTCTGCGGCTCGCTGTACCTGCTGCTCGCCGGAGCGCCGCGCCTGATCGGGGCGCTGACGCCGGTCGGCGGATTGGCGCTCATTGCCGCCTGGTGTACGGCGGCGATCGGGCTCGGTGGGCGTGCGGCCGCCGACGGTAACGCGTAGCAGTCAACGCGATGGACAAGGCGCGAGCTGGAGGGGATTTCCCGGAACTGTGGCGGCGCTGGCTGATGCCGGGGCTGTCGTTGCTGGTGTTTGCCGGCGTAGGCTTCGCGCTGCATCGCGAGCTCGCTCAGTTCCGCCTGTCGAACGTGCTGGCGCACCTGCGGGCCATTCCCGCATCGGCCATCGGCGCCGCGACCTTATGCACCGCTGCCAGCTACTGGCTGCTGGGCTTCTACGACGTACTGGCGCTGCGCTATCTCGGCAAACCGATGGCGTATGGCAGGACGGTATTTACCGCGTTCATCGCCTACTCCTTCGGTCATAACTTTGGCATCGCGGCATTCACCGGCGGCGCGGTGCGCTACCGGCTGTACGCCTCGGCCGGCCTGAGCGCCGCGGACGTGGCGACGATCGCGGGTTTCTGCGCCGTGACCACGGCCATCGGACTGGGCGCCCTCGCGGGCGTGTCGTTCGTGTTCGCACCTCACCCGGGCATGAATCCGCCGCACATGAACCATCACATCGTGCAGGCGCTGGGCGTGCTGCTGCTGGCGATGATCGCAGCCTATGCGCTGTGGTCGCTGGCCGGTCCGCGGGAGATCGAGCTGCGCGGCTGGGCGCTGCGTGCGCCGTCGCCGTCGGTGGCACTGCCGCAGATCGTGCTGGCGATCGTCGATCTGGGGCTGTCGGCACTGGTGCTGTGGGTGCTGCTGCCGGCCGGTCACAGCGTCGAACTGCTGGCCTTTGCCGGCGCCTATTCGACCGCGGTGGTCGCCGGCGTCATCAGCCACATCCCCGGCGGCCTCGGCGTGTTCGAATCGCTGATCGTGCTGGCGCTGCCGGGGGTGCCGGCCGACCAGCTGCTGGGTTCACTGCTGGCATGGAGGGCGATTTATTACGTATTGCCGCTGCTGGTGGCAGCGCTGCTGTTCGGCGGCCAGGAACTGCGCACGCAGCGCCCGGTGCTGGCGCGAATCGAGCAGCTGGCGGCAGCCTATATCGCGCCGATCGTGCCGCAGGTCAGCGGCGCGCTGGTGTTCCTGGCGGGCTTTCTGCTGCTGGTGTCGGGTGCAACGCCAACGATCGATCAGCGCCTGTCGGTACTGCGTGACATCCTGCCGCTGGTGGTGCTGGAGCTGTCGCATCTGGCCGGCAGCGTGATCGGCCTGGCACTTCTGGTTCTGGCGCGGGCGCTGTTCCGGCGCCTGGCCGCGGCCTACCAGCTCACGGTCTGGCTGCTGGCGGCCGGCATGCTCACTTCATTGCTTCGCGGCCTGGAGATCGAGCAGGCGCTGGTGCTCGGGCTGGTGCTGCTGGTGCTGTGGCTCGGCCGGCGCGCATTCTACCGGCCGGCGCAGATCCTGGCGCAGCGCTTCACGCCCGCCTGGATCGTGAGCCTCGCCATCGTGATCTCGACCGCGGTGTGGATCGGCTTCTTCGCCAACCGGCACGTCGACTACTCGCACTCGCTGTGGTGGACCTTTGCCTTCGAAGCCGACGCGCCGCGCATGCTGCGCGCTTCACTGGTGGTAGTGCTGCTGGCGGCGGCGTTCCTGGCGATGAACCTGCTGCGTCCGGCGCGTCCCGAACCTGGCGTCGCGTCGCTCGAAGATCTCGAGCGGGCGCGCGGATTGATTGCCGGCTGCTCGCAGGCGCTGGCCAATGCGGTATTGAGCGGTGACAAGCGCCTGCTGTTCAGCAATGCCGGCGATGCATTCATGATGTACCAGATCAACGGTCGCAGCTGGGTCGCGCTTGGTGATCCGATCGGCGCACGCGAAGCCCAAGAGGAGCTGGTGTGGCGCTTTCGCGAACTATCGGATCATCATGCCGGCTGGACCGTGTTCTACCAGGTCAGCGCCGAGCGCCTGCCGCTGTACGTCGATCTGGGCCTGGCAATGATGAAACTGGGTGAGGAGGCGCGCGTGTCATTGCCCGACTTCTCGCTCGAGGGCAGTGCGCGCGCTGAGCTGCGCACTCAGCGCCGACGCGCCGAACGCGATGGCGCTAGCTTCGAGGTGCTGCAACCGCAGCAGCTGCCGGCAGTGCTGCCGAAGCTGCAGGCGGTGTCGGATGCCTGGCTCGAGGACAAGGCGGTGGCGGAGAAGAGTTTCTCGGTCGGCGCGTTCTCGCAGGACTACATTGCGAACTTTCCTGTGGCCGTGGTGCGCTGTGGCGAGGAGCTGGTGGCGTTTGCCAGCCTGTGGATCGCCGGCACCGGCGAGGAGATCGCGGTCGATCTGATGCGCTTCGGTCCGGATGCGCCACGCGGAGCGATGGATTTTCTGTTCGTGGAACTGATGCTGTGGGGCCGTGCCCAGGGTTATCGCTGGCTCAACCTCGGCATGGCGCCACTGGCCGGCCTGGAACAGCACCCGCTGGCACCGGCCTGGCACCGGGTCGGGAATTTCGTGTTCCGCTACGGCGAGCATTTCTACAACTTCGATGGCTTGCGACGATACAAGGCAAAATTCAATCCGGTCTGGGAATCCAAATACCTCGCCTCACCCGGGGGGTTGGCGCTGCCGCGCGTGCTGCTCGATATCTCGCTGCTGATCTCCGGCGGCGTCAAGGAGCTGTTTGCAAAATGAGGCCGCAGCCGCCGGTGCCGGGCGGGAGCATCCGCTCGCAGTAGCGCTGCGCGCTGCCTTCGGCCGGCATCGCGACGCCGTGCTGCAGGCACCCACCGGCGCCGGCAAGAGCACGCTGGTGCCGTTGGCGCTGCTGCAGGAGCCGTTCGTCGGCCAGCGCAAGATCCTGATGCTCGAGCCGCGCCGCCTCGCGGCGCGCGCGGTGGCCGCGCGCATGGCGTCGCTGCTCGGCGAGCGCGTCGGTGATACGGTCGGCTTTCGCATGCGCCTCGATACCCGGGTATCGCGTGCAACGCGCATCGAAGTGGTCACCGAGGGAGTACTGACGCGGCTGTTGCAGGAGGACCCGGCGCTCGAGCAGGTCGCCTGCCTGATATTTGATGAATACCACGAGCGCAGCCTCGCGGCCGACCTCGGCCTGGCGCTGGCACTGGATGCCAGGCGCGAGTTGGGCGCCTCCTATCGCGTGCTGGTCATGTCCGCCACGCTCGATGGCGAGCGTGTGGCGACGCTGTTGGGCGATGCCGAGGTAGTGTCGGTGCCGGGACGGGCATTTCCGGTGGAACTGCGATACCTCGGGCGCGCACTGCCGCTGCTGCCTGGCGCGCCGGATTCGCCCGGCGCCAGGGCTAGCGGCGCGCAATCCCTCGAGCGCGTGGTCGGCTCGGCGGTGCGCCGTGCGCTGGACGAGTCGGCCGGCGATGTGCTGGTTTTCCTGCCCGGCGCCGGCGAGATCCGGCGGCTCGAGACTCACCTGCTTGCAGTCGGATTGCCGGCCGGTGTGAAGCTGATGCCGCTGTACGGCGACATGAGTGCGGCGGCCCAGGATGCGGTACTCGCACCGGCGGCGAGCGGCGAACGCAAGCTGGTGCTGGCCACCAATATTGCCGAGACCAGCCTGACCATCCCGGGAGTCACGGCAGTGGTGGACTCGGGGCTGGTGCGCCGCTCGCAGTTCGAGCCGGCGACCGGCATGAGCCGGCTGGCGCTGGTGCGCATTTCGCGCGCCGCCAGCGAGCAGCGCGCGGGCCGGGCCGGTCGCGTAGCGCCAGGCATCTGCTACCGGCTGTGGGGCGAAGGTGCGCACGCCAGCCTCGCCGCCGCGACCACCCCCGAGATACTGGAAGCGGACCTGGCGCCACTGGCGCTCGAGCTGGCGCGCTGGGGCGTCAACGATGCGGCACATCTGCAATGGCTCGATGCGCCGCCCGCGGCGTCGCTGCAGCAGGCGCGCGACCTGCTGGCGCGACTCGATGCGCTGAACGCGCAGGGGCGCATGACCGCTCTGGGCCGTGACATGGCACGTCTGCCGGTACATCCGCGGCTGGCGCATATGCTGCTGGCCGCACGCAGCCTGGGCGCGCTCGAGCTGGCAGCGCAACTGGCGGCGTTGCTGTCGGAGCGCGATCTGCTGCGCTCGGGCGCCACGCGCGCGCAGCACGATCCGGATGTCCGCTCGCGGCTGGAGCTGCTGCGCGGCGAGTTGCGCGCTCAGGGCGGCGATCGCCATCTGCTCGAGCGCGTGCAGCGCGGCACGCAGGCGCTGGAGGGCGCGGTGCGCGCACTGCCGGGAGCCCAGCGCGCCAGCGGCAAGCCGGTGCCGCCTCTGCAACTGGCCGGGGCGCTGCTGGCGCTGGCCTATCCGGATCGCATCGGCCAGCGCCGCGAGGGCAGCAAAGGGCGCTACCTGCTCTCCAATGGTCGCGGCGCCGCGTTCGCCGGCACAGTGTCTCTGGCGCGCGAGGAGTTCATCGTCGCGGTGGAGCTCGACGACCGCGAACGCGAGGCGCGGATCGACCTGGCCGCGCCGTTGACGCGCTCATTGCTCGAACGGTTGTTCGAAGCGCATATCGTGACCGAGGAGCGTTTTGGCTGGGAGATGCGTTCCGGCGCAGTACTGGCGCGACGGCTGCGCCGCCTCGATGCGCTGGTGCTGGAAGATGCGCCGCAACCGGCGGGCGGCGATGCCCGGGCGGTCGCAGCGATGCTCGAGGGCGTCAGGCAGTGCGGAATCGAGGCCCTGCCGTGGAATGCTGAAACCCGCGGCCTGCAGGCGCGGCTGGAGTTGCTGCGATCGCTGCCACGGCGCGACCTCGGCGATTGGCCGGCAAGCGACGATGCGGCGCTGATGGCGAGCCTTGCGCAGTGGCTGGCACCTTACCTTGCCGGCATCACGCGCCGCGAACATCTGGCGCACATACCGCTGGCGGAAGCCTTGCGTGGCCGCCTGAGCGCCGCGCAGCAGCGCGCACTGGAGACGCTCGCGCCGCGCGAGCTGGTGGTGCCGAGCGGCTCGCACATCCGTATCGACTATGTCGACGCCAGCGCGCCGTGCATCTCGGTTCGGCTGCAGGAAGTCTTCGGGCTTATGGAAACCCCGCGCATCGCCGACGGCGCGATCCCGGTGACGTTCAAGCTGCTGTCGCCGGCCCAGCGTCCGGTGCAGATCACGCGCGATCTGGCCGGTTTCTGGCGCAGCAGCTATCTCGAAGTGCGCAAGGACATGCGCGGCCGCTACCCCAAGCACCATTGGCCGGACAATCCGCTCGAGGCGGTGCCAACGCGCGGCGCCAGGCGCAGGCCCGGCAAGAACCCGCGTCAGTGAGTACGCGCCGCGGCAGTGCGCGCTCACCAGCCGCGCGCTGTCGGTGCACCGTTCGTGAACTTTGCTTAACTCGTGGAGGGCGGATTCGTTGCTGTATCCTATGACCAGTGCCTTGACGCGGGGGGGCCGGAGATGGAGGCTTCGAGGGTCATGGACGCACGTCGGTTCTGCCTGAGCCTGGTACTGCTGCTCGCCGGCTGCGCGAAATCGCCGCCGCCACACGCGCAGCACGCCACGCACGCCAATGAGCCGCGCGACATCGCATGGTTCGACGGCAGCCTGCAGGGCGCATTCATCGTTGCCAAGCGCGAAAACCGGCCGGTGTTGCTGTATTGGGGCGCCGAATGGTGTCCATTCTGCCATACGTTGAAATCCAAAGTATTTGCACGCTCCGACTTCATTGCCAAGAGCCATCTGTTCCTGCCGGTCTATCTCGACGGCGACGATGACGGCGCTCAGAAGTGGGGCGAGCAATTTGGCATCCAGGGCTATCCGACGCTGATCGTGCTCGATCCGGATCGTCACGAAATCATCCGCCTCGGCGCCGGCCGCGATGTCGCCCAATACGCCGCGCTGCTGGACCTGGCGCTCGCGGACGTGCAGCCGGTCGACACCGTGTTGCAGGCGGCCGCTGGCGGCGGGCAGCTCAGCGCCGATGAATGCCGCCGGCTCGCCTACAACTCCTGGGAGCTCGACACGCTGGATCAGAAGGACTACGGCCAGCGCGCCGATCAGCTGCAGGAGGCGGTAGCGCAATGCCCGGCTAACCTGCTGCTCGAGCGCGCCAGCCTGACGATCTACGCGGCGTACTTCGCGGCCAACTCGGAGAGCGATGCGCTGGCTGCGCCCAACGCCGCGCCCTCGGCGCGCCTGGCAGCACTTACCGACCAGGTCGCGGGGATTCTTGCGCAGCGCAGCCTTGCGGTCTCGAGTGCCGGTGCGCTGCAGATTCTCGATGATAACTTCTTCAAGGCGGTAAGCACGCGTGGTGCCAAGTTCGCGCCGGCGTGGCGCGAGAGCTACGTCGGCACGATGGAAAGCGCTGCCAACGACGCGCGTTACGTCGAAGCCGATCAGCTCGGCTTCATCGACGCCAAGCTGCGCGCGCTCAAGGCACTCGGCGGCCCGAAATCAAAGCTGCCGGCCGATGCGGTGGCGGCCGCGAATATGCGAATCGACGCCGCGCTCGATGCGGAACAGAATCCGTACGTGCGCTCCGGACTGGTCAATGCGGCACTGAATATTCTGGAGGACAGCGGCGATTATCCGAAGGCCTACCAGATCGCGAAGGCCGAGATGGCGCGATCGAACACGCCCTATTACTACGAGGCCGACCTGGCCGAAGTCGCGGAAAAGATGGGTCAGAAGGATGAAGCGGTGAGCCTGCTCGATCAGGCCTATCGCGAATCGCAGGGCGCGGCGACACGCTTTCAATGGGGTCAGATCTACGTCAGCGGCCTGTTGCGCATGACGCCGAAGGACAGCTCGCGCATACAACAGGCCGGATCGGCGGTGCTGGCGGAGCTCGACGGTCCCGATCGAATCTACCGCAGGGCACGGGTGCGGCTCGAGCGACTGGATCGCGAACTGCGCGCCTGGAACGACGCCTCGAAGGGCCAGCACGGCGACGTGCTGCAGACGCTGCATGCGCGCATGCAGGAGATCTGCGTGAAGATTCCGGACGCCGAGCCGGCGCGTGCGAGCTGCGACGCGTTCCTGAAGGCGGCCTGAGCGGCTTGCAGCGGCAAGCGTCCCGAGCGCTGCGTTAACGCGCACCCTCGGGCGGCAGCTGCGATGCGATCAGCGTCCGCACCGCCGGCATCAATGCGGCGATCGGCCCGGTGTTGCCCGGGAATGCCAGACGGGTGAAATAGCCGCCGTCCATCAGCAGCATAAGCTGATCACCCAGGGCTTCAGGGTCCCGGGCGCCCATCTCGCGCGCCATCTTGCGCAGCCGTCGGCGCACTTCTTTCTTGAAGTGGCGCACCAGTTGGCTGAGCACGTCCTTGTCCTCATCGTCCGCGATCTCGACCGCGGCATTGCCCAGCGCGCAGCCACGGCACGCCTTGTCCTCGACGGCGACCAGATGCGCTTCGAACAGCGCCTCGATCTGACGTCGCGGATCGTCGGGATAGGCTGCGATTGCGGTATCCCAGTGCTTCCACACCTCGCGTTGCTGTTCACGCAGGTACTCGGCGACCAGGTCGTCCTTGGACGGAAAGCTGCGATAGAAGCTCATCTTGTTGGTGCCGGCTTCGGCGGCAATGGCGTCGACACCGACGCTGCGGATGCCGTGACGATAGAACAGCTCACAGGCGGTATCGAAGATCCGATCGCGCACGCGCGGCCTGGCACCCGCGAGCTCGGGTTCCTGCCCGGCGGCATCATCGTTGGCGGCGTTCATTTTCTTCCAGGCTCCAGTTGACACCCGCGTTACTGGTTAGTAACATTCACTACGTTACTGACCGGTAACTCACATGTCTAGGTTGCGCCCCCGGCGCCTGCATGTCAAGTGAAACAGTCAGTTAGCGGTGATTACAGGCTATTTGGGAGCATCACATGCGGTTTGTCAGGCTCGGTCTTACTCTTTCGGCACTGGCCCTGGGGATCATTTCCACCCTGCTGTCGGGTTGCGGGCACTCGCTGGCCGCGACCGCCGCGCCGGCCGCCCCGGCGCCGGAAGTCACGGTCGCCCAGGTCATTGCCCGCCCGCTGCATCAGTGGGTTGAACTCACCGGCACCCTGCAGGCGATTGATTCAGTGCAGGTGCGGCCGCGCGTGGCCGGCTACGTCGATGCGGTGCGCTTTGTCGAAGGCGCCCGGGTCGAGCGCGGTGCCATCCTGTTCCAGATCGATCCGCGCCCGTTCGCGCTCGAAGTCGATCGCCTGAACGCGGAACTCAACCGCGCGCAGTCCAAGCTCGATTTCGCGACCGCCGGTCGTGCGCGCGCCGAGCGCCTGTTCGCCCAGAACGCGATTGCGCGTGAGGAATACGAGCAGCTCACCTCGGCTGCCACCGAGGCCGCCGCCGATGTCGGCTCGATTCGCGCACAGCTCAATGCGGCGCGACTGAACCTGCAGTTCACGCAGGTGCGCTCGCCGATCGATGGCCACGTCTCGCGCGCACTGATCACGGCCGGCAACCTGGTGTCGAGCGCCGATGTGCTGACCACCGTGGTCTCGGACAATCCGATCTACGCCTATTTCGATACCGACGAGGCGACTTACCTGAGATTTGCCAGGATTGCCGGCGGTAGCGAGCACGGGCGCGGCGACTATGCCAATGCCGTGTTCCTCGGCCTGGTGGGGGAGCAGGGCTACCCGCACGAGGGAAAGCTCGACTTCCTCGACAATCAGGTCGATTCGCACAGCGGCACCATTCGCGTGCGCGCGGTATTCGACAATCAGGATGGCAGGTTCACGCCGGGGCTATTCGCGCGCATCAAGCTGGTCGCACATGACAGCTATGACGCGGTGCTGATCGACGATCGCGCGATCGGAACCGACCTGGGCAAGAAATACGTCCTGGTGCTCAAGTCCGATAACTCGCTGGAATATCGCCTGGTCGAGTTGGGCCAGAGTGTCGAGGGCCTGCGGGTGGTGCGCTCCGGGCTGGCGGCCAACGACGTGATCGTGATCAATGGTCTGCAGCATGTAGCGCCGGGCATCCGGGTGCAGGCGAAGCACGTGCCGATGGACGCCAGCAACAATGCAGCCGTGGAACAGGTCGCGGCCGGTCCGACCAGCACCGCTCCGATCAGCACCGGTCCGGTGGCAATCGCCCGCGCGCTGTCCGCCAAGGGCACGCACGCGACCCGCTGAAAACCGGCCGCCGTTCAACCTAACGGATCGATGTATGAATATCTCGCGCTTCTTTATCCAGCGGCCGATCTTTGCAGCGATGGTCTCTGCCGTCATCCTGCTCGCCGGCCTGATCGCCCTGCCGCGTCTGCCGATCAGCGAGTACCCGCAGGTGGTGCCGCCTACCGTCGTGGTACGCGCGAGCTATCCGGGAGCGAGCCCCGCCACGATCGCCGAAACCGTCGCCTCGCCGCTCGAGCAGGCGATCACCGGCGTCGAGGACATGCTGTACCAGTACTCGCAGGCGACCGCGGACGGCGTGATGACGCTCACCGTCACCTTCAAGCTCGGCACCGACGTGGACAAGGCTCAGGTGCAGGTGCAGAACCGGGTCGCGCAGGCGCTGCCGAAACTGCCGCAGGAAGTGCAACGGCTAGGCGTCACGACCAACAAGGCCTCCCCGGACATCACGCTGGCGGTGTTTGTGTTCTCGCCCGACGGACGTTACGACCAGACCTACCTGTCCAACTTCGTCGCGCTGCGCATCAAGGATGAGCTGTCGCGCCTCGACGGCGTCGGTGACGTCCAGAGCTTCGGCGGCGGCGCCTACTCGATGCGCGTCTGGCTCGACCCGGAGAAGGTGGCCACGCGCGGTCTGACCGCGGGTGACGTGGTGGCGGCGATCCGGGAGCAGAACATCCAGGTCGCAGCCGGCCAGCTGGGCGCGCCGCCGGCGGCGAACGGCGCGAATTTCCAGCTCGCGATCAACACCAAGGGCCGCCTGATCGACGAGAGCGACTTCGAAAACATCATCGTCAAGAGCAGCGATGCCGGCCAGGTGGTGCGGCTGCGCGATGTCGCGCGGGTCGAACTCGGATCAGACAACTACGCACTGCGCGCCATGCTGAACGGCCGCACTGCGGTCGCCATTCCAATCTTCCAGCGACCGGGTAGCAATGCAATCGCGATTTCAGATGCGGTTCGCGCCAAGATGGCGGAGCTGAAGAAGAGCTTCCCCCAAGGCATCGACTACGACGTCGCCTACGATCCGACGGTGTTCGTGCGCGGATCGATCACCGCCGTAGTGCACACGCTGCTGGAAGCGATCGCGCTGGTGGTCATCGTCGTGATCCTGTTCCTGCAGACCTGGCGGGCCTCGATCATTCCGCTGCTCGCGGTACCGGTGTCGCTGATCGGCACCTTCGGTGTCATGTACCTGCTGGGCTTCGGCCTCAACGCACTGTCGCTGTTCGGGCTGGTGCTCGCCATCGGCATTGTGGTCGACGACGCCATCGTCGTGGTCGAGAATGTGGAGCGCAATATCGCCGACGGCCTTGCGCCACTGGCCGCCACGCGCCAGGCCATGAAAGAGGTGACCGGACCGATCATTGCCACGGCGCTGGTGCTGTGCGCGGTATTCGTACCGACCGCCTTCATTACCGGTCTGTCGGGCCAGTTCTACAAGCAATTTGCCCTTACCATCGCCATCAGTACCATCATCTCGGCGTTCAACTCGCTGAGCCTGTCGCCGGCGCTGTCGGCGCTGCTGCTCAAGTCGCACGACGCGCCGCCGGATCGGTTCTCGCGCCTGCTGAACTCCCTGTTCGGCTGGGTGTTTCGTCCCTTCAATCGCTTCTTTGCCCGCGCCAGCACCGGCTATGTCGGCGCCGTGACGCGCGTGCTGCGTGCCGGCTCGATTGCGCTGTTCGTCTACGGCGGTCTGCTGCTGCTGACATGGTTCGGTTTTGCGCACACCCCGACCGGTTTTGTACCGCCGCAGGACAAGCAATACCTGGTGGCCTACGCCCAGCTGCCCGATGCCGCGACGCTCGATCGCACCGAGGCGGTCATCCGCCGCATGAGCACCGCCGCACTTTCGACCCCGGGGGTGGAATCGGTGCCGGCCTTTCCGGGCCTGTCGATCAACGGCTTCACCAACGCGACCAACGCCGGTATTGCCTTCACGCCGCTCAAGCCGTTTGAGCAGCGGCGCGATGCCAGCCGGTCGGCCAGCGCGATCGCCGCCACGCTGCGTGCGCAGTACAGCAAGATCCAGGATGCCTACATCGCGGTGTTCCCACCGCCGCCGGTGCAGGGCCTCGGCACGATCGGCGGCTTCAAGCTGCAGGTCGAAGACCGTGGCAACCTCGGTCCCGACGAGCTGTACCGCCAGACCCAGAACCTGATCGCCAAATCGAAGCAGCGGCCCGAGCTCGCCGGCCTGTTCTCCGGGTTCCAGGTCAACGTGCCGCAGGTGCAGGTGGACGTGGATCGGGAGAAGGCCAAGGCAGCAGGCGTTGCGCTGCAGGATCTGTACGACACCATGCAGGTGTACCTCGGTGCGCTGTACGTCAACGACTTCAATCGCTTCGGGCGTACCTACCAGGTCAACGCGCAGGCCGAGCCCGGATTCCGGCTGACCGCGGACGATATCGGGCGCCTGAAGACGCGCAATCTGCGCGGCGACATGATTCCGCTCAGCAGTTTCGTCACCGTGCGTGAGACCTCCGGCCCCGATCGGGTGATGCACTACAACGGCTATACCGCGGCCGATATCAACGGCGGCCCGGCACCGGGCTACAGCAGCGGTCAGGCTCAGAAGGCGATGGAGGAGCTGGCGCGTGCGGAGCTGCCGAACGGCATGAGCTTCGAATGGACCGACCTGACGTTCCAGCAGATCCTGGCGGGCAACAGCATGGTCTACGTGTTTCCGCTGGTGGTACTGCTGGTGTTCATCGTCCTGGCGGCGCTGTATGAATCGCTCAGTCTGCCGCTGGTCGTGATCCTGATCGTGCCGATGTGTCTGTTCAGCGCGATCGTCGGCGTGCAGCTGGCCGGCAGCGACAACAACATCTTCACCCAGATCGGCTTGATCGTGCTGGTTGGCCTGGCCTGCAAGAACGCGATCCTGATCGTCGAGTTCGCACGCGACCGTGAGCTGGGCGGCGAGAGCACCTGGCAGGCCGTGCTCGACGCCTGCCGCCTGCGGCTGCGCCCGATCCTGATGACATCGCTCGCTTTCGTCATGGGGGTGGTGCCGCTGGTGACCTCGCACGGCGCCGGCGCGGAGATGCGCCATGCGATGGGCGTGGCGGTGTTCTCCGGCATGCTCGGTGTGACTTTCTTCGGCCTGCTGCTGACGCCGGCGTTCTACCTGGCGATCAGCCGGCTGAGTCATTGGCGCCGCCGTCGCGCTGAGGCGCGACTGATTCCCGCGACCGGAGAGATTTCGTGAGGAAAGTGACAAATGTTACCGGCGCAGATTGGTCGGGCCGGGTGATGTCCTGGGTGCTGGCGCTCGCCGCCGGCGTGGTTATGGCGGGTTGCGCGGTCGGTCCGAGCTACCACCGCCCCGAGCCGACGCCGGTGGTCGCACACAATCTCAATGAGCAGCAGTTCACGCCCGCGGTACCTGCGAAAGACTGGTGGCAGCAGCTCGACGATCCGGAGCTCGCCAGCCTGGAGCACAGGGCGCTTGCCGGTGATCTCGACCTGCAGATCGCGCTGCAGCGGGTACTCGCTGCGCGCGCGGTATTCCGCGGCGCCGAGCTGGACTTGGCGCCGCATATTCCGCTCGACGCGGCCTACACGCACTCCAAGGAGCAGCAACCCGGATTCGGCCCCGATCGTATCGACATCGAGAGCTACAGCGTCGGCTTCGATGCCAGCTGGGAGCTGGACCTGTTCGGCCGCACGCGCCGCGCGGCGCAGGCGGCCAACGCCGATCTGGGTGCGCAGGCAGCCAATCTCGAAGAGACCCGGGTCATCGTCGCGGCCGAAGTCGCGCGCAACTATTTCGAGCTGCGCGGCACTCAGCGCCAGCTCGCCGTGGCGCACGACAATATCGACAATCAGCGCGAAGCGCTGCGGCTGACTCAGGTGCGCTACGAGGCCGGCCGCGTCACCGAGCTCGACGTAGACAGTGCGCTGGCGCGGCTCAAGACCACCGAGGCCACGCTGCCGTTGCTGGAAGCGCAGGAGAAGAGCTACGGTTACCGCCTGGCGGTATTGCTGGGCTCCAGTCCCGGCGATCTGGACGCCGAACTGGCGGCGGTGCCGGCACGCGTCTGGACCGCATCGCTGCCGATCGGCGACGTCACGACGCTGCTGCGCCACCGGCCCGACGTACAGGTGGCAGAGCGCAATTTCGCCTCGGCCACCGCGCGCGTCGGCGTCGCGACCGCGGATTTATTTCCGCGCGTCAGCCTGACCGGCTTCATCGGCTTTCTGAGCGGTGACAGCGTGCAGCTCGGGCACGCCAGCAGTCGCGCCTGGTCGGTGGGTCCCAGCGTGAGCTGGACCGCCCTCGATTTCGGTTCCGCGCAGGCACGGGTGCACGCCTCCAAGGCGGAGGCGGCCGGCGCGTTCGCGAGCTATCGGCAGGCCGTGCTGCTGGCACTGGAAGACTTCGAGAACGCCTGCCTGAACTACGGCAAGCAGCAGGCGCGCCTCGCCAGCGTCATGCAGCAGGCCGACGCGTCGCGCCGCGCTGCACGGCTTGCCGAAATCCAGTATCGCGAGGGCGGCACCAGTTTCCTGGTGCTGCTCGACGCGCAACGCACGCTGTTGCAGGCCGAGGACGCGGTCGCGCAGGCCGAGACCGGCGTGAACACCGGCGCGGTCGCGGTCTACAAGGCGCTCGGCGGCATCGATGTTCCGGAAAGAGCCCGTTATTCTGCAGCCGTAGCGAAAACGCAAAACTGAGCCGTCCGATGTCCCGCGTCAGACTTGCCCGGACCTTTGTCCAATCTTGGAACGCTTAGGCAATAGCGCCTGGTGCAGCAGTTCGGCCCCGAGCTGGAAATCCAGGTCGTCGATGGCGTCACGAAGACGGTCGAAGCGTACCGCTCCGACCAGTTCGCTCAACGACGAGGACAGCGAAGCGAACTTATCGATGGCCGCGAGATTCTGGCTTTCAAGAAGCACGCCTAGCTCGTCGATATCACCGCTACACATCTCAAGGCTCTCCGACGGCTTGGCGGCGGTATCTTCGACCTGCTCCGGTTTCGTCTGCAACAGCAGTTCTGCCTCTTCGCGCAGTGTGGTGAGCGCCAGCGCCAATTGCCGAAGTATTTCCTCAGCCAGTTCGACCGGCCGGCTCTCCTCGAGTGCCTCCTCAGCCGCGCCCGCGAGCTGCATGACTCTGGTAGCGCCGATCACTCCGGCGCTGCCTTTCAGCTTGTGGGTACGTCCCTTGAGCAGACCCCGGGCGGTCGGATTATCCAGCGAAACGGCGATTGGCGCCGCAAGGTCGGCATAGTCGCGCAGCACGCGAGCCAGCAACGATTTGAACAGCGGCAGGTCATCGCCGAACATCTGCTGAATCACACCGGAATCAATGGAGGACAGCCGTGGCATATCGATGTCGAGAGACATGGATTTTGTGTCGTGGATGACCATAGGTATGGTCTCGCCTCGTGCCTGTTCCACCAGCTTACGCACCTTGCGGATCAGTGCCGGCGGGTCAAACGGCTTACTGATGAATTCATTCATTCCTGCCTCGAGCGCGCGTTGCCGCTCGGCCACCAACGCACCGGCTGTCAGCGCCACAATCGGCAGCGCCTGAAGGTTCAATTCGGTGCGAATGCGCCGCGCAGTCTCGTTACCATCCAGGTTGGGCATCTGCACATCCATCAGCACGATATCGAGTAGCCGGTGATGCGCTCGCACGTGCTCAAGCGCCGCCAAACCGTCAGAGCAGGTTGCGACGCTGGCTCCCTGCTTTTCCAGAATGCGCTGCGCGACCTCCAGATTCACGTCGTTGTCATCGACCACCAGAACGCGCACGCCAGACAACCATTGCGCACGCAGCTCATCAAAATTGGTCGATTGCAGGACACGTTCATGACTGTCTGGCCGTTTCGAAACGGCTGCATTGACCGCATTGAACAGCGCAGAACTGGTTAATGGCCGTAGCAGCAAAAGATCGCTGGTCCGGGCGAGTTTCTCCTGTTCCGCATATGACTGCGCCAGATCGGAAACAACGATGACAGGCGGCAACACGCCCTGGACGCATTCCTTCTCAAGGCGCGCAATCAGTTGACGCGCATCCGTATCGTGAAGGTGTTGCTCCAGGATCAGCACGTCCGGCCACGCGTCCGGCTTGCTGTTGCTAATGGCTCCGATAAGTTTTTCGCCAGTCTCGGCCAGCTGGGGACTCCACCCCAGTGCACGCGCCATCGCGATCAGGCGATCCGGTGAATCGCCACCTGAATCGGCGATAAGGATCTTCAATCCACGTGCGTTGGCTGTGCCATCGATGTTGTGGGCGATGCGGAGGGGAATCTCAACCCAGAAAGAGCTGCCCGATCCGATGATGCTGGTGACGCCAATTTCGCCGCCCATCAATTCAACAAATCGCCGCGCAATGGACAAGCCCAGCCCGGTGCCTCCAAAGCGACGAGTGGTAGACGCATCGGCTTGCGTGAATGGCGTGAACAGGCGTTCGAGCGCCGCGGGCTCAATTCCTATTCCGGTATCCTTGACCGTGCAGCGCAAACGGATGCGATCGGAACTACGTTCAGTGGAGGACACTATCAGCTCGACATGCCCGACCTCCGTGAACTTGATCGAATTGCCCAGCAAGTTGGTGAGAATCTGGCGCAGGCGAGACGCATCGCCCTTGACCATGCGCGGCAAGGTGGGCGCGGACTGAACGATCAGCTCTATTGCCTTTGCCGCAGCCTGGGGCGCAAGCATCTCGCCCAGATCGCGCACCAGTTCCGGCAGATCGAACGGTTCCTCCTCAAGTGACATCTCACCCGCTTCGATCTTCGACAGATCCAGCACGTTGTTGATGACACCCAGGAGGGCCCGGCCCCCAAATTGAATTTTGGTCAGGAGCTGGCGTTGGTCATCGCTCAGCGTGGTGTGCTCCAGCAGATAGCCCAGCCCAATGACCGCATTCAAAGGCGTGCGGATCTCGTGGCTCATGTTGGCCAGGAACTCACTCTTTGCGCTGTTGGCGTGTTCTGCCCTGTGGGTCGCCTCGCGCAACGATCGCTCGTATTGCTTGCGCTCCGTGATCTCACGTACCGCGGCGAACACACCCTGAAGTTTCCTGTCTCGATCGTAGAAGGTGGTCGCGTTATAGGAAACGACAGTCTCTTTACCATCCCTGTCGATTGCGGTCAGCTCGTAGTCGGTTACCTTTCTCTTGCTGAGGGCCAGTCTGACGGCCGATTCGGTACGCTCGGGATCGGTGAAGAAGGTCCTGAACGGCGCGCCAATCAGCTCGTCGCGCGTGCAACCGGTAAGTGACTCCATTTGCTTGTTGACGTCGGTGATGATACCGGACGCATCGATGGTCACTAATGCGTCGATGTTGGATTCGATAAGAGAGCGGGTGTAGAACTGGTGGTCGCGAAGGCGTTGCGCCAGCTGCGTCTGGTCCGCCTCGATCTGCTTGCGCGCGGTGTTATCGGTGCCGATCAGCAGGTAGCCGATGATCGCACCGTTCGCATCGCGCAGCGCGGTCACCGACACGACCGCGGGGAAGCGGCTGCCGTCCTTGCGGATATAGGTCAGATCGTAGATATCCTCGATACCTCGAGAAGCCTTGAAGACCAGCGCCTCGAACCCCGGCGCGATCTGCGTTTGAAGTTCGACGCTCAGGGCCTCCGCGCGCGCGATGACTTCCCGTGGATCCGAAATGTCCGCTGGCGTGATCTTGTTCACTACCTCATCGGCGGCGTAGCCGAGCATGCGTTCGGCGCCGACGTTGAAGATCTGAATGACGCCCTTCGCGTCGGTGGCAATGCTGGAAAAGTTGGCGCTGTTGAAGATCGCGCTTTGCAGGGCGCCGGCTTTGAGCAGCGCTTCCTCCGCTCGCTTGCGCGCGGTGTTATCGGTGCCGATCAGCAGGTAGCCGATGATCGCACCGTCCGCATCGCGCAGCGCGGTCACCGATACGACCGCGGGGAAGCGGCTGCCGTCCTTGCGGATATAGGTCAGATCGTAGATATCCTCGATACCTCGAGAAGCCTTGAAGACCAGCGCCTCGAACCCCGGCGCGATCTGCGTTTGAAGTTCGACGC